>ORJL010193869.1_pt1 | contig 21956 bp, 13 predicted proteins | sample 1779941 | NCBI WGS metagenome assembly ORJL01 (sample SAMEA104232317, study PRJEB22302) | groundwater metagenome | biome: forest; feature: aquifer; material: groundwater | place: USA | collected 2011-08-07 | depth 5.8 m
GGACCTATAGGACCGATATGTCCTATAAGACAATTCTACTATGACCCCCAGAACCAAGCCCGATCATGTCAGTGTTTTAATAACGATTATAGGCGAGACGCCTGCGGCTTTCTCCCTACACTAAGCATTATATCAGCAGGCTTGGTACGGGGTCTATATTTTGTAGTCGCTCGCTATCGCTCACGAACAAAATATGAACTTCGGCAATTTTACCACCAAAGCCCAGGAAGCCTTTCAAAAAGCCCATTTTTTGGCTCAAGAACGGGGCAGTGAGCAGATAAACTCGCTTCATTTGTTGTTGGCGTTATTACGCCAGGAAGAAGGTTTGGTGAATACAATTTTACGAAAAATTGAAGTTGATACCGCCAAGCTGGATAAAGATATTGAACAAGAAATCAACAAAATGCCCCGAATTGTCGGCGGCGGAGTGGGCCAAATGTTTTTAGGCCAAGATTTGGCTTTGGTTATTGAACAAGCTCAAAAGGAAGCGGCTAATTTTAAAGATGAATATGTTTCCACGGAGCATTTGTTGCTGGCTTTGGTTTCAGTAAACTCCAAAGCCCATCAGTTGTTAAACGATGGCGGTGTTAAAACCGAGTTGGTGTTAAAAGCTTTAAAAGAAATAAGGGGCGAGGGGCGGGTAACTTCATCCGAACCCGAACAAACCTATCAAGCTTTGGAAAAATATACCAGAAATTTAACGGAACTGGCGCGTCGAGAAAAACTGGATCCGGTTATCGGCCGAAATTCAGAAATTAGAAGAGTGATGCAAGTGCTGTCGCGCCGAACAAAAAATAATCCGGTTTTGATTGGCGAAGCCGGCGTGGGCAAAACCGCCATTGCCGAAGGTTTGGCCCAAAGAATAATTTCGGGCGATGTGCCCGAAAGTTTATTGAATAAAGAAATTGTGGCTTTGGATATCGGTTCGCTTGTTGCCGGAACCAAGTTTAGAGGCGAGTTTGAAGAAAGGCTGAAGGCTATTTTGAAAGAAATAGATCGGGCCGAGGGCCGAATAATTTTATTTATAGACGAGTTGCATACATTGGTGGGCGCGGGCGGAGCCGAAGGCGCTGTGGACGCTTCTAATTTGTTAAAACCGCCTTTAGCTCGGGGCGAACTTCACGCTATCGGCGCCACCACGCTTAAAGAATATCAAAAATATATAGAGAAAGATCCGGCTTTTGAACGAAGGTTTCAGCCCATTATTGTAACCGAGCCTTCCGAAAAAGACGCCATAGCCATTTTGCGCGGAATTAAAGAAAAATACGAAGTCCATCACGGCGTGCGCATTACCGACGCCGCCATCGTGGCCGCGGTGGAATTATCCCAACGTTATATATCCGATCGATTTTTACCGGATAAGGCCGTGGATTTAATTGACGAAGCCACTTCGGCTTTGCGTATGGAAATAGATTCCATGCCCGACGAACTAGACCAGTTGTCGCGCGAGATCAGGCGCTTAGAAATAGAGCGCGAGGCTTTAAAAAAAGAAAAGGAAGCGGCCGACAAGCTTAAAAAAATCAAGCAAAATCTGGCTGATCTAAAAGAAAAATATAAAATTTTAGAAACACAATGGCTGCGCGAAAAAGAATTGATAACCATAATGCGCCAGTCGCAAAAAGAAGTTGAAAGATTAAAAGGCGAAGCCGAAATTTCCGAGCGCGAGGGCAAGCTGGAAAGAGTGGCTGAAATTCGCTACGGCGCCATCCCCGCTTTGGAAAAAACCATTAGTTCGGCTTCGGAAAAAATGGCCAAGCTGGAGGGCAGCCAGCGCCTGCTTAAAGAAGAAGTGGGCGAAGACGATATCGCCGAAGTGGTTAGCCGTTGGACCGGCATCCCCGTTGTCAGATTGGTTGAAGAAGAATCTAAAAAGCTTTCGCGAATGGAAACCGAACTTTCTAAAAGAGTGGTGGGGCAAGACAAAGCCGTGGCGGCTGTGGCCAACGCTATCAGAAGGGCCAGGACCGGATTGGGCGAAGAAACCAGGCCGATCGGTTCGTTTATATTTTTGGGTCCAACCGGCGTGGGTAAAACTGAACTGGCTCGGGCGCTGGCCGAATTTATGTTCAACGATGAAAATTCCATGATTAGAGTGGATATGTCGGAATATATGGAGCGCCACGCGGTTAGCCGTTTAATCGGTTCGCCGCCGGGCTATGTGGGTTACGAAGAAGGCGGGCAATTAACCGAACTGGTTCGAAGAAAACCTTATAGCGTGATTTTATTTGATGAAGTTGAAAAAGCTCATCCCGAAGTTTTTAACTTGATGTTGCAGGTTTTGGATGATGGCCGTTTAACCGACGCCAAGGGCCGAAAAATAAACTTCAAAAATACTATTATTATAATGACTTCAAACTTGGGGACGGAAATTATCCACGACTATCACGGTTTGGGTTTTTCCAACTCCACCGACGAAGTTTCCCAAAAACGTTCCGAAACCAAAGAAGCCGAAAGCAAAGTTATGGAAACTTTAAAGCGGCATTTCCGCCCCGAGTTTCTAAATAGGCTGGATGAAATAATCATCTTTAATAGTTTAAAGAAAGTGGATCTGGAAAAAATTGTTGATTTGCAATTGGAACGAGTCAAGGCCAGATTGGCTAAAAATAATATTAAATTAAAGATTTCAGCCGAGCTCAAAGAATATTTAGCCAAAGTTGGTTTTGATTCTGTCTATGGCGCCAGGCCTCTCAAGCGAGCCATTCAAAACCTGATTCTTAATCCTTTGGCCCAAAAATTACTGGAGAGCCAAAAAGCCGAGATTTTGGGCGAGCGGATTTTTAAGGCTGAAGTTAGCCAGGGCGAAGTGTTGGTAAGGTAGAGATTTTGGTTTTAACAATCCGCGGTTTATTTGTTGTTTGTTTTGTGGTAAGCTGTGTGGACGGTATTTTGAAGGCGCGTTAAGCAGTTTTTTAGCTAGGTTTTATTTGACTTGCGCCCGAGACGGGATTTATCCACATCCAAGCAGTTGCCAAGCAAGTTAGTGTGATATAATTAGCGCAAATGTACCCTTTGTTTGAAACTGTTGGCATTTTTTGTTGATTGTTTTTTAGCAGTTGTGTATACTTAAGTAAGCGAGGTTCGGGCGCTTACTAACAAGGCGTATCATGATTTTTTCTACACAGATATTTTCCACAGGCCACCTAAAGGCTGTTTTACTGTTTGTCGGAAAACATTTCTAGATTTAGTTATTTTATATCTCCATTCTTAATTCCTAACCTAAAACAAAGGGATGAAAAGGGATCAACCCCACTTCGCCAAGGCTCCGCGGGGCAAGGGGGTAAAAAGGGAAGAAAGGGGTTAGGTTGTGAATTAAGGCTTGAGATGACCGAACCTTGACAACTGAATATACGATTTCCACAGTTTTATCTGAAAAACTTATATTTAGGTTTGTTACGAAAGTTAATTATCTGAAACTCCCATCAAAAATTGATTTTGGTATTTTGGAGTTTGAAAGTCGGGCCGATCCCTCTTTTTGAGGCAAGGACTTGACTCCGTTGAGTTAATTTATTAGAGTATCCGTCAGCACACATAAGTCGAAGATTTATCTAAGACTTATATAAAGGCGGATATTTGACAGTTTAAAATTAGTATATTCGCGTAAAGCTTGGCTGTTAAGCTGGGGATTGAAAGATGCCTGGGTTAATAGTTGAGCAAAAAGGAGAAAAACAAATGAGTTATTTTACTAGCAAACGCCGCGAGTTGGCTAAAAAGATTGTTTCAGCCGGTTTGGCCGTAACAACTTTTGCCTTCATCGTGGTTACACCTGCTAGCGCTGCCACGACTGCGGAGACGATTGCGCTTTTGTTAGCGCAAATCCAAACTCTGCAAGCGCAATTAGTAGCGTTACAGGGAGGTTCTAGCACTGCAGGCGCAACGGCTTGCGCATTTTCTAGAACGCTTACAGTAGGCGCCAGAGGTGATGATGTTAAGTGCTTGCAAGGGTACTTGGCCTCCACTGGGCACTACACTTATTCGGGCGGCGCCACCGGTTATTTCGGAGGCGTAACCAGAGCCGCAGTGGCGGCTTGGCAGGCGTCTAATGGCGTTTCGCCGGCAGCTGGTGTTTTTGGTTCTATTTCAAGAGCTAAATATACAGCTGTGGCGGGTTCAGTTGTGGTTACACCACCAGTAACACCCCCAGTAACACCTCCAGTTGCGGCGGGTAGCGGTTTAACAGTATCCGCGGCTTCAGATCAGCCAGTGGCTGGTTTGTTTGGCGAGAGCTTCGCCTCCAGGCCATTCACAAAGCTTAATTTAACTGCTTCGGCTGATGGAGATATAACCGTCAAATCAGTTACGGTTGAAAGAACCGGCCAAGCCAATGACTCTGTGTTTAGCGGTGTTATTCTTTTGGATGAAAATGGTGTCAGGGTTGGCACAGCTAAAACATTGAATTCCAACCACCAAGCAATTTTGAACGAACCTATCATAGTTAAGGCGGGAACCACTAAAGCGGTTACAGTTGCCGGCGATTCCGATAACAACCAGGATGCTTACGCTGGCCAAGTAGCTACTTTGACTGTGGTGGCTGTTGATGCTGGTTCGGCTACGGTTAATGGCACCTTACCAATCGTTGGTAACGGTATGACGGTTAACTCAACTTTGTCTGTTGGTACTATTACCTTGTCTCGCGGTACTCGCGATCCAGGCACTAGCGCCACCAAACAGGTGGGCACTGCGGATTATATCTTTTCAGCTCTAAAACTTACGGCTGCGTCCACGGAGAATATGACAGCTAAATCAATCCGCTGGAATCAATCCGGTTCAGCCGCTATCGGGGATTTGACCAAGATTAAAGTTTATGTTGACGGCACGAGCGATGCTTACGATGTAACGGTTTCTTCGGATGGCAAATATTACACAGCTACATTGGGCAGTGGTTTAAAGATTGCCAAAGGTGAATATAAAGAACTCTACATCAAGGGCGATATCGTGGGCGGTTCAGCCAGAACGGTTGATTTTGATTTATACCGATATGCCGATGTTCAGGCCAAGGGCGATGTCTACGGTTACGACACTTTACCAACAGCAACAGAAGTTGCGGCTTCAGCTGACGATGGCAACTTCCATTCAGCACAACCCAACTTTGACGCTTTCCAAGTTACGATTGATAACGGCACTATAAATGTGGAAAAGGCCACATCAGTTCCCGCGGCCAATATTGCGGTTAACTTATCGGGCCAGATTTTGGGCGGATTCAGCGCGGATGTTAAAGGCGAATCAATTTCGGTGGCTTCAATGAACTTTGATTTAGCGATAACAGAGGCGGCTGGAACAGGCGGCGCGGTAGATACCAACGACATCACTAATATCAGCTTGTATGACACGGCTGGCAATGTGGTGGCCGGTCCGGTTGATGGTGTGGCTGGCGGTAATAATGGTATTCAGTTTACTGATACAATTACCTTCCCGGTTGGCAAAAATACTTACACCTTGAAAGGTAAAATTGGCACTGATATATTGGGCAACGATACTGTAATTGCTTCCACAACCCCGGGTTCTGATTGGGGCACAGTTAAGGGTGTTACTACTGGCAATAGCATTACCCCAACTCCAGCTACGGCGGTTACTTTGAGCACTATGACTGTTAAAGCGGCGGCATTGACTGTTACAGTGTCCGCGACTCCGCCGGCTCAAAATATAGTGGCGGGTGTAAATGGTTTCTTGGTCACCAACTATGTTCTTGACGCCAGCGCTTCGGGTGAAGATATCCGAATAACAACTTTCTATCCGGAATGGGAAGGCGACAGTAACGAAGCCGACGACTTAACCAGTTGTCAGTTGTTTGATGGAACAACCGCGTTAAACACGGGTGGTAATATTGTTAACCCAGCCAATAGCGTGGCTAACGTTGGAGATCAAACATTTAGTTTGGATGCTGGTTTTATTGTCCCGAAAGGAACAATAAAGACAATTGGTTTAAAGTGTAACTTAAGAGCCAGCCCCGATGCGGCTACGGATGGCACTGATAATATTGGTTGGGGCATTGAGAATGATGTCGCTAGGATTGTTTCTTCGGGTATGACTTCGGGTCAGACCTTCAGCGAAACCATAACGGCTTCCACCGGTTCGGCTATGACGGTTAGAAGCGGCGGTTCAATCTCGGTGTCTTTGGATAATTCCAGCCCAGCCCTAAAATGGATTCAAGCTGGCGCTACCGATCAAACGATGGCTATTTTGAATGTAACTTCTTCTTATGAAGATGTGAAACTTGAAACGCTGGGTTTGCAGATTGCCACTTCAACGGCTTCTGGAGATATTATGGCCTCAAACACTCCGTCTGATATAAGCAGAGTGACGATTTGGAATGGGGCTAAGAAGATTGGTTCGGTGGAATTCAGCTCGGGTGATTATGCTACATCCACTTTCACCACCCTGTATGGCGCTACCGAAGCCGACTACACTGTTCTAAAAGATCAACAGATATTGCTTACGATCAAAGCTGATATTGGAACAATAGGCACGGTTACCAACGCTTCTCCCGGTCACTTAATTGTGGTTAATTACGATGCCAGCAGTTCTACCAATTGTAATGCGGGTGTGGGTACTTCTTGCCAAAGAGGTTTGGTTGGAACAGGGCTGTCATCTGGCACTAAATTGGGCGCGGGCGGATCAGATACCTCAACTAACGGCGCTAGAATTGCCAGGGCCGTTCCAACGGTGGATAGAATAGCGTTAGCCAGTACGAAGTTTTCAAATGTTTCTGGCCAAACGCTGTACAGATTTAAGGTGTCGGCTCCAGCAGGCACGAACGGCATCGGTTTGTATAAGTTCACTTTCTTGGTGTCAACCTCGGTCACTGGTTACTTGCAGGAATTCGCAAATAAAGGCACTGGTGATGGTGTTAACCCGCCTGTTTCTGACTTCCAGATTACTAACTATCAGGTTTACTGCTATGACGACAGTGCTTTTGCTATTCCCGGTTGTCCCAACAGTGGAACCACGGGTGGTCTGGTGAACGGCTCGGGTGTTTCCGATTTCTCTACCATGGCTAGTTCCACTAGCGCCACTAGCAATGATCAGCAAGTTAGTGTTTGGTTCAATCCCAGCAACCCTGGCGCTTCAACTAAAGAAGCAATGTATATCCCGAGCGGGGGAACAAGGTACTTCGTCTTGAAGGGTGATATAACCGGCGCGAGTTCTACTCCGTCAATAGTGGTTAAAATGCAAGGTGATTCACAGTATCTGGGCGTAACCAACGCGAATGATGGTATGGATCAGGGAGCTACGGGCGATGACCAAGTGGAGCAAGCGGTCCAAGGCGATAATTTCACCACGGGCGCTTATGTCTTTGCCACTACCGCGGCTATAGCGGATATCGCGGATGATACACAGAATGATGCTAGAGACAACGACTTTATCTGGTCTGATAACGCCACTAACACCTCTATGTCCATTAATACCTATGATTGGTTCAATGGTTTCTTGGTTCCGGGATTATCTAACACCGATGTGGGTGTATCCGAAACCTTGACTTTGACCAACTAAATCTAGTTTACTTGTGCCTTTCGATCCGCCACTGGCGGATCGGGAGAGAAGCTAGTAAGAAACCCACCCCTAAAAAGGGTGGGTTTCTTTTTTTTAGAATTTCGGTTACAATATCATCCTATGTTTAGGATAAACAAAAAAGTAGTTATCTTTTTGGGCGTTGTTTTAGTAATAGGGGTTGTTATAGGTATTAATAAGTTGTTGATAAAGCCAGAGCCATTGCCGCCAAAACCTGGAATAGATTCGGGTAATGATGTTAAAGATATCCCTACCGAAAATGACGCTGATACTATAAAAAACATACCAGTATTCCCAATTCAAAATTATCCCACTTATACCGGCCGACCTTTAAGTGAAGTTCGCTTTGGCGCGGGTTTTAGCGCTCCCGAGGCGATTATAGAAAAAAAACGGGGCGATTTGAAAGTTCTAGCCGCTGTTTTAAATGCCAATCCAATGGGCCCCGGCGGGGTGGATGATTGGATCGCGGTGGGCGTTATTAAAAAGTCATTTAACGACCACGAAGGCTCGCGCGACGCCTGGGAGTATGCCAATATCTTATATCCTTCTAACGGACTGTCTTTTGCCAACTTGGGCAATCTTTACGGTTTTTATCTGCATGATAATCAAAAAGCCGAGTTTAATTTAAAGAAAGCCGTTGCCAACGATCCCCATCAAGCAAGTTACTATATTGGTTTAGCCGATTTTTATAAAGTGGTTGATGTGTCTAAAAAAGGCCTGGTGCCGGAGGTTATTTTATCTGGCTTGGATAGGGTTAAGGATGTTAATTTGTACTTATATTTGGCAACTTATTACAAAGATATCAGTGATAAAACTAATGCGATTAAATACTACGAAGAGGTTTTAAAAATATCGCCAGATCAGGTTGGTATACAGGAAGAAATAAACCGCTTAAAATAATAGGTTATCTCTACCCGCGATTGTGAGTTATATTGGTAACATATTCGCAAACTTTTCATTTTTGCTCTCCAAGGGGGAGGATATTACAACCCCCTCTATTATATTCTCGATTCCCCCTTGAGTTCGCAAAAACAAAAAGTTTTCTGATATGTATATATGACTCAAAGTTCAAGACCGCGGGTTTTAATTTTTTCCTTGGCTTATTTTCCTTTGGTGGGGGGCGCGGAAATAGCCGCCAAAGAAATCACCGACCGCTTAGGTTCTCCGATCCATTCCAGCGTCGGGGTTGATTTTGATTTGATAACTTTGCGGTTTGATAAGAACCACCTCTCAAAAGAAGTCATGGACGGTGTTAATGTTTTTAGAGTTGATGCCAGCAAATTATTTTTTCCAATTAAGTCGGCATTTTTAGCTCGGAAACTCCATCGCCAGAACAACTATCAGATCACTTGGTCTATTATGGCGGCTTACGCCGGTTTTGGCGCTTTGTTTTTTAAAATTTTATATCCACGCGTGCCGTTGCTTCTGACTTTGCAAGAAGGCGATTCGGAAAGCCATATATTAAAGCGCGTAGGAGTATTTTATCCATTATGGCGTTTGATTTTTAAGAAAGCTGATTATATCCAAGCCATCAGCAACTACTTGGCTGATTTTGCCCGCCGACACGGGGCAGTTTGTCCGATAGAAGTGGTGCCGAATGGAGTCAGTTTAGCTGCCTATAAATCCTATAAGACCAATAGGTCCAATAGGATTTATACGATTATTACTACTTCGCGGTTGGTTTATAAAAATGGTGTTGATATTCTGATTCGCGCTGTAGCGGAGCTGAAAAGAAAGACATCGGATGTCCACTTGGACATCCGATGTCTAAAAGTTAAGCTGTTAATTTTAGGCGATGGTCCAGATAGAAAATCTCTGGAGAGGTTGTCGGTCGAACTAGGGGTGGCAGATGTTGTAAAATTTATCGGTCATGTTGATCCCGAGTTAATACCGCAATATTTATCCGAAGCCGATCTTTTTGTCCGCCCGTCCCGCTCCGAAGGCCTGGGCAACTCATTTTTAGAAGCTATGGCGGCCGGTCTGCCAGTCATTGGAACTTCGGTCGGGGGTATCCCCGACTTTTTGATCAATAATATTAACGGGTTATTTTGCAAGGTTGATGATCCAAATGATTTAGCCGCAAAAATAGTAAGAATTTTAGGTGATCCACGATTATCCCGCAAATTGTCCGAGAACGGCAGAAAAACTGTTGAAGAAAATTATTCATGGGAAACAGTGGCTTCTAAAATGAAAACTATCTTGAATTCCCTAAACGCTAAACCCTCCTCCTTCGCTAAAGCTTCGAAGGACAAGTATACTCCAAACCCTCGAATTTTACTGGCTACCGGTATCTATCCGCCGGATATCGGCGGTCCGGCTACATATAGCCAAACGCTTTTTGATAAGTTGCCAAAATATGGCTTAAAGACAGAAGTTTTAAGCTATGGATCGGTGCGCAAATTCCCTAAGGTTTTTAGGCACATTATTTATTTTTTAAAAGTTTTAGCCAGAGGGTTTAAATCGGATATTATTTTTGCCCAAGATCCAGTTAGCGTGGGGTTGCCGGCTTGTCTCGCGGCTAGACTTTTAGGTAAGAAGTTTTTTATTAAAATAGTGGGCGATTATGCTTGGGAACAAGGTACCCAAAGATTTGGCGTAGGTGATATTTTAGATGATTTTATAAATAAGAAATATGGTTTTAAGATAGAATTTTTAAGAAGTGTCCAAAAGTTTGTAGCTGGTTGCGCTGTTAAAATAATTGTGCCTAGCCGCTATCTTAAAATGATTGTTTCAAATTGGGGGGTAGCGCCAGATAAAATAAAAGTTATTTATAATTCGTTTGAATTGTCTGACGGGGAATTACTAACAGTAACTAAAAAAGAAGTTCGTTCCCGGTTAAATTTTTCGGGCACGATTCTAATATCTGCCGGCAGGCTGGTACCTTGGAAAGGTTTTGAACTTTTGATTGATTTGATGCCGGAAATTCTAAAAAACATTCCAGATGCCAAGTTAATTATCATAGGCAGCGGCCCAGATAAAACCAAACTAGAAAACAAAATTAAATATCTGAATCTAGGAAACAAGATAGTCTTGTTGGGGTCAATTAAGCATGAGGATTTACTCCTATATTTAAAGGGCGGCGATATTTTTGTTTTAAATACCGCTTACGAAGGGTTGTCGCACCAAATTCTGGAAGCCATGGCCTGTGGCATTCCGGTTGTAACTACCAACATTGGCGGCAATCCAGAAGTAATAGAAAATAAAGTGAATGGATTACTGGTTGATTATAATAATGACGACCAGCTTAAAAAAGCTATCATAACTCTTTGCAGTAACCAAGATTTAGCTAACAAATTTAGGTTGGCGGCCAAAGATGTTTTTACGGATTTTAACCCGGATAAAATGTTAAAAGAAGTAGTTAATGTTTTATCATTATGAAAGTTTTAATGTTTTCTACCGATAAAAATATATTTATGACAGGCTCAGAAACCCAACGCCGTATGTTAGAGTATGGTAGTTTAGTGGAAGAATTACATATAGTTGTAAAATCTCAAATCTCAAACCTGCCTATCGGACAGATAGGTCTCAAATCTCAAAGGTTTGGAAATGTTTTTATTTATTCAACCAATAGCCGTTGGCCTATTTTTTATATTTGGGATGCCTATAAAATTGGAAAATCAATAATTAGAAATTTGAAATTTGAAATTAAAAATTGTGTAATCACCTGTCAGGATCCTTTTGAAACCGGACTGGTCGGTTATTTAATCAAACGCAAGTTTAAGATTCCACTCCAAATCCAAGTTCACACAGATTTTTTGAGTCCTTATTTTTATAAAGAATCTATCAAAAACAAAATCAGGGTGACTATGGGTAAGTGGTTAATAAAGAAGGCTAATGGTGTCAGAGTAGTTTCGGAGCGAATTAAAAATTCGTTATTGTCTCTATACCCTAGACCCTACACCTCATCGAGTCTGAAGACTCTTCAGAGTCTGAACAACCTAAACCCTATTTTTGTTTTGCCGATATTCGTCGATATTGAGAAGAGTAAAAACTCCCCAGTAAAAACCGATCTGCACAAAAAATATCCAGGCAGATTTATAATCCTCATGGCCTCGCGCCTCACTAAAGAAAAAAATATTGGCTTAGCCATTGAAGCCATGCGCGGATTAACGCGGAAAAGTGCGCGGATTAACGCGGAAAAGATTTTATTATTGATAGTTGGTGATGGTCCAGAGCGCGAAGCGCTCCAACTTTTAACTTTTAACTATCAACTATCAACCAATGTAATATTTGAACCGTGGTCAGACGATTTAATTTCCTACTACAAGACTGCAGATTTATTTTTATTAACCTCCAATTACGAAGGTTATGGTCGGACCGTGGTTGAAGCTACAGCTGCCAGTCTGCCTGTGGTAATGACAGATGTGGGTGTGGCTGTCGGATCTGTCGTGCCTGTGGGTGATAGAGAAGCATTGGCAGACCGTCTAGAATTACTTATCAGCAATCGGTCGGAGAGGGAAAAAACATTGGAAAGCCAAAAGAAAATTTTAGAATTTTATCGTTCAAAAGAGGATTATCTTAACAGGATTAAACAATCATGGTCCCATGAGTAGATTATTATTTATAACCCAAAAAGTTGATAAGGACGATGATATTTTAGGCGTGTATCACGGTTGGATTGAGAAGTTGTCTGAAAAAGTTGAAAAGATAAATATAATTTGTCTTTATCGGGGCAAGGTTAATTTGCCTCCGAACGTCTCAGTTTATTCACTGGGCAAGGATAAACTATCTAGCGCGGATTTACGCGGACTTACGCGGATAAAATATGTATTCCGCTTTTATAAATATATTTGGTGGCTTAGATCTGACTATGATGTGGTGTTGACGCACATGAATCCGGTCTACATTGTTCTGGGCGGTTTATTTTGGAAACTATGGGGCAAGAAAATTCTGCTGTGGTATAACCACCCCCTAGGTAATTTTATAGCTAAGGTCGGGATTAGTTTAGCTGATAAGGTTTTTTGCACTTCCAGTTATTCTTTCTCGGCCAAGTACAAAAAAACAACTATAATGCCGGTGGGCATAGATACGGATTTGTTTAAGCCGATGGCTAATGTAGAGAAGAAAAATAATCGTATTTTGTTTCTGGGCCGAATATCGCCTATTAAAAAAATAGAGTTGTTGATTGAAGCGGTAAAAATATTGGATGCCAACGGGGTTGATTTCAAACTTTTGATTATGGGGTCGCCCGCTTCTTTGAAAGATAAAGATTACGAGCTTAAGTTAAAAGAAAGTGCTTCGGATCTGATAGCTAAAGGTAAAATAGTTTTTCAATCTTCGACGCCTAATTATAAAACTCCAGAGATTTATAATAGCAGTAGAATCTTTGTAAATATGACTCCCACCGGCAGTTTTGATAAGGCTATTTTTGAGGCCATGGCTTGTGGTTTGCCCGCTCTGACTTCTAATAAAATGATGGAGTCTTTGTTGCCGGAAAAGTATAGAAATATATGTATCTTTAGAGAGGGTAGTTTGACAGATTTAGCCCAAAAAATATCATTTTTATTTTCTCTTGATGATTTAGAGATTAAAAATATGGGAGAACAATTCCGTGGATTGGTTTTAACAAATCATAGTTTAGATATTTTGGTTGAAAAGATAGTAAGGTATTTATAAATAGTATAGTAATAAAAAACCACCCCAACTTTTTTTGTCGGGGCGGGTGGTGTAGAACTAAGCGGTAGCGTTGACCTTCTCAATATCACCTTCGGGGCTAGCGAAAAAGGTTTCAACAAATTCCTCCCTTAATCTCTCCCAAACCTCATCCCCTTCGGGAGTCAGCTCCTCGGCCTGGCGTATTCTTGGCCAGCGCTCCTTGGGAAATTTGGTATACATAGCGAAAGTCCGCCGCAGACCTTTCATGGTCTTTTTATCCATGAAGGGCGGTGGCATATTCAGTACAGTGTCGTCGGAGTTGGTGGGGCAGATGACGTCGGGATGGATGTAACCCCTTTGGACGCACAACTCTCGGAGCCGCGTTCCGTGGAAGGGGACAAAAATAGAGCAGCTCATGGTATCGCTCGCAATGTGACGGTTCAGTTCAATGGTATCAAAGGCTAATTCGCGGGTTTCATCCGGGAAGCCGATGATGTTATTAACACTGAACTCAACCCCGTGCTTCGCCGGTATTCTCATCCGCTCTATTACCAGCTCGTTGGAATAACGGCGGTCAACCACATCCTTTCGGAATTGGCGATTGCCGTGCTCCACGCCAAAACCCATACGGTGAATTCCCACATCTTTCAATTTCTTGATGCGATGATCCACCACGGTTTCGGGCCGGGTTTGGCACCAAAAGGGCAACTTGATGTCGGCGTACATTTCGCAAAACTCATCAAACTCACTTTCGCTCCAGGCGAAAAAGGTATCCGCCCAGAAGAAAATATATTCGGCCCGCCCGACATCGCGGCAGTACAACAGCTCTTCGCGGATTCTATCAAACCTTTTCTTGCGAAAGAACTTTTGCCCGGTGGCCGTCTCATACAGCCGGTCTTGGTCGGGGGAATTGCAAAAAGCGCAGGTGAAAGGACAGCCCCGATGGGTTTCCACAGGGAAAATTCTTCTTATCTTTCCGGACATAGGGCGATAAAAACGAGCATCCTCAAAAAGCGAGAAATCGGGCAGAGGATTTTCATCCATATTCACCCGCGGGCCTATGGTATTCTTTTTGATGCTGCCGTCCTTCTGGCGAACCCACAGGCCGGGGATATTGGAAAAATCCTCACCCCGGTTCATACGGCGGCACAGCTCCACAATCACATATTCCCCCTCGCCCACGCACAGCATATCAATTTCCTGCCAGCACATGGCGAGGTCGGGAGCGAATGTGGCAAAAACACCGCCCAGCACCACCGGTATTATTCCTAAGTGGTCAACATGCTTGAGCAAGTTGATGGCCATAGGAAACATATTCTCGGTGGCCGTTACCAGTAAAAGGTCTGGATTGAAGGATTCCACCTTGCTTAGAAAGTCTTGGTAGGCATCGGTAGTTTTTTCTTGAGTGTGAGGATTGAAAAACGGCCTGACACTAAGAGTAGTGGTCAACTTTACCTTTTCTGAATCTACCCAACCGGTGTCAATCTTGTAGTTGGTGGTATCAAACAAATCCACCATAAAGCCCTCCCGCTTTAGCAAGGCCGTAAACAGCGCCAACGCCGGCGGCACCATCATCTCGTGCTGATAGTTGGGATAGAGCATCAGCACCCGAAAATTAGACATATTGCCTCCATTTATCTGGGTTAGGAGTTTAGGTCAAGCTATTGTCAAAGAACATAATTCTAGGTATCATTATAATCATTTTCAAACCGAACGTCAAATAAATATATGAATTATGTTGTAAGAACAAGGGTGGTAGGAAAAAATTTTTATTTTATGAAATATAACCACTATCGGCCGAATAGGTTGAGTGGTGATTCTGTTTTGGTCTTGGTATGCGGCGGCGGGCATTTAATGAAAGTTTGGGAGAAAACTCCGGATGGCCGAAAAGGCTGGGCGCCGTTGTTTGCCGAAAAAGGGCGAGAGGTTATTACAGTTGAATGGGCTTGCAACTCGCCGGACATATACCAATGCTCACGACAAGAACTGTGCCAACTGACCCAAAAAGAGAATATGGATCTTATTAGACAAGTGATTGATAAAGAAGTGCCTCGGGATCGTAAAATTGTTTTTTTGGGCTGGAGCATGGGCGGGCCGCAGGTTTTTAAACTGGCCACGGATATTATACCTCAACGCACCGCGGCCATTTTGGGCTACGGCGCCACCGGCCCATTAAACTGTTTTAATCCCACTTCGGAGCAAATGCAGAAACCTATAAATCTTAATCAGCCATTTGAAATACCACGAGAAGACGTTTTAAGAATTTCCGACTCTCCATTTTTCCCAAAAAAATATTTAAAAAAGTATATGCGGGAATACTTAGTGCCGTTTTCTCCTTTAATGGTGGCTATCCAATCAAAACGTTTAGCCGCAAAAAAATACTGGAATTTACTTACAATAAAAAATCCAAAAAAACTCCCGCCCATATTGCTAGTCAATGGCGAACGGGATCAGAGTCATCAGCCGGCTAGAGAGAAAGTCTTAATAAATTGGTTGAAAAAATACCAAAAGGATGTTTTGGTAAAGTATATAAAAGATTTTCCGCATTCGGGTATGATCTGCCGCAATAATCATAAAGTTGTAGATCTTTATCTGGAGTGGTTGAAAGCCCAACAGCTCTAAAGGTTATTTCTTAATAGCAATCACCAGGCCTTGAGTGCTGATATCTTTGATTGCCCCCTGTTTTTTTATTATGTCGTTAAAATAGTTTTGAGAAAGTTCTAGCGCTTTCTGCCAATTATCGTCCGACACACTCCCCCAAAAATCTCGGCCGCTATCAATGTAGTCTAGATATGGTTCAATTTTTTTTAAAACCAATTTTGATTCCAATTTGATAATTTTATAATCCCAAAGATGTTTATCCAGAGATGATTTTATATTTTCCAAATTAACCGTGCTCTCGGCTTCAGGAAAAAAGTTAAGTCCTAAAACTTTAGCGATTTTAGGCTTAAGACGTTTTTGAACTAGCCGGCTTTTTTTACCGGTTACTACTAAGGCCAATTGTCCGCCTGGTTTTAGAACTCGGTGGCATTCTTTTAAAACTTTTTCGTGGTGGTCAACATTATGAAGCACGTGTTTAATAATAACCTTATCAAAATGATCACCAGGAAACTTCAATTCTCGGCCATCGCCCACTGAAAATCTTATGCCCAGTTTTTCTTGTCGGTTGGTTTTAGCGGCTTGACGCAGTATGCCCGGCGCTATATCTATGCCAAACATTGGACCGGTATGATTGTAGTTTTTTCTTAGCGAACTCAAAGTATCGCCGTTGCCACAGCCAACATCCAGAATCGTCTCGTTCCCTTTTAGCTTAGCCATTCTAACTAAGGTTTTTACTAAATCTACTTTAGGACGAAAATAATTATAAAAAGCTTTTCTTTTTAACAATTTCTCATCCGAAGAATAGTTATTATTACAATAAGTTGGTATAGTTTTCATTGGATTACTTCTTCTAGAAAATCAACATTTTTTTTATAGGCGAGGCCATCTTGAAAGGGTATGTATTCCAGAGCGATCTGGTTTCTTTTTTCACTGTCTAGTTTGGAGTTGTTTAAATATAATCTGGCGGCCTCAATAAGTTCATCGGGTGTTTTTACTAATTTTACCGCGCCACTTTTTAGAATAGGAATATAATGATCCATCTGGTAATAAAGGGCGTAGTTATTATAAGCCAAGTTTATTGTGGGGATGTCATAAAGGCATGTTTCTAGTGTTATGCTAGAACGGAAGTTTATTGCTAGGTCACTATAGAGCAGGGTTTTTCTAAGGTTATCTAGGTCGCCTTCGTTCATTTCTATCCGGTTGAGATAGCCTTCTTGTTTAATCTGTTCTTGGCCGGCTAATTCTAGGCGCAAGTTTTGGATATTTTTGAAAGATTCGTAGTTTTTTAGGTTATCTCGAGGGTGTAGCCTTACGAATATATTAAAGTTCTCTCCAAGGGTGTTTTTATCGCGCAGTGTCATTAGTTCTTTAACAAAAGCTGGTTGGAATGGGTAAATTTGAGGCGGGACTGTGGTAAACAAGATAGTTTTTAATGTCGGATCAAGGTTTTTAGATATTAGAAAATTTTTTAGTTCGTTTTCATTTTTTTTACCAAAGCCGTTTTTAAAATGATGATCAAATCTCATAACCCCAGAAACAAATACATTTTTCTTAGGGTAGCTATGAATTTCTAAAGCGGCTCGTTTGACGACATCGTTCCAAGTTGCTAGATAGTCTGTTTTTCTTATGTGTTTAGAATTATTAAAAAGATTGTCCCAACTGAAATTTACGGCAATTGTTTTTAGGCCATTTCTTTTGGCTAAAATTATTATTTCGGCTTCTACTTCGCTAAAACCAGGCGTGGAGGTTATTATAAGGCTGGGTTTATATTCAGATATTAGCTTTCCAAATTCATTATCATTTGGAAGCAGTAAACTTTCTAGTTTTGTAAAATTATCGGCGGAGAAAAGCTTTTTTGGAAATAGTTTTGCCAAGGCCATTAGCGTTTTTCTTTTCCAGGTAAGGTTTATGCCTGTGTAAGCTCTAAGTTTATGGTAATCAAGATGATTGAATTCTGTAACCAGGGATAGCCTTAACATTTTATTAAAGCGCAACCAAAAATTTCTATGTTTGGTATCCCAATATTTATAAATGATATTGGGTGAATGATAGTAACTATTTTCTGATACGGTTTTAAAAACTGGCCCAATAACCACCACTTTGTATTTTTCCGAGAGGTATTTTATATAATCTGTATGCAGTAAATCCGAACTAAAAACATAATGGGGTATAACTAAAAATAGTGTTTTCATTTCTAATAATATAACCTGGTTTAGTATAAAACCATAACAAACAAACTGGTCAGCATCAAGGTATCAGCATCAAAGGTCTATATTTGTTTCTGGATAAAATACTTATTTAGAGCTAGTAAAAAGAAAGAGTAAATGAGGGGGTTAAGCATCACCCGATGTCTGGCTTCAGTTGATAGTCCCATGGGTATGTTGGTCAGAATGAAGTAAAGCATAAGCGATATAAATAAAAATCCAAAGAAAGATTTGCGGAGAGACCACGCTCCTATAAATGAACCCAAGACTATTATCAACCAAGTTATTTTTCCGCCTAGAGCTAACATCACATAAGCGCTGGAGATTGTTTTAATAACAAATTTAATCATTTCTATAATACCGCCTTGGGCTAAGATAAGTGAAAAAGACATATTTTCTTGGGGCGGTTCTATTAAACCTTGTCTTTGCAGCATAAAGTGATAATTGCCGGAGAATAAAAAATTATTAGTTCCAAGTAGGTAAGCTTTCAGATAGGCTATCGGGTGATTTCTTATAATATTGTAGGATTGTTTTAGAACATAATCTTTATTTTTTAAACTTTCTACCCTGGCTTTGTCGGGAGCTTCTTTTTTAGCTTGGTTGGTTAGTCTGGTTGAGATATCATCGAAAGGTTGATTTTCTTGGATGGCCAAAGTGGACGGGGCGGCGTATACATAAAAATTAATAAATCCTAGCGAACTAAAAGAAAAATCTCCTAACTCTTTGAAATTTCTTATTTGCCAAGGTAAAAGTATTAGTTCAAAGACAAGAAGAAAAAGCGCTAAGTGCTTTATTACTTGCAGGTCTAGAGTTTTTTTGGCAACAAAGAAAGCTAGTATAAATATAGCTAAAAAAGCCCCTAAGTATACGCCAACTGGGCGCAAATAAACAGAAGCGCCTAAACAGAGTCCCGCTGCCATTATCCATTTTACAGCCATGGACTGGCGCCATTTTAGCAAGCAAAAAACCATACCCAAAAAAGCCAAAGAGAAAAATGTTTCTGTTACAAATGTTACGTTATAAAAAATTTGGAGCGGATCCAGCGCCGCCATTAAGGCAGAAGTTTTACTTACCCAAGAAGGTAAATTTTTAATAAATTTAGGCAAGAATATTAAGATTCCAACTGGAATCAAGGATGAGATTATGGCCTGAAAAAAGACTACGGTCTGGAGCGAGAACCCAAGGTATTGAAATAATGCCAGAATAGTCGGATAGCCCGGCGGACGGTAGGCCACGGGCAAAAATCCTTGGTCTTTTTTTCAAACAAAACCAAACCCAGCCACTATATTTTTAGAAAATTCAATATATTGGGCACCATCTCCGGTAACGAGACCATCTATCGGATCGTGTTCCAAGAGAAAAAAAATGGCTAGAATACGGACTAATAAGGCCACAAAAAACACGCTTATAGGCCACTTATATTGTTTTAGCACTTGATTATTTTGTTAATTTGTAATTTAATCATTATAATATGAAAACAGTTGAAATTTCAATTATAGCCCCAGTTTTTAACGAAGAGGTCGTGGTAGAGGAGTTTTATAATAGAGTGGTGAATGTTTTGAGTAAAATTTCAACTAGTTTTGAGATTATTTTTATTGACGACGGCAGTACGGATAAAACACTCTACAAGATTAAAAAACTAAGCGAGCGGGATTCCTCTATTAAAGCCATAAGTTTTTCGCGCAATTTTGGCCATAGTATGGCTATTTCGGCGGGCCTGGATAATGCTCAAGGTGAAGCGGTTATAATTTTAGACGGAGATTTGCAAGATCCTCCAGAAATTTTGCCAGAATTTATTAACAAGTGGAAAGAGGGCTATGATGTTGTTTATGGCATTAGAACCAGACGCAAAGAGTGGTTTGGTAAAAGATTAACTTATTGGCTTTTCTATCGTATTTTAAAAAAGCTATCAAATTTGAAAATACCGGTTGATGCCGGAGATTTTTGTTTAATGGACAAAGCGGTGGTGGAATCAATAAGATCTCTACCGGAAAGAAATCGTTTTATAAGAGGCCTTCGCAGTTGGGTTGGCTTTAAGCAGTATGGTCTAGTGTATGAAAGATCTAGTAGATTCGCCGGGGTTACTAAATATCCACTTGGCAAGTTAATAAAACTAGCCACGGATGCTATTTTTTCTTTTTCTGACATACCCCTCAAAATTGCCACCTGGCTGGGTTTTATAATTGCGGGCGGTTCATTTATCGCAATTTTGGCGGTTTTATACGCCAAAGTTTTCTGGGGAGCGCTCCCGCCGCGCGGCTTTGCCTCAACAGTTATAGTTATACTTTTTTTGGGAGGCGTTCAGCTCATCTCCATCGGGGTTTTGGGGGAATATGTGGCTAGGATTTATGAAGAGGTTAAACATCGCCCGCTTTATATTATTAGAGAGAAGATAGGTTTATAGCCGGTCTAAATTAGATAAATAGTTCAACGCCCGAAGAAAAAACTATGGGCGGTTTATTATGGGTAACGATTATTCATTTCACAAAAAATTTATAGAGGGAGAATATATTTCCGGATTTTGGAATATTGCCGGTTACGCGGTAACCGCGCTTAACTCTTTTATAATTATCTATTTTTTAAGTTTGCGCGAATTCGGCCTATACCAATTGATACTTTCTGTTATGGCTTTTGCTGAAAGTTTAACCGCTGGTTTTTTAAGCGATTTAGTTTTAACAGATTTTAGTAAGTATATCGGTCGGGGCGAGAAAGGTTTGGCTAAGAAGTTATTTTTTGAGTACGCTTTATTTAAGGGGGTTCTAGTTTTGGTTCTAATGGCTATTTTGTTTTTTGGCGCGGGTTTAGTGTCCGATCATTACGGCAAAGACATTGCTTTGTTTTTACGCGTAGCCACTATAGCTCTAATCTTTAGAGTGGGTTTATCAGTTCAGGGCTTATTTTTTGACGGGAATATTTATTTTAAGGCGCAATCTGTTTCTTTTTTAGGAGAGTTGGCTAAGACATTTTTTATAATTGGTTCGGTTATTTTTTATAAGCTGGGGATATTGGAAATAATTTTAGCTTATGTTGTCGGGCATTTATTCTCTTTTATTTTTTCTTCGGCTTATTTTTACTCGTTGTTTAAAAAGACATTAGCTGGTTATCGGTCCTCGCAGACAGGATCATTGATTAGAAGCTTGCTGGCGCAGTATGGCCCCTGGATGGCGCTTAGATATCTCTTAAGTAGAATTGCTAATAATATTAGACCATGGATAATTGGGATCTTTCTCGGGGTAGAAGCGGTGGGTATATTTTCTTTCGCCAGAAATATCATAGCCGTAATAGCGCGCCTTATGCCCTTGGGCACATTCGGGCTATTGTTGCCAAGAGAGTTGGGCAATAAGCAACGTTTGCGATATTTATTCACCCGGATGACCAAGTATTCTCTTTTTTTGGGTTTAATTTATGCTGTAGTTTCTTTTTTGGTGTTTCCCTTAGGCGTGAAATTACTTTTCCCAAAATATCAAGCAGCTATTCCCATATTTGGAATAATGAGTATAATCTTGGTGTTGTATAGTTTCTATAAAATGTTTAGGATGGTTTTGGTTGTGTTTAAAGAGCAAAAGGCTTTACTTTTGAGGTCTATAGACGAGTCATTGCTTGCGCCCGCGCTTTTATTTATTTTATTGCCAATTTTTGGGGTCCTGGGCACGGCCATAGAATGGGTTCTGACTTATACTCTAACCACTATTTTGTTTTACCGCTATTTAGTCAAGGCTCATCCTTACTTATCGTTGCGAGCCAAAGATCTTTTCAGTTTTGACAAACACGATAAGGAATTTTTAATTAAAATTTTCAGTTATTCTTTGAGGTTTATTAAGTTAAAAAAGATTTGATAAAAAGAAATCACGCTCGTTTTAGAGTGAGCCTTATTTTACAACCTTTAGTATGTCCGCTTGGTTATATTGGTAACTCAAAAATATAATTGTTTTATGCCAGCCAATCAAAAGACTATATTTATAAGCAGTTTTTTCGGGCTGGTGGCCAGAAATATTCTGGCTGCCGATTTTTTAAGAATATTAAGCTCCGATAGCAATCTTAGAATAGTGA
>ORJL011615564.1_pt1 | contig 21951 bp, 25 predicted proteins | sample 1779941 | NCBI WGS metagenome assembly ORJL01 (sample SAMEA104232317, study PRJEB22302) | groundwater metagenome | biome: forest; feature: aquifer; material: groundwater | place: USA | collected 2011-08-07 | depth 5.8 m
AGAGCTTCAGCGCCCTTAATAAGAATGCCGGACTCAGCACCACGCGCAGTGCCCACCATAAGCGCCGTAGGAGTTGCCAGGCCCAAAGCGCAAGGACAGGAAACAACTAAGACTGCAATAGCAAAAAGCAAAGAGGGTGTGGCGGTATACCCTTGTACGAAATACCAAAAAGCAAAAGTTAATATTGCAAATACAATTACTGCGGGCACGAAACGTTCAGAGATTTTGTCCGCAACGTCCTGTATTGGCGCGCGGGTAGATTGAGCCTCTTCAACCAATCTTACTATCTGGTAAAGCAGGGTATCCTTCCCAACTTTTGTTGCTTTACACGTAAGTAAACCGTATGAATTTACGGTTGCTCCGATAACTTCGTCCCCAGCCTTTTTATTTACCGGCATGGATTCTCCGGTAACAACTTTTTCATCTAATGCCGATTCACCGGATAAAATTATACCGTCTGTGGGAATTTTACTGCCCGGTTTTACGATAAAAGTATCATTAACCACAAGTTCAGCCAAGGGTATTTCTATTTCCTTGCCGTCACGTAGAACAATAGCTTTTTCCGGAGCCAAACCTAGAAGTTTTCTTATGGCTTCGGAAACACGTCCACGTGATAGCGCCTCAAAATATCTTCCCAAAACGATGAACGATATCAAAGCCGCGCTGGATTCCCAGAACGGATGATCAAATCCCTGCCAGATACCGTGTAGCGCAGGAAAGGCGGAGAACAAGAAACCAAATGCCGACACTAAATAAGCAGACGTTGTTCCAAGCACAACCAGCACGTCCATTGATGAAGAGCCCACCTTAATAGCGGTAAAAGCATTGCGATAGAAAGGCCAACCCACGCCAAACTGTATGGGTGTGGTCATTATCCAATATATCCAGTTTAGATCCACTAAAGTTCCTCCAAAGCATCCGTTTTCTCCGCCGAATAATCCGCCTCCACCGAAACATAACGCATGGATATGCGTTAAATTAAACATATGCGTTGCCATGTAGAATCCTATAATAGGGGAGGCAAGAAGGAATGAAATTATTGTTCTGTTGCGCAGAGAACGAATATTTTTTTTCTGTTGTTTCTCGGCTTCCTCCTCCTCATTTGCTCCTTCTTTTGGTAGAATAAGGGTATAGCCTATTTTTTTGAGCAACTCCTCAATCTTGCTTAACTGTACTTTTGAAGGGTCATACTCAAGAGCGAGGCGTTCTGTACCGTAATTAGCGGACGCTGAAACAACTCCCGGAACGCGTCCAAGCGTTTTATTGATAAGAATAGAACAAGACGCGCAATGCATTCCCTGGACTTTGTAATAGATACGTTCGTTTGGCATAATCTTTTTATATGAATCCCGCGAGATCTGAGGCATAAAAATTTGGAAGAAATTTTATGCGAGAAGAATAACGGGAGGTTAAATAAGAGTCTATACAAGCTTTGATTATTAACAATTGTCAGCTACTACAGACTTCTAACGGGATGAATAAGTTTAAGTTAATGATTATATTTTTTGTTTTTTTGATGGTAAACGGAATTATTTACCAGAATTTTTATCGTCCGCAGGAATTGGCTCCGATTAAGGCGTCGGGAAATATAGTTAATATAGATATGCGTATTGAAAAAGATAAGTGGACTTTTGTTCCTCCTAGAGTTGAAGTAACCGTAGGTGATACTGTGCGTCTGAAAATTTTTAATGAAGACTCATACGATCATGGTTGGGCTATGGAAGCATTCGGACAAAATAAAAGACTTTTTCCAAGAAGAGATACGGAAATAGAGTTTGTTGCTTCGAAGGTGGGGGAGTTTCCTTTTTATTGTTCAGTTCCGTGCGGAGAGGGACATTATTTGCAAACGGGTTTATTGATAGTTAAGCCGGCTGTGGTTAATTAGCCGTTTGGTTTTGTTGGTCTTTTTTCTTTGCGAGCCAAGCATCTATACTGAACGGTCCGCTACCAAGTAACCATAAAGTTAAGAGGCCCCCGAGCAACCCCATGTCGCGGTTAAGAGTGGGATCCTGGCTGAAACCATATTTTGAAACGAGACCCCCAAAAAATGTTAAGACCATTAAAGTTGCCAATAGAGAAGTCCATTTTATGAAAGCTCCGGTGAAAAAAGATACCGCAACCATTAGTTCGGCAACGCCCAACGCGTAGTTTAATGCAGAGGCGCTTCCGAGCTTAAGGTTAAGTAATAGTTGTATTTCTGCCCTGCCCTGTTCAGGAGTTCCAAGTTTTTGAAAAGCAAAAAGTAAAAACACTAAACCTACGCCGAATCTTAAAAATAAAGGCGCATAATCGTGTAAGCGTTCTCGTAATTTATCTAACATATTTATTTACCCCGTTAGAAGTCTGTATTAATTGTTAATTTTTAAACTAATTCAACTTGTAAAAACCCGTAAATAGCTTCCCGCTAACTGCTGCATAAAAATTTCTTCCAAATTTTTATGCCGAAGACTTCTAACGGGGTTTTCCGAGAAGCTCCCGCAATTTAGCGCTAAGTTGATTGCGGTTTACTCCTCCGGTTGAAAAAAGCTCTCCATTTATAAGTATGCCTGGAGCCGAGAAAATGCTAAAATCCACAACTAGTTTCTGGCCTTCAGGCGTAGTGGCATCAATCTTTTCATATTGTACTTCAGGAAATTCTTTCTGCATTTCAGCCCAAATCTTGTCGAATTGAGCGCAGGCAACGCACCCGGGCACACTAACCTCCTTTAATATAACAGCAGATTCGTTCATAATGTTTATTATACCATATGGCAGCCTTATTTTCTAAAGCTTCAAATACGATTCACGAGAGTCATTTTGCAATGGAATTGCTTAATTTTGTTTCAGGTTTAGATGAAGCTAAAAAAGCCTTTCCAAGAACCAAAGAAGAAATCGCTTCTATCGCAACACTCGAGCGTGCATATGATAAAGAGCGTGCCGCAGCAGAGATGTACAGAAGGGCCGAGAAATTTTTAACGGTAAATTATCCCGCTCGATACACGGTTGAAAAATTGCGCGAAACGGTTAGCAAAAAACTTCATCCCGAAAGAGTTTGCGAGGGCTCGGCATTGTTATTTATGAATAGCGATATGCGCGCTATAGCTTTGTTCCGTTTATTTCTTAACGCAATGGCGTTTCGTATCGGGCAGGCGATGGGGAAGGATGCTTTCGGCGCAATTTTACGGGAGAGATTTTCTGATCAAAGTTTAGCCGAACTTTATAGCAATAAAGGATATATTTCCTGTGAAGATATTAATGTTTTACTTAAAGATATATCCGAAGGAGAAAAACTTCTTCAAATACAGGATAGATTTTCAAGAATGGCCTCGTTTTTAATAAATTTGTCACGTGAAAAAGTTCAGGATGCGCGCACTCAATTGGTAATTGAAGACATATATCGTACGCTGAAAAAAGAATATGTTTTTTTGGATGACTTTCCTGTTATTTTGTCTATACTCGCCGATCAAAGTATTTTACGCGATGAGCGTGTAGGTATGTTGAGTAAAACTCAGCTTACTGAACATGCGCGTAAGCAGACAAGAAAAGTGGAAGAAACGTTGGCTGAACTGGAGCATGAAAAAGATGTTCTACAAAATACACTAAAACAACTCGAGGTTTCTCAGGAAAAATTGAAAGCATTAGACTACGCAAAAGGTCAGTTTATTGATGTTGTTTCCCATCAATTTAGAACGCCGCTTTCAACAATACGCTGGACATCCGAAATGTTAAAAGATGAATTCGGCAAGACAATTCCCGACAGGGGAAGGGGATTTTTGGAGAATATAAGTTTTAAATCAAGATTTCTTATAAATATTCTAAATGATATTTTTGATGTTTTGCAGCTTGAAGCCGGGAACTTACAGCTACAGAAAAAACCCGCTCAACTATGGGAATTGATATCGGATCAGATAGAAGACATGAGAACAGAAAGCGAAAACCAAAAAGTTAATATTGTGTTTGATAAATCAGGAGATCCCTTAAAAGAGGTTTTGGTGGATCATCAACTGATGCGCCGCGTGCTTGAAATATTAATTCGCAATGCCATAAACTACGGTCCCAAAGAAGGCGGTCAGGTTACAATTAGGATGGGAGCAGAAGCAAAAAATGATAAAAATTATGTGTGGGTCGAGATTACTGATAAGGGTATTGGTATTATGCCCGAAGATTTACCGAAAATATTTACTAAATTTTTCCGCGCGCAAAATGCCGTTCATAAAGTTGCTGACGGCGCAGGTATGGGCTTGTATCTTGTTCGTAGTATTATTGAATTGCATGGAGGGCATGTAGCGGTTTATTCCAAACCAGATCAGGGCTCAAGTTTTAGATTTTATATACCAATAGGGGTTTAGTTTTATCTATTTTGTTTTTTGGTTTTGTGTGTTACACAAAAAGAAAATACAAAAAGTATTAGGTACTTTAAAATGGGAGAGCTAGATAGGATATCTCTTTCACTGCTTGGGGAAATGATGAACGAAGGAGTAGCTGTGGATATTACGACTCCAGGTAAACCAGTTAGCGTAAGCGCCTGGCGCAAGATTTATCAGGTAATGCGCAGCGATCTTAACATAAAAGGTACGCTATACGGCGGTCGAATGATGTATCTTTTGGACGAGATTGCGGCAACCATAGCAGAAAAACATACTGAAAAAATTTGCGCGACACTTTTAGTAGATCAGCTTAAGTTTATTGCACCGGCATATAGAGATGATTTTTTGATTTTTGAAGGTACCGTGAATCGTGCGTGGAATAGTTCAATTGAAATAGGCATTAAAGTTAGCGCCCGAGCCCCCAAAACAAGAAAATTGCGACATATTGTTTCCGCGTACTTTACGTTTGTTGCCGTTGATGAAAACGGTAAACCGGTTTTGGTGCCGCCTCTGATCCCTGTAACTGAAGCTGAGAAGAAAAGATATCTTGAGGCTGATGAACGCAGACAACAGCGTCTAGCAAGTAATAAAAAATGACCCCGTCGTTACGCCGGGGTTTTTATTGTGGTATTATTTGAAATATAATTAATATACTAATTAATATGAATAATACAAAAGAAGCTAAATATATTTGTACGGGTGGCTGTGGCGGATCAGTGAATGAAGAAGAGTATAATGCCGGTAAAACCGTTTGCGGTGATCCTAACTGTCCCAAATACGGACAGCCTTTCGAAAAACGAATTCACTGCGTTGAATGTGAGCAGGACGCGCCGGAAGGACAAGACCACCAGCATTAATATTAAATATTCCATAACAGCTTATGGATTTTAAAGAAGCATCAGTAAAAAAATCTGAGCAACTTTTTGCTTTGGTTAAGTCGTCGACAGACGGATTGACTAAAGAGGAAGCCGAAAGCAGGTTTAAGTTACAGAAAAATAGCGTTATAAAATTCCAGAAAGTTTCATGGGCGACGATACTTTTGCGCCAATTTCATTCAGTTTTTGTCTATTTATTGCTTGCGGCCGTAGGCATCTCTTTTTTTCTGGGACAACGTATTGATGCTTTTTTTATACTAATTTTTCTTATTATAAACGCTTTAATCGGGTTTGTTCAGGAATATAAGGCCGAGACATCAATAAATCTTCTTCAAAAATTTATTCAATGGAAAACACGCGTTAAGCGAAACGGTAAGATGCTGACAATTGATGCCGAAGAAATAGTTGAGGGCGATATTGTTTGTTTGCGTGCCGGCGACATGATACCTGCCGATGGATATTTTTTAAGCGCTGAACATGTTGCAGTGGACGAGTCGCCATTAACCGGAGAGACGGTTCCTGTAGAAAAGATCAGCGGATCGATGCACGAGGCGCCCGCGGATTTTTATAAAGCAAAAAACATAGGCTTCTTTCGCACAACAGTAAATAGCGGGGACGCTGAGCTGCTTATTTTTGCAACGGGTAAAAATACTGCAGTTGGGCAAATAGTAAAAGAACTTGAAGAAACGCATGATCAAAGCGGTTTCGAAGAAGGTATTAATAAGTTTAGTTCTTTTATTTTAAAGTTAACTCTAATTACTATTGGCCTTATGCTGTTGGCCAATATTTTTATTCATAAAGGGGAGGTTAATATCAGCACGCTTTTGGTTTTTGCTATTGCGTTAACTATCGGTATTATCCCCGAAGCGTTGCCTTTGGTTACAACGCTTACCATGTCGCAGGGTGCATTGCGACTCGCGCGTAATAATGTTGTTCCGCGCAGGCTTTCGGCTATTGAGGATCTGGGTAGTATTGAGATTTTATGCACAGACAAAACCGGAACCATTACGGAAAATAAAATGGAAGTTGCGGAAATATACGGAGAATATGAAGAGGTTGTTTTTTGGAGTCTTGTCGGCTCAGTTACATACAGGGACAACCCCGGAATTGAAGCGGAAAATATATTTGATAGAGCTTTGGCGGAGAAGATTTCAGATGATTTTGCGGAAAAGTTTAGCGCTAAAATTAAGATAAATGATATGCCGTTTGATCCTGTGCGCAAAAGAGAAAGCGTACTTCTTCAGGACGGATCAACCCACATTCTCGTAACAAGGGGCGCGCCCGAAAAAATCGTAGTTGATTCAAAGAGTGAAGGTAAAGAAGAAATGCTTGCGTGGGCGAAAGAACAGGGTCAGATGGGTAGAAGGGTTTTGGCTGTAGCCAAAAAAATATTTAATGATGGTTATGATCAAAACAACCTGGTTTTGTATGAGCAGGAAGCAGATATAATAGGACTGGTGTCTTTTCTTGATCCGCTTAAAGATACAGCTCGGCAAGCGCTTTTGGATGCGGAGAAACTTGGCGTAAGAGTTAAAATTATTACGGGGGACAGCAAAGAAGTTGCGGGGTGGGTAGGATATGGGGCCGGGTTAATAGAAAGTCCCGAAAGGGTTTTAACCGGAGAAGAGTTAATGAAATTATCCGAGGAAGAGCAAATGAAAGCTGTAGACGATTATGATGTTTTTGCCAGAACTATGCCGTTGGATAAGCAGCACATTATTAGTTTACTTAAAAGAAAGTATATAGTAGGTTTTTTGGGAGAAGGATTCAATGATGCTCCGGCCTTAAAACTTGCGCATGTGGCCTTGGCGGTGGACGGCGCTTCAGATATTGCCCGCGAGGCTTCAGATATTATACTTCTGAATAAGAGTCTTGAGGTTATAGTAGACGGCATACGCGAGGGGCGGAAAATATTCGCCAATACAATTAAGTATATTAAAGCAACATTAACGTCTAATTTCGGAAATTTTTATGCGTTAGCTTTTGCTTCTCTTCTTGTAAGTTATTTGCCTATGTTGCCTATGCAAATATTACTTTTGAATCTTTTGACCGATCTTCCTATGGTAAGTATTGCTGCGGATTCGGTTGACGAAAGCGATTTAAAAAGACCGAAAGGCTATAACATAAAAGAAATTGCTTTGGTGTCTATTATTCTTGGTTTGGTTAGTACAGGATTTGATTTCGCGTTTTTCGGATTTTTTGTTAGCCAAGGTGAATCCGTATTACAGACAATGTGGTTCATGGGTAGCGTGTTGACTGAACTCGCATTATTATTTTCTATACGCACCTCTTCTTCTTTCTTAAAAGCAAAATCTTGGCCTTCTCGCACCATACTGATTCTTACCGGTACGGTTGCTTCATTTGCGATTTGGTTGCCCTTTACAGAGTTTGGACAAAAAACTTTTTCGTTCAAAGAGCCTCAGCCAGAACATATGCTCGTAGTAGCGATACTGGTATTTATGTATTTTGCTTCTACAGAAACAGTTAAAACATTATATTATCGTTTGGTTGCGAATAAGAACGGCAATAACGGCCACGTTTAGGGTTTCTCTCAATAACTATATATTTGACACATCATACCTCTGCTGATAAAATTTAGTGAGTCAATTTAAATTACAATTAAAATAAAAATCCATATGGAAATAAAAGAAGAAATTAAACTCAATATGCCGCAGATAAATCTTAGTATCTCTACTCCGGCAGCTATTATTATCGGTGCTTGTATAATAGCCGGTGCTATTTTATATACGGATAGTCCGGTTAATTTAAGATTGCGTGGTTATGATGTAAATAACCCGGGTTCTAGCGTTGGTCAGCCCAGTCCTGATCAAGCAGGTGAGGAAGCCCCTGTAATGGCCGATGTAACTGTTGGGGATTTGCCGGTTTTGGGCGACGCGAATGCTACGGTAGTGGTAGTTGAATGGGCAGATTTTCAATGTCCTTTCTGCGGAAGATTTTTTTCAGAGGTTGAAGGAAAGCTTAAACAAGAATATGTAGATACCGGCAAAGTTAAATTTGCTTATCGTGACTTTGCGTTTTTGGGGGATGAATCAAAATGGTCAGCAAACGCAGCGCGTTGCGCGAACGATCAAGGAAAATTCTGGCAGTATCACGATTATTTGTTCACTCATCAGAGCGGAGAAAATCAAGGCGCATTTTCAAAAGACAATCTTAAGAAATTCGGTGCGGCAGTCGGTTTAAACGCCGTGCAGTTTAATGCGTGTGTTGATGGCGATACCCATGCTGCTGAAGTAGAAGCCGACACGACAGCAGGACAATCAGCCGGCGTTAACGGTACACCGGCCACATTTGTAAACGGTAAATTGATATCAGGAGCTCAGCCGTACGATCAATTTAAACAAGCGATTGAGGACGCGTTAGCCGGTAATTAAATTTATTCGTGTGACAAGAAAAACTCCGTCATTTTATGGCGGAGTTTTTATATTTCGTAAGAGGGATTTTTTTCTATGCTACCTTCTTTTTGGTTAAGCCATCTGGCCATAGAAAATAGTAAAGAAGATGTACGATTGAGAAATTTTATCAGAAGGGGATTATCGTTTATTTTGGCAGTTATAACTGCTCGTTCGGCTCTTCTGACCATGCTTCTTGCAAGATGAAGGTTTGTTACTGCCGAAGAGCCGCTGGGGAGTATAAAAGCATTTAATTGCGGCAATTCGTTATCAAGCTCTTCGATAAACTGTTCTATTTTTTTAACGTGCTCATCTTTTATTTGATGAGGAGGTTTTTTATTAGCAGACAAGGCAGAAATTTCAGCGCCCACAGTAAACATTATATTTTGCACATAGGCGCAAATTTCTTGTATTTTATTTTCTTCGGTAAAAGAAGCCGCAACACCAATGGCCGCATTTGCTTCATCTATTTCCCCAACAGCAGCAATTCGCGGGTCATTTTTGAGAACTCTATTTCCGCCCCATAAGCCAGTTTCACCGGAGTCGCCCTTGCCGGTATAAGAACGAGCCATTATTTTGATCTCCACTCGTCTAACTGCACTGCCACGTCTTTTTTATGTTTATTGCGTAATATTGTCAAAATTAAAGTTGCTCCAACTTGGGCTTTGGTTAAATGGGCTCCAAACGGTTCGTGCTGGGTAACTTCTTTTCCGTTAACTGCGACTATAATATCTCCTTTTTGCAGGCCGGCTTTTTCTGCCGGACTATTTGGTTCAACGGCCTGATCTTTATGTCCTTGACTCGATATTAAAGCCCCGGAATTCGCTTCAAGTCCAAGTTCGCGTTGAATATTATCTGTTATAGGAAGATACTTGATTCCAATATATGGTTTGCGGATATGTCCGAATTTCTTAAGTTCTTCAAGATCGCGTATTGCAATATCAACAGGAACCGCAAAGGATAAGCTTTGCGCGCCTACTATCATAGCTACATTAATACCTACAACTTCACCCTTGAGATTAATAAGCGGTCCTCCGGAATTTCCCGGATTTATCGCGGCATCCGTTTGTATGAGTCCAAATAGTTCTTCGGCGTGCTGTTCATCAATCTGAGCCATAAGTGAGCGGGAAAGCCCCGATATAATACCGGCTGAAGCCGTATTGGTAAATTGTCCATAGGCATTTCCAATAGCAACAACAGTTTCTCCAAGTTCAAGATGTTTTGCCGTTCCCAATGGCGCTACCGGTAAATTTTCAGCCTCTATTTTTATTATTGCCAGGTCGCCTGCGGGGTCTTTAGCTAAGATGCTTGCCGGGAATTTTTTTTCATCAGTAAGCGTAACAAAGAACGGTTCTTCGTCGGAAATAACGTGTTGATTGGTAAGAATAATCCCATCTGCAGAAACAATAAAACCGGAGCCGCCGGAAGCCTCAACCACACTTTCATTTTGATGTTCGCCACTTAAAACATATTGTTCTTCCGGTGCTTTATGCGGGGCCGTAGCAATTGATACAACGGCTGGAGCCACACGTTCTATAGCTTTTGTAATTGCGGATGTCATGAATTTATTTTAACATATTCATGCCGCCCTTATAGTTCAACGGATAGAACGGCCCCGTCCTAAGGGGCAAATCCGGGTTCAATTCCTGGTAAGGGCACAACGGTATTTCAATATAAAAACGCTTCTCAAGGAAGCGTTATTTTAAAATTATTTTTGATCGGGTAGGGGTTCGATAGGATAGAGACAATCTCCACTACGGGTTGTTTTGTAACAGTCTTTGCGTCTGCAATTACGTTTCACGCGAGTACATATATGTTGCCACGTATCCCAAGGATATTCGCCTAAATGACGCACAGATACTTCGTATGGCGCGCCCCAGCTATGCAAGAAAAATAAGCATAAGATTTTTCCCAGCATTACGACTCCTTTTAGTAAAGAACTATTTGTATAATCGCTTTTTGAGATAAACTTGTCAATTTTTGACAAAAAAATCTTAGAACGTTATTGTTACTAAAGATGTTCTTTTAAAGGAGAACTAATGGATTATTTTCTATTGGTTATTAGTGTAACGATCATAAATATTATTCTTTCTATTGGTGTAATAGCATTCGGTTTTGGCTTGGTGGGTTTAGCGTTTTTTTATGGAAGTAATCGTAAAGAAGGCAGATCTTTCGCCTTTAAGCTTTTTGGATGGGGCTGGATTGGATTTGCTTTTTCATTTATTGCCGGATATATACTTGCATTACTAAACACACAAATAAATTATCCTGTATTGTTGATTTTAACTTTTATTTCAGGGGCAATTGCGTTTTACTCTTTCAAAAAAGCAAATAAATATGAAAATAATCAAAAGGCTTAATATAGGCTTTTTTATTTTATGAAAAAGCTCCCGAGGTGGGAGCTTAAATTTTTAATTAGTTTATAATTTTTTCCTGTTGTGCGAGGTGCGGTATCGCGGCAATAGCCATGCGATAGAAATTTACTCGTTCGTGATAATCTTCTACGGTTCCGCCGAGAAAGCGCAATAGGTTTTTAGCCAGTTTTTCAATTACATAGTCGTGATTAACTTTAAATATGGTCGAGCCGCCTAAACCAATTTCTATCTCTAGTCCTCGATAAAAATAAATTTTAACGTACGCATTGCCCGATTGAAAACCACGACCACCAAGTTCAATTTCGTTGATGTTTGGACTGGTTTTTGCCAGTTCGCGTACAGTAAGTAGCGTTCGGTTTAGCAATACCGCAAGCTCTAAAGCATCACGTTCTTTTTGTGTGCCAGCTAAACCAAAAGCAGTTTCAAGTAATTCGGTATTAGAATCGATATTGGTTTGTTCGGGTATAGTTGCGGCCTCCACGTTACCTCCTTGGGTTGTGGTTATATTTAGTTCGTTATAGATTTCGGCTTCTGAAATGATTCCGTTAGCAACGGCTCTTCTTAAAAGCTTTAAAATGTGTTCGGGGTGTTTTTCGTTATTACAAAGAACATAGCCATCTGGAGTAAGGAGTAAGCCGCTACAGTTTTGTCCGGCTTGTGCGCCTCTTTGCAGGACGTGTCCTGCGCAGCGAATTCCTATCTTTTCGGGAGTTTCTGATGGTTCAACCATTCTAATCCGTTCCTTTCTACGCCATCCAGTGGCCGCAGGAGTATATTGTAAGAATTTCAGAATGTTGTCAATTTATTAAAGCGTTTCTTGTGTTGTAGCAACGAATAAGCTAAAGTTTTATACAGAACGTTGAAATATGAAGGAGAGCCATAAATGAATTCGGTTTTCGGTATCATTTTTGTGCTGGTCATCTTGATAGTTTCTATTATTTTGCATGAAATTGCGCACGGGGTAGCGGCTTTATTTTTCGGGGACGATACCGCAAAAAGAGCGGGTCGTTTAACCTTGAACCCAATTCCACACATTGATCCAATAGGATCTATTCTCTTGCCTCTGATGGGACTTTTATTGGGCGGTTTTATTTTCGGATGGGCAAAACCCGTTCCATATAATCCGGCGAACTTTAAAAGAAATCCCAGGTTAGGATTATTTGCTGTTGCTATTGGCGGAGTTGCGACCAACTTTATTCTTGCTGTGTTTGCTGCTTTAAGCGTGCGGACGCTTGTATCTTTCGGCCAAGTTGAGCTCGCAGAACTTATGGTACCCATGGTGATACTGAACATATTTTTAGGAATCTTTAACTTGATTCCCATTCCGCCGATGGATGGCTCTAAGGTTTTGTATGCAATTTTTAATGTATCTAGCTGGCAGCAACAGCAAATCGAAATGAGGATAGGGGGTTTTACCGGATTTTTTATCATTATTATGTTAATGATGTTCGGTTTTTTCCGGCCGGTATTTGCGTTCGCTTATTCAGTTGCTCAGTGGTTGTTGCTAGCTTAACTAGTCTAAAAAACAAACCATTCTAAACAGGATGGTTTTTAACTTATTGCTTTTTTATAACAATACTAATAAGATAATTTAGGATAGAAAAATTGAGTTTGGGCCCGTGGTATACTGGCAACACACCTCCATGGCATGGAGGGGTAAGGGGTCCGATTCCCCTCGGGTCCACCAAATAAAAACCTCGACGTTACGTCGGGGTTATTTTTGTAAGACAGTAAAATGGGTGGGGTAGGGACCGTAAAACAATCCTCGTCTGATAATTTTCATTGATGTCAGCTTTTTGATCTTATCAGGATTTAATCTGTGTAAATGAAATTTACGCGCTACCATCGGGTTGCCGTGGGCGCGCCAGGCTGAAAATAAATTATTTGAACCCCGGAAAATTTCAAAAGGATAAACCAAGACACATATTCCTCCCGGTTTCAGAACACGCCTCATTTCTTCTAATGCTTCGGCTACATCAGGAACATGTTCTATGGTGTGTGAAGAGACGATTTTATCAAAACTATTTTCAGGGTATTCCAGTTTGTTGGCATGCATTACATATAAACCCGGAACGTCGCTTGCCGAAATAGCATCCGCATTAATGTCGCAGCCCAGAACTTCTGCTTCCGGACAAACAAGGCGTATTTCTTTTACCAACCCACCTCGGTTACAGCCGACATCTAGTATTTTTTCTTTTGGTTTTGGTTTAAGAAGTGAGATTATTTTTCCAAAATGTAAATATTTTCTGCCCAAAAGATCAGGCACTCCTTTTTGTGAGAACTTGTTGTCGTATAAAACTTGATGGTTTTGCGAATTAGATTTTCTAAACATTTTTTAAAGTTTTTTGAGAGTTTGATTTGTTAGGACTGACGATATTATTATATAAAACCATTCGCTTGCCTTTTAAGCAAGCACATCCTAAACTTTAATGGTTGTAATAAAAAATATGTCATTATCTATCGGTATAGTAGGCCTGCCTAACGCAGGTAAATCCACTCTATTTCAAGCGCTTACCCGCAAGCAAGTGCTTATTGCGAGTTATCCGTTTGCGACAATTGATCCCAATAAGGGCATCGTGCCTGTTCCGGATGAGCGTTTGTACAAATTGTCTGAAGTTTCTAAATCTGAAAAAACGGTTCCCACCACCGTTGAATTTGTTGATATCGCAGGTTTGGTTAAAGGAGCTTCGCAAGGCGAAGGTTTGGGTAACGCTTTTTTGGGTCATATCCGTGAAGTGGACGCTATTGTAAACGTTGTGCGGATATTTTCGGATTCTAATGTTACTCATGTTCACGGTAAGATCAATCCCAAAGACGATATAGAAGTTATTGAATATGAATTAATTCTTGCCGATAAATCTAGTTTGGAAAAAAAGTTAAGTTCTGCGGAGTCAAAAGTACGTGCCGGGGTAGGGGACGCGGCGGCAAAAGTTTATGTAGCTTTACTTGAAAGAATTAAACAAGCATTTGATGAAGCAAGGCCAGCCCGTGCACTTTCTTTATCCGAAGAAGAAAAAGAATTGGTGCGTGATTTGAATTTGCTGACCCTAAAACCGATATTGTATGTTTTTAATGTGGACGATACTTCACACGATATTTCATCTTATTTGCCTGAAGGCGCTAAAGGACTTGCAGTGAACGCAAAGATAGAATCAGAACTTGCAGATTTACCGGAAGAAGACGCAAAAGAATATATGAAGGAGTTGGGCATGAAAGAAAGTGGCCTGGATAGATTAATACGTGAAGGATATGAATTGTTGGGTCTTATAACTTTTTTAACTTCAGGACCAAAAGAATCGCGCGCATGGACAATAAAGAAGGGAATGAATGCTCCACAAGCCGCAGGAGTAATACATACTGACTTTGAACGAGGTTTTATTCGCGTAGAAACAGGAAATTGGAAAGACTATGTTGAATACGGAGGCGAAGCAGGATTAAAGCAAAAAGGACTTTGGCGTACCGAGGGCAAAGAATATATTATGCAGGACGGCGACGTTTGTTTATTCAGATTTTCGGTTTAAACTAAGTAATAAGGTAGGGTGACTGAGAGGCCGAAGGTGCCTGACTCGAAATCAGGTGTACCTGTAAGGGTACCGTGGGTTCGAATCCCACCCCTACCGCATTAGGAAAAATTTTACGAGCTTTAGTTCATGAATTTTTTTCTTATTGGGTTTGTGGGATTCGAAGGGCGCGAGTAGCCCCGCAACGGAGGGGCTGTGTATAGCGCCCGGGCTCCGAGTCGGAGCGAGGAGGAATCCCACCCCCACCGCTTTACGGAGAAGTACCGAAGGTTCTGCGCCAAAGGCGCATCCGCCTCCGGCGGAGAATTCTTACCTATTCGCACCGTTTGTTAAATTAACCGAACCTTTATAAACATCTTTGGGTCTTGTTTGAGCGTTAGCAAGATCGGGAGATATCTTTAATATCTAGAAGGAAGAGGTCGTGATATAATATTAATGGCAAAATCCACAACGTATTGGATTTTAGGATTAAAAAATTAATAATAAATATGTTTATACATTTTAAAATTTTTAAAACCATTGGAATAAAAATGCTTTTTTCCGGTTTCTTGATTGCCGCTTTCGCGCTGATGCTTACGACAGTTATTAATTCGAGAATCGCAAACGGTCATTCCGAAGACGGCGAAGCGGTGGTTTCTATGGGAGCAATTGAAATGAAACCCGATGCTAGAGACACACATCATATAGAAGTAAAAACGGAGACGTTGGAAGGATATAGGATTCCTGATATGAAAATTACACTTAAGGCTATACCGCAAGGCGGCGGTTCCACTGTTGAAAAAGATCTCGATGGAATGTTTGGTAGCAACTTTCATTACGGGGTTAATATGGCGCTTGAACCAAAACAGTATCTTCTTAAGTTCCATTTAGATCCTCCGATATTTATGCGCGAGGGAAAGAGAGCCAATCAGTGGCTTGAGTCAATTGATGCGGAGTTTGCTTTCGATGCGGCAGCGCCAATTGAAACAAGCGGAGAGATCGGCACCAAGGAAACGACTGATATGAGAATTCTTTTTGAGGCGGAAGAAGCCGAATCGATGTTTATGTTGTCGGAAGGAGAAGATATGCATATGACGGTGGAATCTATGCATGATGAAGAATCGGAGCCTGCTGAAAATAATGCAGGTATGCTTCTGGCATTCGCCGGCATTTTGGGCTTAGTAGCAGGCCTTATTCTCGGGAGGTTTATTTTCAGACCCAAATTGTCCGAGTCAAAGGTTTCGTAGTTTATGTTATTGTTACAGTAAAATCTTTCGTGTTTAATACCGGTTATTTCGGGCTTGTTTGTTAAAGATTAAATTTCTGCTTTGTCTGTCGGAATTTCAGGTGACAGACCGCCAAAAGCAATAAAACGGAAAAGTTTTTATTATTTGAATGTTTCATATATAAAAATCGGTCTTTTAAGGCCGGTTTTTAATTATATTTATCCAATAGATGCGTGTTACAATAAAAATATGAAAAATAGCGAAAAAAGACGAATTATAAAATTTATGCGCATAGCCGTTAAGTTTTCACAAGAGGGGATGCGCAAAAATAAAGGAGGTCCTTTTGGTGCCGTTGTAGTTAAAAATAATAGAATAGTTGGTCGTGGTTATAACCGCGTTACTTCGGGTAACGACCCAACAGCCCATGCTGAAGTTGTTGCCATACGCGATGCTTGTAAAAAGTTACGTTCTTTTCAACTGAACGATTGCGAACTTTTTACGAGTTGTGAGCCCTGTCCCATGTGTTTGGGCGCTATTTATTGGGCAAGACCCAAAACAGTTTATTATGCCAACACAAGAAAAGATGCTGCGCGTATAGGTTTTGATGATAAATTTATTTATGATGAAATCAAAAAACCTATCGCAAGGCGCAGGTACAAGCTTAAAAAAGTTAATCTTAAAGAAGCAAAAGGACCGTTTAACGAGTGGCAGAAGAAAAATAATAAAACCAAATATTAATTAAAAGTTTTTTATTAAATCATGAATCCGGAAAATCCAGAATCTAAACAAGAAATTACGCTTGAAGAGTTGCAAGCTTTTATAAATGATCCCGCTTTAGAGTTGCCTCAAATGCGTCGTGATATTTCAAAAATAGAAAACACGCAGTGGCTATTGAGAAATTTGGGAATACAGAATGAAAGCGTTCCACCCGTTATTTACGAAGCTTTAAGAGAAATATCCAAATAAAAATGTCCGCATTTAAAATCACAATTTTGGGAGCAGGCACTATGGTGCCCACGAAAAAACGCAATCCCGCAGGGTTTCTAATTGAAGCCGATGGCAAGAAGATATTAATGGATTGTGGTTTTGGAATTATTCGACGACTAGCGGATTTAGGATACGCGCTTGAAGATTTGGATTTAGTTTTTATTTCTCACTTTCATACCGACCATTTTGGCGATGCTTTTCCTTTAATTCATTCCCGTTGGGTGAATGATATCTATAAGTCTAAAAACAACAAGCCGCTTTTATTTTTAGGACCAAGTAGTTTAGCAAAGCGTTTCAAGTTGTGGCGTAAGATTTTTTGGGTTGAGCCAAAAGAAAATTATCCGGTTAAATTTAAAGAGGGGATCAATAGGATAAAATTGGGTAAGATAACCGTCGAAACGTTCCCTGTAAAGCATGTTAAATGGTTTAGATCGACAGGTATAATATTGCATTATAAAGGAAAGAAATTAGTATATACGGGCGATATAGGCTCGGACCATAACTTTAATGAGCTGGTTAAAACGGCGAAGAACGCAGATCTATTGATAATAGAAGCAAATTCGCAGAAACCAACTCCGAACCATTTTACTTTAGCCCAAATAAAAGAATTAAAAGGAAAAGCCGATGTTAAGAAAGTTTTGGTAGTGCACGTGAAGCCAAAAGATGAAAAACAGGTGAAATCTTTCTGCTTAAAACAAAAGAATTTTTTGTTCAAAGAAGATAGAACAGGTATTCTGGTTTAATGGATATTATTTTGACTTATATAACTTCATCCTGTTAAGCTTGGGTTAATACTCAAGCTTTTTTAAAATAAAAAAAGGAGCTCAAATCATGGTTAATCTTTTCAAGGCGCGCTTAAATGAAGCCAAGGATATGATTTTGCGATGCGTCGGGGAAAGGGGTATTTATGCCGGAACGCTTCGCTATAGACACCAATGCTGGACGCGAGATCTTGCCTATAGCATTGACGCATTAATTAATCTTGGCCAGGCAGAAGCTGTTAAGACACATTTGCTTACGATAGCTAAAAAACAGAATAAATCAGGCAGAGTCCCTATTATGTACATCACAAGTTATACCGGCTTTTTGAGGATTCATGCGCACGATCTTTTGACTCATAAGCGAAGAGTTATTCAGCAGGTACGATTATACGCGAAGAAATTTAACCCGCTAAAATTTTCATTTCAGAACATAACTCCGTGGACGACAGACGGTGAAATGCTGTTTATTATTGCTGCAATAAGATATTTTGACAGAACGCATGACGCGGATTTCATCAATGAAATTTATCCAAGTCTTAAGAAGGCGTTAAATTACATAGAAAAGCATAATTTGAATGAGGATGATTTCGTAACCGGTGGCGACTGGCGCGATGTAAACATTGCGCTCGATAATGCCGTATTGCTTATAAATAACGCTCTTTTGTACAAAGTTTATTTGGTGATGGGTGAAAAGAAAAAAGCCGAAATCTTAAGAGAGCGCATTAACGATGCGTTTTGGACCGGGTCATATTATCGTGACCGTTTAGGTAGCGATGAGTTCGATACGCTCGGACAGTCATGGGCTGTTTTGTATGACGTTGTGCCCAAAGAACGTTATGCTTCTGTGGCAAAGAAATATTATGATGTTGATAGCGCTCATGGTTTGCGTGTTAACAATAACGTTCCGGATAATTCATTGATCGATCCTTCGGTCCAAGCTTTTACTGACCAATTTGGAACTATATGGCCTTTTGTTACCGGCTCAGGCGTTCTCGCGCTTATTAAGATGGGTTCGTTTGATTTTGCCAAAGAGCAATTTATCAAATGGACCGAGCTTAAAGGTTTTTACGAGTGGTACAATGCCGATAGTGGTTCGGGGTTGGGTGATCGTGAACAACTATGGAGTGCGGCTCTTTATATACTTGTGACCGAACGTATGTTGCAGAAAGATATTGCTAAAATAACCCCGGGATTAACCATAAATGACTATATTGATGTTGTGCCTACGTTGAATTTCGACCCTCTGATCGTCTGACCGGAGGGTTTTTTAATTGCCAAAATTCCTTGTCCAGCTCTAATTTTTTCAAAATTAGAGTTGGGCTTGCTACATAACCACTAAAATAGTATCGTAGGCATATATATGACGGGTAATATAATATCAATTTTGGCTGTTTTGGCCTTTATTTTTTCTTGCGGGGCAGTACTGCTTGTATTTATGTTAAGGCAGCGCTTTAACGATTTTTTTAACGTGGGTAAGGGCGAAGGATTAGAGGGTATTTTGGCGGAACAGGGTAAAAAAACTCGTGATATGGCCGAAGATCTCAAAAGATTGCGTAATGATGTTGCCCGTATTGATATTATGGCTGAGGCAAGCGTGCAGAAAGTTGGTATGGTGCGATTTAATCCTTTTGATGATACGGGAGGCGACCAATCTTTTGCTGTTGCTATGTTGGATTCCGCAGATAATGGAATTGCGGTTTCGAGTTTACATTCAAGAGAAGGTACTCGTGTTTATGCTAAGCAAATAATTAAAGGAGAATCGCGCCATCATTTAACTGATGAAGAAAAAGAAGCGATAAGAAGAGCCGTAACAAGAGAGTAGTTTATGGTTAAACAAAATAAAGAAAAGCAAAACATTGTTACACGACCACCAATAGTGGTCGTTTTAGGGCATGTTGATCATGGCAAGACAACCTTACTTGATACTATCCGGAAAACTAATATTGCCGCAAAAGAATCAGGAGGCATAACCCAACACATCGGAGCCTACCAAGTAGAACATAATGATAAGTTAATAACTTTTATTGATACGCCGGGACATGAAGCGTTCGGACAAATGCGCTCCCGCGGAGCTAATGTTGCCGATATCGCAGTTGTTGTTATTGCCGCAGACGAGGGCGTGAAACCTCAAACCAAGGAAGCGTTGGATATAGTTAAAAACGCAAATTTGCCTTATATAGTTGCTTTAAATAAAATTGATAAACCAAATTCCGACCCCGATAAGGTTAAAAGAGAGCTCGCAGAAAACGGCGTAATGCTAGAAGGTTGGGGCGGCGATATATCAAGTTTACCTATTTCTGCAAAAAGCGGGGAGGGAATACCAGATTTGCTGGACTTGATATTATTGCTAGCAGAAGGGGGCGAGTTAATTGCTGAACCATCCGCTCCCGCTTCTGGTGTTGTTATTGAAGCGCATAAAGATCAAAAGCGAGGCTCTTTGGCCACTCTTTTGGTAAGGCAAGGCACGCTTAAAGTATCTGCAACCTTAGTGATAGGCGGACAGGTTGGACGAGCACGGAGTCTGGAAAATTTTTTGCTCAAACCTATTGAGGAAGCCGGTCCTTCAACACCTGTTTTAATATCCGGTTTAAGCGAGGTTTCTGATGTGGGAGAAACGTTTATTGCTGTTTCTTCTGTAAAAGAAGCTGAAGAAATTATTGCGAAAGAAAAAGAAAAAAGACGTTTTGCTGTTAAAATTGGAGGTGAAAGTCCCGAAGTTATGAAGAAAATAATTATTAAATCAGATGTTGTTGGTTCTCTTGAGGCTATTGTTGAAACTCTTAAAAAAATATCTTCACAAATAGTAGGATTGGATATTATAGTCGCCGAAACAGGAAATATTACTGAAAACGATGTTAAATTCGCGTCTACTTCGGGTGCTGCCATAATTGCTTTCCGCAGTAAAGTTAACACATCAATTCAATTACTCGCGCAGAAATTAGGAGTTACGATTGTGTCTTCGGATATAATTTATGAATTAGTTGACGGCATACGCGGGGAAATGGAAGCTGCAGTACCTCCTGAAGTAATAAGAACAGATCTTGGAGTTGTTAAAATTTTAGCAACATTTAAACAAGAGGGCGCCAAGCAAGTTATAGGCGGCGAGGTTACTAAGGGCATCATAAAGCCGGCAACTTTAATGGATATTGAAAGAGGGGGACATCACATGGGACAAGGTAAATTAAACAGCGTTCAGATGAATAAAATATCGGTGGACGAAGTTCCTCAAGGTAAACAATGCGGATTGCAGATTGATCTAAAAGGGATGAGCGTACTCCCGGGAGACGTTTTAAAGTGTTTTATTGAAGAGAGGCACAAAAGACCGCTCCTTTAAGCCATGACTTCTATAAGGCGCATTGAGCGTTTACAAATAAAAATTCGTGAAGAACTTGGAAAAATTATCGCCAAAGAATTTGATTTTGCTTTTGGTACGCTGGTTACGATAACCCGGACTGAGCTTTCAGAAGATTTGACCGCGGTACGTATATATATAAGTGTTATGCCGGAAAGAAGCGAGCAAAATGTTTTAGCTGAAATGAAAAAAGATATTTATGATGTTCAGCAGAAGTTTAACAAGAAAATGGAAATGAGGCCGGTGCCGCGTATAAGGTTTGTAATTGACGAAACAGTAAGGGAGGCGGCTAAAATAGAGGAAGATCTTTATAATTTAAAAAATAAGGATAAGTAGTGGCGCGGTGGCGAAGTAGCTAACGCGACGGTCTGCAAAACCGTTATTCGTGGGTGCAAATCCCATCCGCGCCTCAAGAATTGCTAGCGATATTTAAATTGGTGTCTGGGCATGTGGCGGAATGGTATACGCTCACGACTTAAAATCGTGTCTCTAACGAGGTGTGGGTTCGACTCCCACCATGCCCACAATTGAAATTTGGTTGCCATTAGCAAATATAATTTCAATATTGTTGTGGAATGCCGGAGGCGAACCCTAAAGAGGGGGTCGGGGAGAGACGATAGTATCTCCCCGTGAAGGAAACCAGCGAAGCGCAAGAAACCGTGGGTTTCTTGGGAGCGAATCTGCCAAACGGCGGATGAGCGACGGGTTCTAGGAGCGTAGCGACGGACTCCCACCATGCCCACAGGTTGGAACAAAAAATAGAATATTTATTAATGTTTACTTTATTCCAAATACATAAAGCAGAAATATATAGTCCCACGCATATTTTAATTGAGGGCGAGCTGATCAGAGGAGAAATAGAGCGCGATCAAAGATTTATTTTAAAGCATAAAAAATTTATTATTGATTCTATATTGTATGGCGAAGATAAAATTAAGCATAAAGTTATAAGACCAGGACGCTGTTCGTTTGTTTTGCGCACGTCTAGTCCCAAGGATGTTACGCCCGAACTTATAAGTTTTATTCAAGGCCAAATTGTTCAAGTCTTATAATTAATTGACTCATTCGAATTATTTAATGTAAACTAGTTTAAATGCGGGTGTGGTATAGTGGCTATTA
>ORJL010955937.1_pt1 | contig 21949 bp, 16 predicted proteins | sample 1779941 | NCBI WGS metagenome assembly ORJL01 (sample SAMEA104232317, study PRJEB22302) | groundwater metagenome | biome: forest; feature: aquifer; material: groundwater | place: USA | collected 2011-08-07 | depth 5.8 m
GATAGCCCCGCTTCGTCTGGCAGGCCTGAAGGCCTGCACTACAGATCCTCAGATCCTCAGATCCTCAGATCCTCAGATCCTCAGATCAGCACGAGACGCACTTATGGTTGTTCGTCGCGCCGAGCTTCTCGAGCAGCGCGAGCGCCTCGGGGAACGGCTGGATGCGCTGCACGGGACCATTCGCCATGTCGGCGGTCGTGCGGCCTTCGCGGCTGACCGCCTTGACGTCGGCCCCCCGTGACACCAGGTACTGGATCATCTCGACGTCGCCGCGCGCGGCCGCGTGATGCAGCGCCGTGTTGCCCTCGTGATCGAACGCGTTCACGTCGGCGTGCAGCGCGTCGACGAGATACGTGACGGCGGCGAGCATGCCGCCCGGCGCGAAGCGATGCGAGTTCGCGGCGAAGCCTTCGCCGTAGCCGACGCCCGCGGCGGCCTGGAGCGGAGTGACCGCCGGTCCGCCGACAGGAACCGGCGGCAGCCCGGAGACATCGCTCACGTTGCGATCCACGTCGCCGGCGCGCGGCCGTCCCGCCGGCCGCTTCGTCCGGATGTTCGGATCCGCGCCGTAGGCGACGAGCATCTTCATCGCGTCCACGTCGCTCGCGTAGGCGGCGCGCCAGAAAGGCGTCGCCCCGGTTTCGTCCACGCCCGACAGGTCGAAGCTGTAGCCCGAGTACCAGACCTTCTTGTTCAGGCGCACGTTCGGGTCGGCGCCCTTGTCGAGCAGCGCCTGCATCAGCTCGAGATAGGTCGTCTCCTGGTTCACCTGCGCGCGCGGCTGCGGATAGAGCGCCTTGGGCGCCCACTCGCAGTTCAGCGCCGCGTACAGCGCCGTGGCGTTGTTTTCGGCCGCGGCGTTCGGCTCCGCGCCGTTCTCGAGCAGGAGCCTCGCGAGATCGAAGTGGCCGTTGATCGTGGCGATGAGCAGCGGGCTCGTCTTGTCGCCCGCGCTCGTCTGATTCACGCTGGCGCCGGCGTTGAGCAGCGCCTGCACCGACTCGACGTGACCCTCGCGAGCGGCGAGCAGCAGCGGCGTGAGGCCACCCTGCGCCGCGACGAGCTCGTTCAGCTGGTAGTTGCGATCGACGCCGGGCGCCTGCGACCCGCGGCCGCCGCGATCGCCCGGACCCCCGGGCGCCGGCCCGCTCCGGCTGCCGGCCGGCGCCGCGCCGGGAGGCGGGGGGTTGCCCGTCGTGAACGCGTGGAGCGCCTGTTCGTCGCGGCTGAGCGCCGCGAGATCGGTGACCTTCGACGTCGCCGCGAGATCGGCGCCCTTCTTCGCGAGCAGATCGAGGACGGCGGCGCGATTGGACGCTGCGGCAAACATCAGGGGCGTCAACCCGCGCACCAGTTCCTTCGCGTTCACGTCCGCGCCGTGGTCGACGAGCGTCTTCACCGTCTCCACGTTGCCGGATGCCGCCGCGAACATCAGGGGCGTGGTGCCGTTCGACGTCGGCACGTCCGCCTCGGCGCCGGCCTTCAGCAGCGGCACCATGACTGCGGCGCTGCCGTTCTTGGCCGCGAGCAGCAGCGGCGTGTAGGCGCCGATCCGCGTGGTCGTCTTGACGTTGGCGCCGGCAAACAGCAGCGTCTCGGCCAGGTCCGCATCGTCGTTCATCGCGGCCCAGTGCAGCGCGGTCATGCCGTCGCCCTGCGCGGCGTTCACGTCGGCGGCCTGCTTCAACAGCGAGAGGACCGCGTCCGTGTTGCCCTGCATGGCCGCATCCGCCACCGGAGCGCTCGGCGCCGCAGACAGCAGCGCGGACAGCGACAGCGCACCGATGACGACGCGCATCACGTTTCTTCGCAGCATCTCCAGCCCCCAGCCCCCAGCCCCCAGCCTCTGTCGCAGCCGCCGCCGCGCCCGACAAGTCGAGCGTTCCGCTGCTGTCGCCGAAGCTGGGCATTTCGAGCCCGAGCGCGTGCGCGAGGGTGAGCATCGCGTTGGCCATCGGCGTGCCCTCGGGCGCCTTGACGTGCAGGTGGCCCTTCAGCGCGCCGCCCGCGTGGCCGGCGATGAACATCGGCACGCGCTTGTGATTGTGGACGTTCGAATCGCCCATCGGCGAGCCGTACAGGATCACCGAGCTCGCGAGCAGGTTGCTGTCGCCGTCGGACGTGTTCTTCAGCTTCTCCAGGAAGTACGGCACCAGGCTGACGTGGTACTTGTTGATCTTCGCGAAGTCGAGGATCCTCTCCTCGTTCTCCTGGTGATGCGACGCGGAATGGAACGCGCCCGTGAACCCGCTCTCCGGATACACGCGGTTCGAGGCGTCGCGGCCCAGCTTGAAGGCGAACACGCGCGTGAGGTCCGACGCGAACGCGAGCACCTGCAGGTCGAACATCAGCTTGACGTGCTCGGTGAACGAGTCGGGCACGCCAACCGGCACGCCGGGGAGCTCGCGCGGCTCGCCGCTCGAGTTGTAGGCCTCCACCTTCTGGATCCGCCGTTCGATCTCGCGGACATCGTCCAGGTAGTCGTTCAAACGCGCGCGGTCGGCGGCGCCGAGGTCTCTCTTCATCCGGTTGATTGACGTCCCCAGCCAGTCGAGGATGCTGCGATCCTCCGACCGGCGTTGCTTGCGCTCGGCCGGCGTGGCGCCGACGCCGAACAGCTGATCGAACACGAGACGCGGATCGCGAATCATCGGCAGCGGCTGCGACGGCGAGGCCCAGCTGATCGAGTCGGTGTAGGCGCACGAGTAGCCGTAGGAACAGCCGCCCGCCTGATCCACGTTCTCGATGCAGAGCTGCATCGACGGAATCGGCGTCTCCTGACCGTAGTGCTTCGCGACGATCTGATCCAGCGACACGCCGGCGTGGAGATCGGACCCCTGCGTCTGCTTGGGATGCGATTGCGTGAGGAACACGGCGCTCGACCGGAAGTGGTCGCCGCCGATTTCCGGCGCCGTGAACGCCTCGGCGTTCCGCACGTCGGTGTTGCTGACGATGGTGAGGTAGTCGCGGTACGGCTCGAGCGGGCTCAGCACGCTCGGGCTCAAATCGAACGAGCGGCCGGCCGCCGCGGGTGCCCACAGGTTCTTCTGGATCCCGATCGGGCTGCTGCCGGCGGACCCGTGCACCATCTCGAGCGCCACGAAACGCAGCTTCTTGTTGGCGGCGCATTGCGCGAAGAGCGTTCGCGCCGGCACCATCGCGTCCAGAAGCGGGAGCGCCACGGTCGCCCCGATCCCCCGCAGCACCGTGCGGCGGGACATGTGCTTGTTCGAGATGAACACTCGCCTCTCCTCTACCGTTCTACCGTGAGCTGGAATCGGACCGCTTGACGTCGCCGGCGTCCGTGGTCCATGTGCGGTCGTCGGCGTTCGCCATCCGGAACGCCGCGCTGGTGACGACGCCGAGCACGAACGAGGACATCCTGTTGTCGTGCCTGGCCGCTTCGCGGATGATCCCGCGAATCGCCGGCATGTCGGTGTACTCGACACGGCGGCCAAGGGCGTAGGTCATGAGGTTCTCGGTGAAGCTCAGGAGAACCACGTCCGAGTGCTTCAGCAGCGCCTGCTCCAGGCCGCGCGGGCCGTCCATCCTCGTGCCGTCGTAGAGATCGCCGACCGAATCGACCGGCACTTCGTTGTCCTTGATGCGCCACGCGCCCGTCGCGTCGAAGTTCTCGAGCGCCAGGCCCAGCGGGTCGATCACGCGGTGGCATGACGCGCACGCCGGGTTCTTGCGGTGCTCGTCCATGCGCTCGCGCGTCGACAGCATCTTGCCGCCGGAGGCGGCCTTCACCTCGTCGAGCGCCGGCACGCCCGGCGGCGGCGGCGGCGGCGGCGACCCGAGCAGCACTTCCATCACCCACTTGCCGCGCTGCACGGGCGACGTGCGGTCGGCGACCGACGTCAGCGTGAGGATGCTCCCCTGACCGAGGAGCCCTCGGCGATAGTCCGGCAGCTGTACGCGCTTGAACGCGCTGCCCGCCACGTTGGGAATGTCGTAATGCTTCGCCAGCCGCTCGTTCACGAAGCTGTAGTCGGCCGTCAGCAGATCGAGGACCGGCCGATCCTCGCGCACGATGCTGTCGAAGAACAGCTCGGTCTCGCGCCGCATCGCCTGCGCGAGCGAGTCGTCGTACTGCGGGTAGATCAGATAGTCGGGGTGGATCTTCTCGAGGTCCTGCAGGCGCAGCCACTGGCCGGCGAACCGCGTCGCCAGCGCGCCGGACCGGCGATCCGCGATCATCCGCCGCACCTGCTTCTCGAGGCCGGCCGGCGTGCGCAGCGCGCCGAGGCTCGCGGCGTTCATGAGATCCGCGTCCGGCCCCCTCCCCCAGAGGAAGAAGGACAGGCGCGACGCCAGCTCCTGGTCGCCGATGTGATAGGTCTGCGACGCCTTCACCGTCTTCAGGGCGGCGGGCGCCGGCTCGAGACGGAACAGGAAGCGCGGGCTCATGAGCACCGACTGGAGCGCCATGCGGATCCCGTTCTCGAAATCGCCCTTCGTGCGCCCCTGCTCGTAGAACTGCATCGCGTCCTGGACGTCGTCGGGCGTCGCGGCGCCGCGATACGCCCGGCCCGTCAGGCCCGTGACGATCTCGGCCGCACAGGTCTCTTCTTCCTTCGCGTTGGTCGGCCGGCACGTGAACACCAGGCGGCGGCTCACCGTGTCGGACACGCCGGTCACGTTCGACGGCCCGAGAATCGTCACGTCGCGCACGTGCGGCAGCGCCGTCACGCCGAAGCTGATGTTGACGTCGGCGAGCGTGTTCTCGAGCGGCACGAGCAGATCGTCGACCGGGCCCTCGAAGCGCTGAATGAACGCCGCGGAAATGCGCTGCGGGCCCGCCGCGATGCGAATCGGCGGCGTCTCGACCTCCAGGAGGTTCTTCGGATCGGTCTCGCTCATCCGGACGTTCAGATCGAGCAGCGCCGCGCGCTCCCCGTTCACCGAGACCTCGACCTGTTCCTTGATGTCCATCGTCGCCATCGTCGTGCGGCCGTAGAGGCCGCCGAGCGGCTCGTTGTGCAACGACACCTTGACGATGTAGTCGCCGTCGGCCGGGAACGTGTGGAGGACGGACAGACCGCCGCGCGTGCCCATCGGCGCGCCGTCGACGTGACGCATCTGCGACAAGGTGCGGCCGATCTTGTAGGTGACCGACGCGGCGCTCGCGTTGCGGTCGCCGATGGCCAGACGGCTGATCTGGCTGGCCGCGCGCAGGTAGCTCTCCATCAGGGTCGGCGAGAAGCTCTGCACGTCGGCGACGTTGTCGAAGCCCTTGCTGATCGTGTCGGGCGGCAGGAACGCCGTGGCGTCGACGTCGATGCCGAGCAGGTCGTGCACGGCGCGCTGATACTCCGCGCGATTCAGACGCTGGAACGGCCGCCAGCCCGGATTCGGGTTCACGGCGGCCACCTCGTCCATCTTCGTCTCCAGCGCGTCGATGAACGCGGTCGTCGTGGCGGGGTCGGGCCGCCTGGCATTGGGCGGCGGCATCATCCCCGTGCGGAGCTTGCGGATCATCTGCTCCGCCACGTCGGGACGCTGATCGATCTTCGCGGCGTCAAAGTCCGCGAGCGTGAGGCCTCCGGCCTTGCCCCGGTCGCTGTGGCACGTGGCGCAGTACTGACCGACGAGCTGATTCTGCGAGTCCGGAGGCATCGCGGGCGCTTGTCCGTTTCGGGCCCTCGCCGCCTGCGAAGCGGTCAGGCCCGCGCTCAGGAGCGCGGTGGCCGCAACCGCAAGCGCAAGTGTCTTCATGCTCTTTCCCCGGATCCGGGTCACTCCGTGGCGCTGATTTCGCCCCCGAAAGTATAGGCCCTTGGGGACCAAGAAGATGTGTTTTGTCATCCCAGAATGTCACTGATTGTCTTCGCTCAGCCAGGTCACTTGGCCGGCGATTCCGAATTCAGGATCGGGAGCTGCGGTTGGCTTCACCAGCGCGCGGAAGCAGCAGTAGCTGCGCAGGCGGGGGTTGCAGCGTCATGCGCGCCGCAAATCAAGCCGAAGATTCTGCTGAATCTGCTCACGCCAGGTGTCCATCACTTCAGCCGTGTGCGCGTAGTTCGGCCACTTCGCCACGGCCGCGCGCACCTCGTCAACGATCGACTCGGCGCGACCAGGTTTCATCGACGCGCTCTTGGCGCACACGTGGAAGTCGGCTCGTCACACCAGACGAGTCGAATAGACATTCTGAACGAATCCGTTCTTGTTCTCTGATCGCGGGAGGCGAGGTCGGTTACCTCTGCCGGGCGGGGCCGAGCAGAATACGGCCGGGGCGCGCCGCAGTCATCTTGCCGTCTTCGAACGCCACCTGGCCGTTGACGATCACCTGTGTGACCCCTTCGGCCCACTGGTGCGGCTGCTCGAACGTCGCGCGATCGCGCACCGTGTTCGGGTCGAAGATCGCGATGTCCGCCCTCATCCCTACGCGCAGCACGCCGCGGTCGGCGAGCCCGATGCGCTGCGCGGGAAACGCCGACATCTTGCGGACCGCGTCCTCGAGCGTGATGACCTTCAGCTCGCGCACGTAGCGGCCGAGCACGCGGACGAACGTGCCGTAGCTCCGCGGATGCGGGCTCGCCTGGCCGAAGATCGGGATCTCGCCATCCGAGCCGATCATGGTCGCCGGGTGGCGCAGGATGCGCTGGAGATCCTCCTCGTTGATGGCGTGGAAGATCGCCTGGCAGCCGCCGCGCTCGACAATCCAGAGCACCGTGTCCGCGGCGTTGTCGATGGTGACCTCGAGGCCGCGACCCTTCGTCACGTCGCCGAGCCGCTTGCCGTCCAGCGCGTGATCCCAGTCGCAGTGCGCAAGCTGCACGTTCTGCGGAGCGCCGCCGCCGCGTTCCTCCAGGATGAGGCGCGCGGTCTCCTTGCGCAGCTCCGATCGCATCGCCGGCGTCTGCAGGCGCTTCAGCACGTCCGGCCGGCCGCCTTCGAGCGCCCACGACGGCATCAGCGCCGCCTGGATGCTGGTGGACGAGGCGGTGTAGGGATACTGGTCGATCGTCGCGTCCACGCCGCGGGCGCGCGCCTCGTCCACGAGCTCGAGCGTGTCGACGCTCCGGCCCCAGTTCGCTTTCCCGATGATCTTGTGGTGGGTCACCTGCGCCGGCAGGCCGCCCTTCTCGCCGATCTCGATCGTCTCGCGGACGCTGTCGAGCACGCCCGACGCTTCGTCGCGCATGTGCGAGATGTAGATGCCGCCCATGCGGCCCGCGACCTTCGCCAGCTCCACCACTTCGGCGGTCGGCGTGAACGTGCCCGGCACGTAGAGCAGACCCGAGCTCAGGCCGAACGCGCCCGCTTCCATGCCCTGCCGGACGAGGCCGCGCATCTGCTCGATCTCGTCAGGCGTCGCCTTGCGGTTGACCGATCCGATCGCCTGCTCGCGCACGCTCCCCTGTCCGATGAACAGGCCGACGTTCGGCGTCACGTGTGTCGCCGCCACGCGCTCGAGAAACGGCTTGATGGGAATCGGCGACGACCCGTCCGGCCCTTCCATCAGCGTCGTCACGCCCTGGCGCACGTAGTTGTCGGCGGTCGGCACCTGGAAAATGCCGCGCCGGGCGTGCGTGTGGATGTCGATGAATCCCGGCGCGACGACCTTTCCGCCCGCGTCGATGACGCGCGTCGCCGGCGCGTCGATGCGCGGCGCGATGCGGACGATGGTGTCGCCGCGCACGGCGAGATCGCCGCGGTACCACGGGCTGCCGGTGCCGTCGACGATGCGGCCGTTTCTGACGACGAGATCGTAGGCCGGCGCCTGCGCGCGCGGCGTGACGATGGTCAGCGCGGCGACCAACGCGACGAGAGCGGTCGAACACACAACGGCAATGGCTGCGCGCATGGAGAGCCTCTTCACTCGAAAGGACCGACGACGACGATGACCCGGCCCGGCCCGTGGACGCCGAGGGTCAGCGTGAGTTCGATATCGGCCGTGCGGCTCGGACCGGTGACGAACGTGCAGCACGCCGCGGCCGCCATCGCGTCCGCGCGCTCGCGGAAGTACTCGTCCGTGCTGAACCGGAGATCCCCGCGGCCGACGACGGCCAGATGAATCGGCGGCAGGAGCGAAGCGGCGCGCGGCCGTCCCGGGCCGGAGAGGAGCACGAGCGACCCGGTGTCCGCAATCGCGGCGTCGCAGCCGGTGACGCCGATCTCCGCCGCCGCCTGGCGATCGCGCGGGCTGTCCCCGTGTATCGAGTCAGCAAGGACGGAACCGACGTCGTACGGCAGCCACTGCGGATCCCAGCTGAACACCGACCGCCCCACGACGGACGCCGCGACGCGCGCGCGGACGCCGGCGGCCGACGACTCGACGTGCGGCTCCACGCCGAGCGCGGTCAGCTCGTCGACGAAGCGATGGAGACGTTCTTCGTCCGTGCGCGCGGAGGGCGCGGGGATGCGCACGCCTTCGGCCGCGATAGGGATGCGGCCGGTCCGCTGCGCCTGACGCAGCCGGCCCAGAATCAGTGCGCGCGCGTCGCTCATGCGGCGCCCCGTCCTGCGCCTCGCGCGGTTCCTCGCGCCGTCCGCGCGCGCCAGCGGTCCTGGAACGTCTCGGCCGCCGGTGCTTTCAGATCGCGGTACCGGGTCCAGCGGGCCGCGGGGCCCGGCGCGCGCGCAATCCAGCCGTCCTTCGCGAGCGCACGCAGACGCCAGCGCACGAGGCGCGCGCCGCGTCGATAGAGGGCCGGCCGCGACGCGGCCCATGCGAACAATCTCATCGCCAGACGCCACGATCCCGCGGCGGGAAGGTGCGCCGCCACGTCGTGACGCAACGCGAGCAGCATGCGGGGGATGTCGAGCCGCACGGGACACACCTCACGGCAGGCGCCGCACAACGTGCTCGCGCCCGGCAGCTCGCTCCACGGTCCGAGTCCGCGGAGCCCGGGCGTCACGACGGCGCCGACCGGACCGGGATACGTGTCGCCGTACGCGTGGCCGCCGATGTTGCGATACACCGGACACGCGTTGAGGCACGCGCCGCAGCGGATGCAGCCGAGAATCTCCGCGGTCTCGCCGGCGAGGATGCGGCTGCGCCCGTTGTCGAGCAGGATCACGTGCAGCTCCTGCGGGCCGTCCTCTTCGTGCGCCCGCCGCGGACCGTGAATCATCGTCGTGTAGACGGTGAGCTTCTGTCCGGTGCCCGACCGCGCGAGCACTTTCAGGCAGCGATCGAGATCCGCCATCGAGGGGATCAGTTTCTCGATCCCCATCACCACGACGTGCACGCGCGGCAGCGTCGTCACCATCCGGCCGTTGCCCTCGTTGGTGACGAGACAGATCGTGCCGGTCTGGGCGACGCCGAAGTTCGCCCCGCTCAGGCCCATGTCGGCGCTCAGGAATTCCTCGCGCAGCCGCACCCGCGCCGTCGCCGCCAGCGCTTTCGCATCGTCGGTGTAGGGCACGTGCAGCCGGCGGTGCATCAGCTGACCGACGTCCTGGCGCGTGAGATGAATGATCGGCGCGATGATGTGCGAGGGACGATCGTTGCCGAGCTGCACGATGTACTCGCCGAGGTCGGTTTCGACGACGACGAGGCCGGCGCGCTCGAGCGCGGCGTTGAGGTGCGTCTCCTCCGTGACCATCGACTTGCTCTTGACCACGCGCGTGACGCCGGTCTGCGCGGCGATGTCGGCCACGAGCCGGTTCGCGTCCTCCGGCGTTTCCGCCCAGTGGACCGTGGCGCCGGCGGCGGCGAGCTTCGCCTCGAATTGCTCGAGGTGCTCCGCCAGCGTGCGGAGCGCCCGCATGCGCGCGTCGCGCGCGGCGTCGCGCACGAGATCCGCGTGGTCGAGCGTGAGGAACGCGGACGTGCGCCGCGAGCCGAGCTGATCGGTGGCCCGGTCCAGCGCGGCGCGCAGATGCGAATCGCCCAGCGCGTGCTCCGCGCGTTCGGCAAAGCTGCCCGCCGGCGCCGGCGTCGTCACGGGAGCGCCTCGTCGAGCAGCTGCGCGAGATGCTGCGCGCGAACCGTCGAGCCGCAGCGGCGCAGGCCGCCGCCGATCTGCAACAGGCAGCCGAGGTCGCAGCTCACCACGCGGTCGGCGCCGGACGCCTGGATCGCCGCGACCTTTCGTTCGAGCATGCTGTTCGAGATCTCGGCGTTCCTGACGGAGAAGAGGCCGCCAAAGCCGCAGCACTCTTCCTGATCGCGGATCTCGACCGCGGTCACGCCGGCGATCGCGGCGAGCTGCGCCGTTGGCTCGCGCGTCACGCCGAGGCCGCGCAGCAGATGACACGACGGATGGTACGCGACCCGCGCCTGCAGGCGTCCGCCGCTCCCCTGCGGCGCGATCTCGCCGAAGAACTGGCTGAACTCGCGGCATCGCGCCGCCACCGCGCGTGCGATGGCCAGCCACTCGGGATCGTCCCGAAACAGCACCGGATACTGGTGGACCAGCATGTCGGCGCACGAGCCGGACGGCACGACGATCGGGCCGTCGGTGCGCGAGAGGACGCCGAGCGTATGACGCGCGACCTGCCGCGCCTCGTCATGAAAGCCGGCGTTGTAGGCGGGTTGGCCGCAACACGTCTGGTCGAGCGGCACCTCCACCTCGACGCCCGCGCGCTCGAGCACGCGGACGACCGCCATGCCGACGTCGGGGTCCACCTCGTTGACCAGACACGTGTGAAACAGCTGGATCACCATCCGGATCCTCATCCTGCAGCTGCGTACTGTAGCGGATCAGCGGGATCACACGTTACTTGGAGGACAGGGTGGGCGGAGCCTCCGCCAGCGCCGGGGAATCCTGCGTGCGCGCTGGGCACACGCCCGTCACGCCCCAGGAAGAACGAGGTCGGGAACGAGCGGAGGTTCGCGCCCTGCGGCACCCTCTCGTTCAGCTCGCGCGGCTCGCCGGGCACCAGCACGGTGTACTCGATGCCGTAGCGTTTCATGAACGCGTGCAGCCGGACCGGATTCTTGATCTGCGCCTCTTCCTCGAATGACCGGGAGCGCGCCGTTGTTCAGGGTCACGGTCGCGTCCCACAGACCGGCCAGCGATTGCGCGGCGGCACCGGACGGGAGCGTGACGAGGGCGACGATCGCGACGACAAACAGGACGGACAGCTTCGTTCTCATTCACAAACTCCCTGAAACGCAAAGAGCCCGGGAAGCGGTGAGCCTCCCGGGCCTGCTGGCGGCTGAGAACCTGGTTCATGCCAGATGAGGTTTCTACCCGGGCACGATTTTGGTGAGCACAGCGCCGCGCAGGCCGGAGAGGACTCCGGCTGACCAACACGAGCAACGGCAACAGCGGATCACGTTCATACCTGCACATTCATCGTCGACAAGCGGCCGCATTGTCGATCAAGAACGCTTCGAGTCGATTCAGACTGGGTTGATTGTGCGTATCGGACGGTATAGTGTCTCCCGATGCGTTCCTGGCTGCCGGTGCTGGCACTGCTGCTGGCCCTCGCCCCGCCGGCGCGCGCGGGCCAGGCTGGACGCGCCGCGCTCACGGGTGAAATTCGCGACCCCGCCGGCCTCGTCCTGCCCGCCACTTCCGTCGTCGCGACGAATAGGGCAACCGGCGTCGTGCGCGCGACCGCGGCGAGCACGTCCGGCGTTTACACGCTGGCCGGGCTCGCGCCCGGGTCGTACCGCGTCGTCTTCACGCTCGCGGGCTTCCGCTCGGTCGTGCGCGACGAGGTCCGCCTCGAAACCGGCGAGACGACGAGGGTCGACGTGGTGTTGCCGGTCGGCGGCATCACCGAATCGGTGACGGTCGAGCGGGACGCGACGGCGCTGCGGACTGAATCCGCGAGCCTGGGCGCCGTCATCGATCACACAAAGACCGTCGCGCTTCCGCTCAACGGCCGCAGCTTCGTCCAGCTCGCCGCGCTCGTGCCCGGCGTCGCCCTGCCACCCGGGTCCGCGTTTCCGCGCATCAACGGCGGGCGGCCGCGGACCAACGAGTATCTGTTCGACGGCATTTCGGTCCTGCAGCCCGAGCCGGGCCAGGTAGCGTTCCTTCCCGTCCTCGACGCGATCGAGGAATTCAAGATCGAGAGCAACAGCCCGCCGGCGGAATTCGGCCGCTTCAACGGCGGCGTGGTCAACCTGACGATGAAGGCGGGCGGAAACAGCTTTCACGGAGACGGATTCGAGTTCTTCCGTCACGAAGCGTTGAACGCCAGGAATCTGTTCGCCGCGAGCACGTCCGTCTTCGCCGACAAGCCGCGGTTCCGCCGCAACCAGTTCGGCGGCGTCATCGGCGGACCCGTCCGCCGGAACCGCACGTTCTTCTTCGCCGACTATCAAGGCGGCGAGCAGTCGATCGGCCGCGTCGCCATCTCGACCGTCCCGACGCTGCTCCAGCGCCAGGGCATCTTCACCGAGCCGATCGGCGGGCGCGTGCCGGTCGTCTACGATCCGTCCACGACCTCCTCCACTGTGGAGGGATCCACGCGGGCACCATTCCCCGGAAATGCGATTCCGGCCGGACGGATCGATCCGGTCGCGCGCGCCTTGCTGCAGCGCTATCCGCTGCCGACGTCCGGCGGCACGGCGAACAACTACGTGCGCCTTGGATCCGAGGTAACCTCACAGCGGCAGGCCGACCTCCGCATCGATCACCGGTTCGGCGATCGCGACCAGGCGTTCGCCCGCGTCTCGTACGCCAGCGATGATGTGACGCCGGTGACGCCACTGCCCGACGGCAGCGGGAACATCACGTCCGGCGCCACGGGTGCACAACGCACGCACGCATTCGGGCTCGCTTCGAGCTATCAGCGGAGTATCGGCACGAGCGGCTTCCATGAGCTGCGCCTGGGCTACACGCGCCGCGCGCTCGTGCGGCGCGGCCTCGGCCTGCCGACGATCACGATTGACGGCTACCAGCAGCTCGGCTCCCCGCCGAACACGGCGTCCGACTTCCGGACGGACGTCACGCAGCTCGTGGACGCGGTGACCTGGGTCGCGGGCCGGCACACGTGGAAAGCCGGGCTCGATTTCAGGTGGGAACGGCTCGACGTCGTCCAGCCACCGTCGCCGAACGGCGCGTACCGCTTCAGCGCCTTGTTCACGGATCTGCCGGGCACGACCGGCACCGGTTCGCCGCTGGCGAGCTTTCTCCTTGGACAGGTGCAGGCCTTCTCTACCGATTTCCAGCCGCGCCCCATTCGGCCACGCGCGCGCGTGCAGGAGTATTTCGTCCAGGACGGCTGGAAGATCGCCAGCGCGCTGACGCTGAACGCCGGCGTCCGCTACACGCTGAACTTCCCGTCCACCGAGCTCGACAACCAGGCGGCCGTCTTCAACCTGCAGACCGAGCAGCTCGAGTACCTGGGACGCGACGGCCACTCCCGGTCGGCGCGCGAGCTGCACAAGCTGAACTTCGGTCCGCGCGTCGGGCTGTCCTACCGCCTGACCGACCGCACGGTGATTCGATCCGGCTACGGCTTGATCTGGATCGAGCAGGCCGGCATCACGACGCCGTTCACGACACCGCAGTTTCCGTTCCTGCAGACCGTCACCGAGCGCACGCTCGACAACATCACGCCCGCGTTCGTACTCGCGTCGGGCGCCACGGTCGCCCCGATTCCGCTGACGCCCGACGCGGGGCTGGGACAGGGTGTCTTCGCGGTCGATCGCTCGCTCGGCTCGGGCTACGCGCAGCAGTGGAACGTGGCCGTCCAGCGGCAGCTGGGCGCGCACCTCACGATCGAAGTCGCGTACGCCGGGTCGACAATCACGCACGTCGGCGTGCCGGACACGAACCTGAACCAGCTGACCGTCGACCAGCTCGCCCTGGGACCCGCGCTCCTCGAGCGCGTGCCGAACCCGTTCTACGGCGAGATCCCGCGGTCCTCGTCCATCGGCGATCCGACGATCCCGCTCGCGCAGCTCCTCAAGCCTTACCCGCGCTTCACGACCGTCAGCCTCTACCGCAACAACGTCGGCACCACGACCTACCACGCCGGCGAGATCACGCTCACGCATCGTCTCTCGCACGGGCTTTCGTATCTCGTGGGTTTCACGCGCTCGAAGCTGCTCGACGAGGCCTCGTCGGTGTTCGACGCGTCGATTCTCTCGGGACCCGTGGCGAACGTTCCGGTGGCCGACAGCGTCAACCGACGGCTCGACCGCGACGTCTCGAGCGGCGACATCCCGAACGTGCTGGTCGCCAGCGCGACGTGGGAGTATCGCGGCTGGAGCGTGTCGCCGATCGTGACGCTGCAGTCGGGCGTCCCGATCGCCGTGACCCAGGCGACCAATTTCAACGCGTTCGCGGGATTCGGGACCGCGCGGCCGAACCGGACGGGCGACGCCACGCTGCCGGGGGCGGAGCGGACCGTCGCGCAGTGGTTCGACGCGAGCGCGTTCAGCGTGGCGCCGGCGTTCACGCTCGGCAACAGCTCGCGCAATCCTGTCCGCGGTCCGCCGTACCGCGACGTGGACCTCGCCGTCGCGCGCCGCATCGCGCTGCACGCGTCGCGGGCGCTCGAGCTGCGCGCCGAGATCTTCAACCTGCTGAACACGCCGCCGCTCGGCGCGCCCAACGCCGTGCTCGGCACGCCCGGCTTCGGCTCGATTACGTCGGCCAGCGATCCGCGCGTCGGGCAGCTCGCGCTGAAGTACCTCTTCTGAGCTGCGAGGTCCTGAGTTTTGAGTTTTGAGCTCGCGGTTCCCGGTGTAGCATGGATCGTGCGCGCGCGTCGCCCGTGGCCCGCCGTGTTCCTGCTCCTCGTCGCGGTCTTGGCGGCGGCCCGCGTCATCGCCCAGAGTCAGCCGTCCGAGCCGCCGCCGCTGCGCGACAACCGCCTGTTCCGGTCCGGCATCGAGGTGACGAGCATCACGGCGACGGTGACCGATCGCGACGGACATCCCCTCCCCAACCTGCAGCGCGACGACTTCGAAGTGTACGAGGACGGCCTTCGCCAGACCGTCACGCAGTTCACGCACGAGCGCGTGCCGATCGGTCTCGGCGTGCTGCTCGACATCAGCGACAGCATGTTCGGCAAGCGGATCCAGGACGCGCGAGCGGCGGTCGATCGTTTCCTGTTCGGTCTGCTCGATCCCGCCGACGAGTTCTTCCTCCTCGCCTTCAATCATCGGCCGCGCGTGCTGACCGGCTGGACGCGCGAGCAGAAGGACGTGCAGCGCGTGCTGGACGGGCTGCGTCCCTCTGGCGGCACGGCGATCTACGACGCGATCGTCGAGGCGCTGCCCGTGCTCGAACGGCGGTCGCGCGAGCGTGCCGCGCTGCTGGTCATTTCCGACGGGGCCGACACGGCGAGCAGCGCCTCGTCTCGCGAGGTGCGCGGGGCGCTGCTGCGCAGCGACGCGTTCGTCTACGCGATCGCGATCGATTCGCCCGAGCGCCAGGCCATCAACACGGGCGTGAACGTGCAGGCGCTGCGGGAGATCACTGCCGAGAGCGGCGGCCGCACCGAGGTGGTCCACACCTCGGCGGACCTCGACGAGGCGACGGCGCGCATTGCCGACGAGCTCAACAGCCAGTACGTGCTCGGCTACACGTCGCCGCGCGGCGCGGACGGCCAGTTCCACAGCATTCGCGTGCGGATCGCGGGCACCGACGACCGCGTGCGGGCCCGACGGGGCTACGTCGCCACGCCGCTCAGCGGACGGAAAAGCTGGTTGGGGAGTTGAGGATCGCTGTCCCAGGCTCGGGAGGCCATCCTCAAGTCCATCTGTCGCAGCATGAAATCGACGCGGCGGCGCAGGTGCGAGCCGAGGAGGTCAACACGCAGCGACAAACGCGCAGCGTCTGGCCGGCGAGCTCCGTTGTGCCAGACATTCGTAATCTTGTCGCGCTTACGTTCGTCGAAATTGCTGGCACGGCAAGAATGTGCTCGGGCCGAGCTCCTGGCGCCCATTGAATCTTCGTTTTCGGCGGGATTGCCCTGAATTCGGGTGCGAGCCGGCTCGGCGCACGAACGTCGCGGGCGTGCGCCCGCTCGCGGCAGGAGTCTTGCTCTATGGCTGTTTCATCTCAGCTTAGGAGGCTCCATTGGCACATCAGGATCAGACCACCGAACGCCCTTTGTCGCTGTCGCGACGCGCGTTCACGCTCGACGCCGCCCTCGCGTTGCTCGCCGGATGCGTGATCATCGTCAGCGACGCCTGCGGCAGCTCCTCGTCGCCGGCGGCGCCGAGCGCACCGTCGGCCGACGTCACCGGGACCGTATCGGCGAACCACGGCCACACGGCGGTGATCACCGGCGCGCAAATCACCGCGGCGCAGACCATCACGTTGAGTATCCAGGGCACCTCTGCGCACAGTCACACGCTCTCGATTACGCAGGCGGAGCTGAACACGCTCAAGAATCGCCAGGCGGTCGCCAAGGACTCGTCGACCGACAACAATCACCTGCACAGCATCACGTTCACGCCGGCCTAGCCGGACGCGCCGCCGCGTGACGGCTGCGTCAGCCGATGTTCGGCTGACGCAGCACAGCGCACATCTCTCAGGGGAACAAGCAAGGCGAGTTGTTCTCGCAACGTTTCATGTTGCGGCACGCTGGCCACGCAATCCTCACATCCAGACGACCTTGATCTCCGTCTCTACAGCTTTGAACTCCGGGTCGCCCGTATAGAGATCGGCGCGACGCTCCTTTGCCAAAGCAGCAGCGAAGCAATCGGCAAGCGACATCTTTCGAGACGCCTTGAGTGCGCCTGCCGCCTCGGCGAGGTCGACTCCAACAGGCACCACGTCTACGGGTAGAGCGAGAAGTTTCTCCCGGATCTCAGTCCAGCGCTGCGCTCCTGATTTGCGCTCCACTTGATACCGCACTTCGGCCCAGTTTGGCGCGGCAATCAGCGCACTCCTATTTGATTCCGCTGCCTTTTCGAGCAGCGCCACGACCTTCTCGTGACCACGCTCGCCGAACAGGTACGCCAGCACCGCGTAACTATCGAGTACGGAACTTCGCAACCTTTTGCTCCTCGCGCTCGCTGTCCCTCGCGCGTTCAGCCAGCAGATCGGCGGTGATGGATCTGTCGCTCTTCAGCACACCGCACAGGCCCCGGATAGCCGCGCTCGTGATCGGCTGGAGCACGATTTCTCCCGCGCGTTCGATGAAGCGAACGCGCGTACCTGCTTTGATTCCGAAGCGACGGCGGATTCCCGCGGGAATCACCAGTTGCCCCTTCGTTGTCACGCTACCAGTTTCCAAGAAGCCCCCTTCGTAAAATATCCTACTTTATTACAATGAGTAAGTCAATACATATAATGGCTTACCCTAACGACGAAGTGTTTCCTCACACCAAAAGGAGCACGCCGCGCACCGGCCGTCCGGTCGCCTGAGCGATCGCGGACGCATACCGCGCCACCTGGCGTCGATACCGCGCTTCGCCGACTGAAGCGCTAAGATCACCGCATCAACGCCTTTTTGTACACGTCAGTTCCGCTGGCGTCCACGCCGACCGGGATGCACGCCACCCAGATAGTGGATGACGGCACCGGGCGTCACGGCACTCACGGTTACGGTCGTCGTCGCCGAATAGGTGCCCGTGGGCGGCCACAGCGTCGGCGTGCTCGTCTTCCACAGTAATTCCGACTCGCTGACGCTCTCGCCGGTCAGCTGCGCCTCGATCGTCCCGTCGCCGAGCTGGCCGTTGATGTTGGCCCCCCACGCCCAGACGGTGCCGTCGCTCGTGACCGCGAGGCTGTGATTCAGGCCCGCGGCCACACTGCTGATGTTCGCGAGACCAGGCACCTGATACGGCGTCGAACGGTTTACGCGCGACTGGTCGCCAATCGACCCCAACGTATTGTTCCCCCACTCTGCAGGATACGCGCACCCCGTTGACGACATGGTTTCGGGCCATGTGGTGGGTGACCAATCAGAAGACCGGCATGAGCGCCTTGGGACTGCAGCGGGCGTTGGGCTTGCGGAGCTACAAGACGGCCTGGAGCTGGCTGCATAAGTTGCGTCGTGCGATGGTGCGTCCGGGCCGTGATCGGCTCACGGGCCAGGTCGAGGTGGACGAAACCTACGTCGGCGGTGTGCATCCCGGTCGGCGCGGACGCCAGAGAGAAACCAAAGCGTTGGTGGCAGTTGCCGTGCAGCTTGAGGGGAAACGCCTTGGTCGGATTCGGTTGCGTCGCCTCCCCGATGCCTCGGGGCCGAGCTTGCTGGCGTTCGTCCAAGACGCCGTCGAATCCAAGAGTCTCGTGCACACCGATGGGTGGGTGGGCTATGACCCGTTGCCGGCGTCACGGCTACAAGCACCGAATCACGTTCCTGGAGGGCCAGGCCAAGTCGCCGTCGCAACTCATGCCTCACGTCCACCAGGTCGTGTCGCTCCTCAAGCGCTGGTTGTTGGGCACGCACCATGGGGCGGTCACCCACGAGCATCTCGACTACTACCTCGACGAGTTCACGTTTCGGTTCAACCGACGCCGCTCGCGCAGCCGCGGCAAACTGTTTTTCCGTCTTGTTCAGCAGGCGGTCGCCGTCGACCCGGCACCGTACGAATCGCTCGTCAAGTACGCCCGGTCCGACTCGTAGCCCAACCACAAGATATAGGGGCTACCTGAGTGAAGTAAATAAGCCAGCTTGCAAGATATCTACACAGCGCCCTTCGGGAGCAACGATCATGGGGCCCGGCCGATAGCCCGCGGTGTCATGACAGATTCGTCCGATAATCTCGCGGTCGGAGACTCTGGAAACCGGATACACGACAGTCAAGACGGCTCGCGTCGCGTCTCCTTCAGGAGCGTAGCGCTGCTGCGGCGCGTTCTGGCCACTGCGATTGCCTTGCTCGACTGGGAACCCCGCGTTCATATCCACTTCAACCGGTGCTGCGACAACGGCACTCAGCAATCCCGCATCCGATAAGCCAATCCACATATCAAGCACGCCGATCCCAATTCCAAAAGTGGAATCAAAGATCTACGGTGGGGATATCCGCAGCCAAATGCCTTTCAGCCCGCCCGCAGGTCTTTCAATCCGGACGTCCCGCACGATGAGCTCCGATCCGGCAGGAAGCGAGATCCCCGTCTCGTCTGTTGTTTCGGATCGTCGTCGCGTCGTGGGCGACACCAACCTGTTCTTCTCGCCAGAAATCTTGAAGTCAAGGATCCACAGGACTTCAGCACCAATCAGCCGAATTCGATCGCCGCGCTTCGGCAACACGACGGCTGCGGGGCCGCCGCCGATCGATGGCACTGGCTTTCTCGCGCGTCCGGCGTTGCCAAGGATTTCGAACCCGGGCACTCCTGCAGCCCACTTTCCGGTGTCCGCGGTCAGAATCCCGATCCAGATCCAGCCCGTTTTGTAGCGCAGACCCTTCCAGACATCTTCAGACACGCGTGCTGACTGCGCCTCGGCCGGCATCACCGCGACGCACGTCAGCACCGTGGCACACAGCAGGATTCCTATCCGTGATTTCATGTGTTCTCCGCCCTACTCTACTGACCGGTGCACGGATTGAAGGTCACCCATTGCTTTCCAACCAGTCGTTGCGTGTTTTGCTGCGAATATGGTCCCTGGTACCGGTATATCGAATCCGACGGCGTCGTCATGTAAAAGCGTACCGAGGTGAAGCCGGCAGCCCACTTTTGATTGGCGACCGCGAGATCTCCGTCGCCTGTGATCGTGGTGCATGCTTGTGGATCGTTTAGATTCACAAGTCCTCCTGATGGACCTTCGCCAGGCTGATTGGCGTGCGTATGGTAATCCGCCATTGGGACTCCGACGTGCCCTGCACTGTCAACAGGGCATGATTCTTGCCATGCGTCTACGGTGCTCGGCGAACCCCGGGCGACAGTCCATCGGAAGAGTCCGCCGAGCTCACAAACTAAACCGCCAACCTCTCGATTAATGACTTTCGAGTACCGATTGTAGTACCGCAGTAACGACAATGCTGCGGTCTCGGAATTGGCGAATCGTTGGGGCGGAGCATTCTGGCCCGACCGGTTTCCGCCTTGAAGCGGAAACCCCGCGCCCATATCCACTTCAACCGGTGCTGCGACAACGGCACTCAGCAATCCCGCATAAGATAAGCCAATCCACGTATCAAACACGCCGATCCCAATTCCAAAAGTGGAATTAAAGAAGGGTAGACCTGTCGTGACGACGCTGCCGTCGGCGGCATGAATCGTCGTGGTTCCGCCGATCTGCAGCACGGCAACTTCGCCTCCGTTCAAAGCAGCAATCGGATACACTCCCGCCCCAGTGCTCCAGAGAACCGTCCCATCCGTCATATTAAGGGCGACGATACCAGGGTTGGTAGAGGCATAGGCCACTCGACCAGATCCGGAAATGGTCGGAACAACCGCCCAGGTCGTCGCGGCCGGTAGCGGGTATTCCGGCGACAACGTCGTCGCCGGGTCGACATATCGCGCCGTCGATGTACAGTCATTCTGACTGCGGCAGGTGATCCATGAGGCGAGCACGCCGCCCAGTTCGTCAGGAACGAGCGACGCACCCCCGCCGCCACCAGGAAACTGATTCGTAGATTGGTGTAACGACGTCGCGCTGAAGGTGCCCGAGCCCGACACTCGATACAGTACGTACTCCGTATCGCCCCCCCACTGACAGAAATCGGCCATCCACCAGTCTCTCACTTTGACGAGCACATTCGCCGTGCCAGCAGCATCGACCTTCACGATGCTCACCTGCGACGGGCCGGTGGACCGACTCGGCCCGCACTCAGAACTTCGGTACCCAAACCGCGACAGAGGCATGGTAATCCGAAACTTGGACTGTCCAGTTGCGCCATCGATGCCGATGATGGTCGCGTCATTAACCGCGAAGATGGTGCCGTCGGGCGCCTGCGCCACGCTCGCCAAATAGGTGACGGCGGGATCCACAAAGCGCCAACCAAAGTCACTAACAGTCGTGCCGACCCGTATCAGTGGGCCTCCCATAACGGTGGCACCTGCCCAAGTCCCCACGCCGAGTATCACTCCGCCGTACACATCTCCCAGGACCCGGGCGACCTCTTCTCCTGGTGCTAGCGGGACGGTCGTCATGTCGGTTTGTTCGCCGGCTACGTTGAAGCCGCGAATTGTTGCGCTCGTCACAGCGCCGCCGCTGTCACGCGCTTGTTCCACCGTGGCAAGAGCTGTCGAATCTTGGGTCGTTAGACCCGTGGTGAAATCGGTGTGGTAACCCAAGAGCGGATCTACTGACCAGCGGATCGTTCCCGCGGGCAAGGATCCCGAAGTCAGGACCGTGACCGTCACCGGGGCGGAGAGTGAACCGGTGGATGCGGTGATCATGGTCTGACCCACCGCCATCGCGGTGACGACGCCGTCGTTGTCGACGGTCGCAATCGTCGCGTCCATAGTCGCCCATGTCAGGTTTGTCCCCGGCTGTCCGAAATCGTCGACAGCCCTCAACGCCATTGTCTCTGCCACCCCGAGTGTGTACCGCGAAGGCACGACAGCAATAGCCGTCGCGGTTCCCGTCAATGTCACGCGTGCACTCGCTGACGTGTTGTTCCCCGCTGCATCGAGCGCCTGCACGATAACCATATTTGCGCCTTTGCCGAGCGTGACGGTGCAGGTGACGGCACCGCTTGACACGGTTGCTGAGGCGCCATTGCACGTAGCATTCTGGAGGCCGGAGAGCGCATCGACGACCGACGCGCTCACACTGACGGGGCTCGTCGTGACGGTGGCGCCGCTCGTCGGCGCGTTCAACGTCACCGTGGCCGGCGTCTTGTCGATGTTCACCGTCACCGTTCGCGTGGCCTGATTCCCGGCCACGTCCGTCGCGGTCACGGTTATCGTCTGCCCGGCGCCTTCAGTCTCAAACAGGATCGGCGCAGGACACGCGGCCACACCGGAATTGTCATCGGCACACGTAAAGGACACCGTGACCGGTCCGTTGTTCCACCCGGCCGCATTCGGCGGCGGCGCAGACGTGACCGTGATCGTCGGGGGGATGTGATCGAAGAAGCTATAGGTTCCGGCGGCGGCCTCGCTCTCCGTCCATCCGGTGCGAAACGCGCGCGCCTGCAGCGTCGTGCGGGTCGTCAGCGTGAGGGGTACCGCGTAGA
>ORJL011105323.1_pt1 | contig 21945 bp, 19 predicted proteins | sample 1779941 | NCBI WGS metagenome assembly ORJL01 (sample SAMEA104232317, study PRJEB22302) | groundwater metagenome | biome: forest; feature: aquifer; material: groundwater | place: USA | collected 2011-08-07 | depth 5.8 m
AAGCGCTTCCCGAAGCCGGACGTGGTCCTTGGTCAGCATGTCATGGTGGGGCCGTCGGGCACGGTTGCCGGACGTGCAGGTGCGATCACCTCGGCGGCGGACAGCTTGCAAATTCGCCTATTTGGTCGTGGCGCGCACGGGTCGATGCCTCAGGCAAGCATCGACCCGGTAGTGATGGCAGCAGCGACGGTACTACGCCTGCAAACCATTGTTTCGCGCGAGATCGCCGCTGCGGAAGCAGCAGTCGTAACCATCGGCGTGCTGCAGGCGGGGACGAAGGAAAACGTCATTCCGGACGAGGCCATCATCAAGCTGAATGTGCGGACTTTCGACGCCGGTGTAAGGACGCGCGTGCTGGCTGCTATCGAGCGGATCGTCAATGCCGAGGCGGCAGCCTCCGGCGCCCCTCGCAAACCCGAGATCACAACGCTGGATCACTATCCTCTCAATGTAAACGATCCGGAGGCCAGCAAGCGGGTGGTTGACGCGTTTCGCGGACATTTTGGTGCCGAACGGGTTCGCGAGACCGGCCCTGCTCCGGCCAGCGAAGACTTCGGATCGTTCGGGACCGAATGGCATTCCCCTTCGGTCTTCTGGTTTGTGGGCGGCACGGACCCGGATACTTTCACAAAAGCAAAGGCGGCGAACCGGCTTAATGAACTCCCTGTGAATCACAGCCCGAAGTTTGCACCCGTCATCCATCCGACATTGCAAACCGGCGTCGAAACCCTCATCGTTGCGGCGCGGTCATGGCTATCCGCGTAGAGCATTGTGACCGATGAGCGATTTGACACTCATTTGAAACGAGGGTCCGTCGCATGGAAATGCTCCCGCTGGTGCTCGACCTTGCTGGCACCTTTGTCTTCGCGCTGAGTGGAGCGCTGGCTGGTGTCAAGCACAAGCTGGATCTTTTCGGCGTGCTGGTGCTGTCCTTTGCCGCAGCAAACTCCGGCGGCATCACACGCGATGTGTTGATCGGAGCTACTCCACCCGGCGCCGTTAGTGATTGGCGCTATCTCATCGTGTCGCTCGCCGCCGGCCTGATCACCTTCTACTTCTCGTCCGCCATCATCCGGTTGTGGAGCCCGGTGCTGTTGTTTGACGCGGCGGGACTAGCCTTGTTCGCCGTCTCCGGTGCGCAAAAGGCGCTCAACTATGGGCTTACCCCGGTCATGGCAACATTGCTCGGCATGCTGACCGGAATTGGCGGTGGCATGGCCCGCGACATTCTGTTGGCCGAGATTCCGGCGGTGCTGCGCTCCGAACTCTATGCAATCGCGGCGTTGGCAGGAGCAGCTGTAGTCGTCACAGGTCACCTGTTGCATCTACCGGCCATTCCGGTTGCGTTAGTGGGGCTGGCCCTCTGTTTCGGCCTTCGGGTTCTGGCGATCCGGCATGGCTGGCAACTTCCGGTCGCAAAGACACCGGATCAAAAGAAATCAGACACTGATCAAGCAAATTAGTGAGGGATCGCGAGAAGTTCTAGCGTACCTGCGAGGCGTCTGAAGGTCATCACGGCGAACGGTGGCACTGTTCTCGGTTCGGTTCGGCATCCACTCAGCGCCACCGCGTAGCGGTGGAGTTGCGTAGAGGGCGTCGGGGCCGGCGCGTCAAAGCGCGGCTCTCAACGAAGGGTCCAACGGATCAACCCGTTGCAGCGGACTTTTGCAACAAAATCCGCCATAAGCGGTCCTCGACTGGACGCCCGGCCGCTTCTGAGTGTGTGGCGTACCGAGGTTGCGCGGATGTCTCGGTTCCACCAATAACCGCACATCCTTGCCCACATCGGGGCGCCACTCCTTCAAGAAAAAGAATCCCATCCTCTCGACGCCCCGATACCTCGTACCCGGCAGGTTTGCAGCCTGCCTTAAAGACATAAGCATCGCCCTTGAGCTGACCATTGTACTCCCGGCCGCGAAAAAGCAGCGTCCCGGGCTCCACCATAAGCGCCGAGCGAGGCTCTTTGTATCGGATTTCGATGGTACGACCCGCGCGTGCGACAGCTCCACAATAGAACCATTGTGGCTGAGGATTTCATCTGGACCAAATCTATTGTCGAGGTTCTTGACGTTATCCTGAACGGAATTTGTCCGTAGGACGGGCTTGTCGACCCCGCAGCGAAACGCTAAGGCCCTCGCCTCTGCGAGATCGCGCCGCTGAAACGAAATTGAATCTTGCTGCGATTGATTGGGGGTTCCCGGGACGGGTCAGAGCTACTCGAATGCTCATGGTGCACCGCAACGCTGATCCCTTCCAAAGTGTGAAGCAATTCCCGTCCGGAATGAATTGAAGCCTATTAGAAATACCCGCATACTCACCGGAACAAAAACAAGATCTAAACGGGGAGGACCGGTAGTGTTCCAAATTCGGAGGCGCAACTTCATTCTCGGCGGTTCAGCCGCCTTAGCGCTCGGCAGCGGCCCAAAAGCTTTGGCGCAACCCGCACCGGCGATGACGTCTCACGAGAAAGAACTCCACGAGGCTGCGAAGAAGGAAGGTGGTGAACTGACATGGTACACCGCTCACTCGGACGATATCACTGCACAAGCACTCGGCCGTAGCTTCGAATCGATCTATCCCGGGATCAAAGTCAATGTTTTGCGCACGACTGCGCAGGTGGCCTATCAACGCATCACGCAGGAAATCAAAGCCAGCGCTATCCAGTGCGACGTCTTGAGCTCGACGGACCTTGGTCACTCGGTCGAATTGAAAGCGAAGGGCGCGTTCGAAAAATATGTGCCGGAAAATGCGAGCAAGGTGCTCGACATCTACAAAGGCTACGATCCGGACGGCTATTATTTCGTGACCTCTGCTGGCATGATCGGCATCGGATACAATACCGCCAAGGTCAAAGAAGCTGACGCCCCCAAGAACTGGACAGACCTCCTTGATCCGAAATGGAGTAACAACATTGCACTGGGCCACCCCGGCTTCAGCGGCTACGTCGGCACCTGGGCGCTGACGTTGCGCAATCAATACGGCTGGGAGTTCTTCGAGAAACTAGCAAAGAACAATCCGCGCGTCGGTCGTTCGATTAACGACACAGTCACGATGCTGAACGCAGGAGAAAGCGCGATAGCAGGCTCCGGGCCCGTTGGAACGCTGCTTGATAGCTTGAAGAAGGGTAACCCACTTGCAATGGTCTATCCGACCGATGGCACCGTATTGATCATTGCACCGTCGAGCATCATGAAGGGCTGCAAACATCCTAATGCGGCACGCTTGTTCATGGAATTCCTAATGAGCGAGGGGGCCTCTCAGATTTGGGTGGAACATTTCAATGAATCGATCAGACCCGAAGTCTCAGCGGCCAAGGGCGCCAAACCAGCCAAAGATTTGAAGATTATTCGACCGACGGTCGCCGAAATAACGAAAGGCGTGCCGGAAGTCATCAAGCAATGGCGCGAAACGTTCGGCGTCTAGAAGTCACGACAAGGTCAAAAAACGTGACTGACAACTCTCTCGACGCTCGCGCCTTACAGTTTTCCGGCGTTGCCGCAAGATTAAAGCGTCTTGACGCGAGCATGCTGTTGTGGCTGGCGCTGATTATCGTGCTGGCGTTTCTCGTATTGAATCCCGTTCTGCGGCTAATCATTTCGAGTCTGCAAGAAACGGATACCGGACACTTTACCTTCGCTAACTACCGAACTGCCTATGGCAACATTCGACATCTCCAGGCGCTTTTGAATTCTCTGGAACTTGGCGTCGGCGTCGCGCTGCTTGCCACCTGCTTTGCTGTCCCCATCGCCTGGGCGATTTCTCGCACCGATATGCCGGGCAAAGCGTTCGTTCGGCTAATGGTGTTCGCGGCCTTTGTGACGCCCCCCTATCTCGGCGCCATCGGGTGGATTCTTCTGGCGGGCCCAAACTCCGGATGGCTCAATAAGGTCTGGATGGCGCTGACCGGTGCAGAACATGGCATTTTCAATATCTATTCGATGACAGGCTTGATTTTAGTCATAGCCGTGACGTCGTTTCCTTACACTTTTGTATTCACGAGTTCGGCGCTCGATCTCGTCTCGTCTGAAATGGAGGACGCTGCAAATATACTCGGTGCCCGTACGCTTCGGACTACGCTGCGCATTACACTGCCATTGGTGACCCCCGCGATCATCGGAGGCATCATCATCAGCTTTCTCGAGGCAATCGCACTGTTCGGCGCCCCCGCACTGATCGCGTTGCCCGCCCGTTTTAACGTTGTGTCGACGCAGCTTTGGCAATTTTTCGAATATCCCGTCCGCGTCGAGGAAGCAGCGGCCTACGCTATGCCGCTGCTCGCCATTACCGTGCTGATGTTCTGGTTACAGCGCAGGATATTGGGCCGCAGGGGCTACACTTCCGTCACGGGCAAGGGCGGCGAACGACGGATGATCGCGCTAGGCCCGTGGCGTTGGGTGATACTCGCTTATGCGCTTTTCGTCTGCGCGCTTTCCGTTTTTCTTCCGATGTTGGTGCTGCTTCAGGCCGCCTTTGCCAAGGCTTGGGGCCGGGGGTTCAGCATCGATAATCTGACGTTCCACAATTTCTACTATCTTCTCGTCGAGCAGACACAGGCGAAGCAGACGATCTTCAACACCTTCGCCTATTCAGCGGTAACAGCTTTCGCCGCGATAAGCCTGTCGTTGGCGATCGCCTATGTCGTCAGCCGAAAGCTGGTGCCTTGGGGCAATGTCCTGGCCTTTCTCTGTGTGGCTCCTTTCGTGGTTCCAGGCATCGTGCTCGCAATCGGCTTTTACGCCGCCTACGCGCCGCCGCCGCTAGCGCTCTACGGCACCGCGACAATCCTGATCCTGGGCTTTACCACCCGCTTTCTCCCCATAGCCTATACATCGAGTGCGGCAGGGTTACGCAGCATCAACCCGGAAATGGAAGAGGCGGTGCGAATTCTCGGCGGCGGCCGTCTTTTGGCGATCCGCAAGGTGCTGATCCCGCTGCTGAAGAAAAGTCTCGCCGGCGCCTGGATCCTGGTCTTCATCCCGGCGACGCGGGAACTGTCCTCGGCGATTTTCCTCGTCGGGCCAAACACCCGGGTCATCTCGGTCATGCTGTTCGACCTGTCGGAGGAAGGCAATTTCGAGGTGCTGTCAGCCCTTGGCGTCATCCTGCTGATTGCGACCGTCGCGATCGCCGGCCTCGGATCCAAGATAATCGGACGCGATTTCATGCTGCGGAGAAACTAGTGAGCAGACTCAAACTAAGTGGCCTCAGCAAGCGCTACGGCGATTTTCTCGCGGTCGACAACATCGACCTCGAACTGCAATCCGGAGAATTCGTCTCGCTGCTCGGACCATCCGGTTGCGGCAAAACCACTACTTTGCGGATGATCGCCGGCTTCATTGACCCCACTCTCGGTACCATCGAGATGGACGGTAAGGTTCTCTCCTCGCATGCCGGCTCGACTCCCCCAGACCGGCGCCAAACGGCCATGATCTTTTCAAGCCACGCTATCTGGCCGAACATGACGGTTGCACAAAACGTCGCGTTCGGATTGGAGCTAAGGAAAATTCCAAACGCCGAGGTAAAGCGTCGCGTCGGAGAAATGCTGGAAGTCGTACATATGAACCACCTTGCCGACCGCTATCCTGCTGAGCTCAGCGGCGGTCAGCAACAGCGGGTGGCGCTCGCCCGCGCGATTGTTATCCGGCCGTCCGTCCTCCTGCTGGACGAGCCTTTGTCGAATCTGGACGCGACCTTGCGGGAAGAGATGCGTTTTGAAATTCGGCGCCTCCATGACGAATTTCAGGTGACGACCGTTTACGTGACCCACGACCAGGCCGAGGCCATGGTAACGTCCGATCGAATTGCCGTCATGAACCATGGCCGAATTGAGCAGGTTGACCATCCGCGTGTGCTCTACAACAAACCGAAGACGCGTTTTGTGGCAGGGTTCATCGGACGCACCAATCTGATCGAGGGTACCAGCAATGGGCATGACATCTCGTTCGACGGTTTTGCGCTGCCGCGCTCGGCCTTTGAGAGAGATGTGCCTTCGGAGGGAAAGGCCGTGTTTTCGGTACGGCCGCATAGCATGCGCCTTTCGGGCGTGCCGACAACCGCCCGTGACGGCTGCACCTCGGTCGGAGTCATCGTTCTTGAGCGTGCGTTTCTTGGGGAGCACTGGGATTATGTTGTGAAGCCGCGCGAGGGCGCGCTGACGCTTAGGGTTACGACCTCACCCCTGGACGATTTCCCGATCGGAGCCACAGCCTGGCTTGAATTCGAACCGCGCCATATGGCGTCGATCGCCTGAACCTAGTCAACTTGAATAAAGACAATCGGAGCAAACCCTATGTCCTTCACCCCGGCCTCGAAGGCGCTCGCCCGTTTCAAAGTACTCGATCTCACGCGGGTGCGGGCCGGACCGACCGCCGCACGGCAATTTGCCGATTGGGGCGCCGATGTCGTTAAGATCGAACTTCCGCCTGGTCTCGACGAGAGCGATATGGGCGGGCCGCGGCACGGCCCCGATTTCCAGAACCTCCATCGCAACAAGCGAAGTCTCACGCTCAATTTGAAGGAAGCAGACGGCATCGCAATCTTCAAACGGATGCTCAAAACCGCCGATGTCGTCATCGAGAACTACCGGCCCGATGTAAAATTTCGCCTCGGGATCGATTACGAGAGTGTTCGTTCGATCAACAAGCGCATCGTCTATGGTTCTATTTCCGGCTTCGGTGAGGACGGGCCCTATCGCGAGCGTCCGGGCTTCGACCAGATTGCCCAGGGCATGGGCGGGTTGATGTCGATTACGGGTCTTCCGGGTCAGGGTCCGGTGCGCGTCGGTATACCCGTTGCGGATCTCGGCGCCGGTATCTTCTGTGCGATGGGAATTTTAGTCGCTTTGCTGGAACGCGAAGTTTCCGGCGAAGGTCAATGGGTACAGTCGTCGCTACTCGGCGCACAGATCTCGCTTCTGGACTTCCAGGCGGCGCGCTGGTTGATCGCCAAGGACGTGCCGGGCCAGGCCGGCAACGACCATCCGACCAGCATCCCCACCGGCGTGTTTCCCACTCGCGATGGCCACATCAATATTGCAGCGTCGGGCAAGCATATTTTCGCGCGCTTTTGCCAAACGCTCGATCTGGCTCATCTGCTCGAAGACCCTCTTTTCGCCGACGATGCGTCTCGCTCCAATAACCGGCTTGCCCTTAATCAGGCCATATCGGATGTCACAAAGCGGCAGTCGAGCAGTGACCTGATTACGATGCTGAATAATGCAGGCGTACCTTGCGGCCCGATCAATCGAATGGATGAAGTCTTCGCGGACCCGCAAGTTCAGTATCTCGGCATGGCCGCGCCAGTGCGGCATGGATCTCTAGGGGAGATCGAGGTCGTCAATCAGCCCGTCAAGCTCAGCCGAACGCCGAGCCGAATTGCACATCCGACACCAGAAAAAGGCGAACACACCGAGGAAGTGCTGAAAGAATACGGCTATGACGACAGGGCGATCGCCGAGTTTAGCACCCGAAAAATTGTTTGAATTGGACGCATTTCGATGATTGCGATTGCAAGCAAGAACGCATGCAGGAGGATCCGATGAAGACCAGCACCGAGCGGATGATCGCCAAAAAAGATGGACCGGTCGGCTGGATGCAATTCAACAATCCTGCGCGGCATAATGCCGTGTCGATCGATATGTGGCAGTCGGTTCGGGAAATTATGACCGAATTTGAAAATGATGAACAAATCCGGGTGGTGGTCCTGCGCGGTGCCGGCAGTAAGGCGTTCATTTCGGGCGCGGACATTTCGGAGTTCGAACAGAAACGTTCTTCACGCGAGAGCGTACTGGAATACAACAGGATTGCGGGACAAGCGAACGCCGCCATCATCGACTTTCCTAAACCAACAATCGCGATGATCCAGGGCTATTGCATCGGAGGCGGCCTGGGCGTGGCGCTATGCTGTGATCTTCGCCTGGCCGCGGAAAATGCCAGCTTTGCAGTCCCCGCCGCTAAACTTGGTCTCGGTTATGCCTATGAGGGAATCAAGCGTCTTGTCGACGTCGTTGGTCCGTCATTTGCCAAAGAGATCTTCTATACCGCACGTCAGTTTGACTCGACCGAAGCCCTGCAAATGGGGCTGATTAATCGAGTTGTCCCAACTAGCAACATCGAAGCCTACGTCCGTGACTATGCGGGGACGATCGGCAGCAACGCGCCTCTGACGATAAATTCGGTCAAGCTCTGCGTGAATGAGGCCACCAAGGATCCCGAAAAGCGAAATCTTGCCGCGGCGCAAGTCGCAGTCGACGCATGTTTCGCGTCGGCCGACTACGTTGAAGGACGAACCGCGTTTATGGAGAAACGCAAACCTGCTTTTCGCGGGCGGTGAGGTTCAACCGCACGACAACGCACGATCGTCTCGGTCTAATTTCGAGAGCTGACTGCTAGAACCTCCAGCCGTTCGCATTGCGGAGCTCGATACGAGCATCGCAGCCACTTGACCTGATGTCGAGGCGCACACAATGGGCCACCCTCGGCAGCGCATCGGCGACGCAGTTAATATACCTCTAAGCGTGGACGGCGATACCGGCTTCGGAAATACGATTAACGTTGGTCGAACGGTACGACTGCTGGAACGCGCTGGCGCGTCGTCCATTTCGATCGAGGACCAGGTGTCTCCCAAGCGTTGCGGGCATTTTGCTGGCAAGGCGGTCATTTCTGTTTCGGAGATGGTGCAGAAAATCAAAGCCGCGGTGGATGCGCGGGTCAGCGAAAATACGCTGATTACGGCGCGTACTGACGCAAGAGCAGTTGAAGGTCTGGATCGGGCGCTCGAGCGTGCCCAGCGTTATAAGGAAGCAGGTGCCGATACTCTGTTCGTCGAGGCGCCGACGTCGATCGACGAGCTGGCCCGGATTCCGGCGACGGTTCCAGGAATTCACAGCTGCAACATGGGTCGTCAGGGGTAAAACTCCTATTCTTGAACGCCAGCAGCTCGCCGATATGGGGTTTGCCAGAATTGCTTATGCGAACGCTGCGCTTCAAGCATCGGCGAAAGCCATTCGGGACGTCTTCGCCCATCTGAAAACTCATGGTTCGATCAGGGGCTTCGAAGACCGGGTGCTTAGCTTCGATGAGCGACAGACTTTGCTCGCCCGTGACCATTATTACGAGCTTGAAGAGCGGTATGCTTCGGATCATGACGATCGTTCAATAAGCGCCGCTGCGAAATGAGCGGCCCTGATGCATTGCGACTTTGTGATCCGAAGATCAAGCGGGTTAATTTTCCCGAGAGCCTCGGCGTGCAGGCTCGCGCGTGCCTTTTTGCGAGATTGAGATCACTACGGAATTTCTCTTTGTCGGAATGGCGACACCCACTTAAGCGTTCATTCTTTGCAGCTCAGTAATTGTGGTGCACAAAGGTCCCACTCGATACCCGACCTGACCTAAACATCCGTCAGCTAACAAGCAAAAGCCTGGTTCAGTGCGTTTTTGAAGTCTTGCCAAGCCTGGACCGGCACGTTTACCGATCATCGGCCTGGCTAAGACGACAGCTTTGTTCGGCGCTCCCACTGCGACAGACGTGGCGGGGCTCAGAGGTGGCGCGTGACGACGCCCGTCGGGGTGGCAAAGCCTTCCAGGGTTCTGATCCGCTTCTCAAGCCACCAGCCATACTCCGGCGACCAGTCCTCGAAGCGCGCGTTGATGCCGAGGTCGTGCGCCCAGTGGTGGGCGATGTTGGGATTGAACTGTGACTGGCGGCCGATCGCAATTAGATCGGCTTGCCCCTTCTGGAGGATGGTCTCGGCTTGTTCCGCCTCGAGAATGATGCCGACGGCCATGGTGGGCATGTCGGCCTCCTTGCGGACGCGCTCAGCAAAGGGGACCTGGAATCCGAGGCTGCGCGGCACTTGGGCTGCCGTGGCCGCACCGGAGATACCGCCCGAGGAGCAATCGATCACGTCAACACCGCGCAGCTTCAGCTCGCGCGCAAAAGCGACGGTATCATCCATGTTCCAGCCTTCCACAGTGCCGTCGACGGACGAGACACGTACGAAGAGCGGCATTGAGGCCGGCATTTCACGGCGTACTGCTTCGGCGATTTCGACCGGGCCGGGCGCATGCGCCCGGCCCGGTCGCCGCCGTACTCGTCGTTGCGCGTGTTGGAGACCGGCGACAGAAACGAGGCGAGCAGATAGCCGTGCGCGGTGTGAATTTCGATGGTGTCGAACCCGGCAGCGACCGCCCGCCTTGCGGCAGCCGCCCAAGTGCCGACCATCGCCCTGCATTCCGCCGTCGTCAGTTGGTGTGGCGTCAGCCAGCCTTTGGCGACCGGCTCGGCCGTCGGCCCGACAGGCTGCCAGATCCTGGCTCCGGCTTTCAGATTCTCCTCGGTCAGCGGCCCCATGCCCTGCATGGCACTCTGCGCCGAAGACTTGCGACCGCCGTGGCCGATCTGAATGCCGATCGCCGTACCCTGTCGCTTCATGAAGGCGATCAGCGGCTTGAAGCTTTCGGCCTGCGCGTCGTTCCAGATGCCGAGGTCATTCTCGTTGGTTAAACCAACCTCCTCGACCGCCGTCACCTCGACGAAGACAAGGCCGAAGCCGCCCAACGCATAGCGGCCCAAATGAACGACATGAAATGTACCGCAGGTATTTCCGGGGTCGCAGCGATAGTGAACCATCGGTGGCACAACGAGGCGATTTTTCAGCGTAAGCCCTCGAATCGTGAGTGGCTGGAACAGCATTGGCCTCGCCACTTTCTCGCCGTTGATCGATCCGTCAGTCATTCCAATATCTCCTTGTATGCTTTGGCCACTCGGCGGGCCTGTGCAGTCAGGCATTGCGTTTTGGGGGTCCCACCGATGCACGCGAGATGAATTCGTTCGGCACCAGCACACTGCGCGCTTCATGCGAGCCGCCATTTCGAATCCGGTCGAGCAGCATGCCGGCGGCGATACGGCCGACCTCCGCCTGATCCCAGCCGATGATGGCAATAGGTGGCGTGAACAACTCAGCCAGTTCGGAATGGCCCGACGCGACCACCGAGACATCTTCCGGTATCCGCAGACCACGTCCCCGTATCGCGCGCAACACGCCCGACAACATGTCGATACCGCCGGAGACGATGGCCGTCGGCGGGTTGCGCTGTCCCAGCAACGCCGAGGTGATGCGGAAACCCGCACCGGGCAAAAAGCTGCCGGCGTGGATCAGCGACAGATCGGGCTCGAGACCTTGCAACGCGTAGGCTTCCCGATATCCCTTCACGCGCGCGCGCGACGGATAGAGCCCGGCTTCGCCGGTAATTAGGGCCACGCGCCGGTGACCGAGGCCCAGCAGATGCCCGACAGCGCGACGCATGCCATCGGCGTGATCCGCCATCACCGTATCGGCCCACTCCACCTCGTCGCGGTCGATCAGCACGATGGGGATATCAAGCTCGCGCAAGAAGGCCTCGAACTCGCCGGCAATCGGCGTATACGGCCCCATCATGACCCCGTCGGCCTGGCGCCGCGACAACCGGCCGAGCAATTCCCGCTCGCGCTCCTCGCGGCCTTCCGAGTTGGAGATCAGCAGCGAGAAGCCCACCTCATCGAGCACGTCGTGCGCGGCTTTGACGAAACCCGCCAGCTGCGGGATGTTGATCTCGCGCAAGATGCAGCCGATCGTGTGGGTCGAGCGGTTACGCATGCTCTGCGCCACCGCGTTCGGCGCATATCCCAGTTCATCAATTGCGCGCTGAACCTTGCGACGGATGTCCGGACGAACGGTGGCATTTGCATTGAGCACGCGCGACACCGTGCCGGTCGAGACTCCTGCGGCGATCGCCACGTCGCGGATGGTCAACTTGCTTCCGCGACCTGCCATTTGCTGTTCTATCATCGTCACCACCGGGCCTGCCAACTCAATCTAACCCACGATATGCCGCAGTGAATTCTTCGGGAGGCACTATCCACCAGCTGAGGGCAAATGATTTGTGCAATTCGCTACCGTTCTCCAAATGGCGTGCCCCGGGGACAATCAGATGTCGCCCGCGTCGAGAGATCGCTGTTCATATCTCGAACGCCCATTGTTCCGCCACCAGGCTGTAACGCCCGGCCTCGCGTCGCATATGGCCGAATCCCGGGAAATGCAAATGCATCCCGCCAACCAGCATGTCGTCGGAGACGACCATGTCGAATATCATCTGCCGTGCGACAGCGGCGGCTTCGGGGTCGGTATCGAACTCCATGGTCACTTCGGGGCGCGTAACCTGGATTTCAGGTACGTGCACCGTATCGCCCCAGACGACCATCGAGTGGCCTCCAGAGGAGATGACGTAAGCGGTATGGCCGGGCGTATGGCCCGGAATCGGAATGGCGGTCACGCCCGGCAGCACCTCGCCCTTGCGGAAGGTGCGCACGCGGTCGGCCGCCATATAGGGTTTTAGCTGCGTACGTCCGGCTTCGAAATAACGACGGCGGGGACGCTCCGCCGCCTTGGCCATCGCCTCGTCGTTGAACCAGTGATTGATCTCGTTTTCATGGACGATGACTTCGGCATTGGGGAACAGGCGCGTACCGGTCGCAACGTCGGTCAGGCCGTTGGAATGGTCGGGATGAACGTGAGTCAACAACACCCCGTCGACCGAGGCCGGATCGATGCCGGCGGCGGCCAGATTTGCCGGCAGGCGGCCGCAGGGCGGGGCCCTCAGATCGGCCCAGCCGCAGTCGATGAGGAAGGTGCGTCCGCCGACACGAAGCGCAAAGGCGTTGACCGAGATGCGCGGCGGAGACGTGCGATGATCGCGCGCGAGGATGGCTTTGGTCTCATCCTCCGGGATATTGCGGAAAATCATGTACCCCATGTCGACGTAACCGTCGCTGAGGCCAGTGACCAGCACGTCGCCGAGTTTGCGATGATAGACGCCTGCGACCTGCGTCCGGGACAAATTGTTCATCGGACCTCCTCTTGAAAAAATCGCGCAACGATGGCGGGATCGTCGCGTCTGTGTTGCCAGCTTCGGCCGACGCGAAGTCCCGCCGTGGACCAGAGCCGGATCTGCATCAGGGCGTAGGCCCAGGTGACGGCAAAAACATCCATCACGGGCGCGCCGGCAATCTCGCGGACTCCATGGCGGACAAGGAGTTCGGCCAACACACCCTCGGCTGGAATGATCACGTCGGCGCCGCGCGCCACCAAGCGCTCGGCCACGGCCGTGAAATTGGCGATGACAGGGGCCGGGTCGGCGTAAGCCCGCGCCAGTGCCGGTTCATCAAGCGGCGGATCCATCGCCGCAACCTCAAGCACGCGGGCGCCGAGCTTGTGTTTGTCGACCGCAACCTTCGTCATCCACTGCACCGCCGGCGCATTGGAGACCAGCGCCACGTAACTCCCGAGCGAGCAGCCGACCAGAAGTCCGCTCTCCGTGAGCGACGCCACGGGAATATCGACCGCGGAGCGGATCTCGCGCAGGAACGGCTCGCTGAACGAACCGATGACGAAAGCATCGTATCCCTGCCGCTCCGCCGCGATCGCGTAGTCGATGACTCGATCGAGAATCCGGTGATAGGCAAACGCATTGCCCAGCACCGCGGTCGCTGAGGCGCCACCATACGATCCAGCCGGAAGCCCGTGGACGATGACCTCTGCGTCCCCGCCGAGGATCTCCGCCGCATGGGCCTCCAGAGCGCGCTTGTAGACATCCAAGTGATCAAGCTCGTTGACCGATTGATGCCAGATACGGAGCGCCGATCCCTTGTTCGGGGTTGCGCCCGTCATGCGTCGATCCGGTCAGCGGTCAGGCGCAGCGAGCGGATCGAGCCGAGTTCCTCCAGATTCCAGAGTTGCTCGAACAGCGCCGCGGCCTGGGCACGCTTGAACACGCGCGTCGCGCAATCCATGAACTTGTCTTTCAGTTCGTCACGCGAGAGCGGCTGCTGCCAACTGCCTTTGGCGTAAACCACCGGTGCGTGCTGCAGCACCTGACCGGACGCAAGCACGACGCTCACTTGATCGGCCGGGGCGAACGGCTGATCTCCGGCCATGATTTCATCTGTTGTCGTGCAGCGGACTTTTGCGAAGGTGGCGCCGACTTCCGGTCGTGACACAAACTCGTCCGTCAGTTCGGAAAGACTCACTCGTCCGGCGATCAGCGCGGAAGCCATCGCGAATTCCATGCTGAACTTGGCCTCGAGGCCGGTCTGCGGATTGCTGTTGCGCAGCATCAGCTTTTGCGTGACGCCGGTATGGACGCGAATTTCCCGTACATCATCCGGCTTCAACTTGTGATCGCGCACCAAGCCCAACATTGCGTCGATCGAGCGATGGGTGGCATAGCATGTGGGATACCGCTTCACGCAGACGCCGAGTTCCGCCAGGCGCCAGTTCTTGCCGATATCAATCGTCCCGTTCTCGATATTGGGTGCACCGGACGGCGAATGGGCGCGAAGAAAGCCGGTCTGATGCTCCAGAACGTCGAGAGACCCGGTGAAGCCCTGGTCGGCCAAACGCGCAGCGAGCACGCCCGACTGCGCGGTACGGCCGGCATGCAGCGATTTGGTCATCGTGCCGAAATTGGCGACGAGACCCGAGGCAAGTGAAGCAGCAATGGCAATGGCATGCGCCGTCTTCTCGGGATCGAGTTTGCGCAGCCGGGCGCAGGCGGCGGCTGCGGCGAGCGTGCCCATCACCGCCGTCGGGTGAAAGCCACGTTCGTGCAGATGACCCGGCTCCAACGCAATGATCTGTGCCCATAGCTCGTAACCCGCGACATAGGCCGCAAGCGCATCGCTACCGTTCGAATCGAGCGACCAGCCCTCCGCCAAAATAGCTGGCACAAGCACCGCACTCGGATGGCCGGCGATCGCCACGTCATCAAAGTCAAGCACATGTGCTGCGACGCCGTTGACGAGCGCCGCATCGGATGCCGCCAGGTTGCGGCCCGCCGGAATCTCGGGCGCTCCATCGTTTTGCGTGGAGGTGGCAAGCATCGCCGACACGATCCGCACCGGCTGCTCGGCTGCGCCGGCGATCATGACGCCAACGCAATCGATGATACCGGTCCGCGCGGCCTCACGGCACCTGTCGGGCAAATCGGATGGCTTCAGGCTCGCAACAAAATTCGCTGTCTGACGGGTGATATCCAGCATAGGTCGCCTCCTCAGTAGGAACGTGGAAGACCGAGCACGTGCTGCGCCACATAGGCCAGCACCATGTTGGTCGAGATCGGAGCCGTCTGATAAAGGCGGACCTCGCGCCACTTGCGCTCGACATCGTATTCCTGCGCAAACGCAAAACCGCCGTGGGTCTGGAAGGTCGTGTCAGCCGCTTTCCAGGTGGCCTCGGAGGCGAGCAGCTTGGCGATGTTGGCGTCTGCACCGCAGGGCCGTCCCGCTTGGAACAGCGCAGCGGCGCGCCGGCACATCATGTCGGCGGCCTCGAGTTCGGCGTAGGCCCGGGCCAGCGGAAACTGGATACCCTGGTTCTGGCCAATGGACCGGCCGAAAACGCGCCGTTCGTTGGCATAGGCGACGCCCTTGTTGAGAAGCCAGCGTCCGTCGCCGACGCATTCGGATGCGACGAGGATGCGTTCGGCGTTCATGCCATCGAGGATGTAGCGGAAACCCTTGCCTTCCTCGCCGATGAGGTTCGCCACCGGCACCTTCAGATTCTCGATGAACACTTCGGTCGTGTTGTGGTTGACCATCGCCTTGATGGGACGGATTTCGATGCCGTTGCCCTTGGCCTCGCGCAGGTCGACCAGGAACACCGACAGTCCTTCGGTGCGCTTCTTCACCTGATCGATCGGCGTGGTGCGCGCCAGCAGCAGCATGAGATCGGAGTGCAGCGCCCGCGACGTCCAGACCTTCTGGCCGTTGACGACATAGACATCGCCCTGACGTTCGGCGCGGGTCTTGAGCTGGGTGGTATCGGAGCCCGTGTTGGGCTCCGTCACCCCAAAGGCCTGGAGCCGCAGCCGCCCCGCCGCGATCTCCGGCAGATAAGTCCGCTTCTGCTGCTCGCTGCCGTGACGCAGCAACGTACCCATGATGTACATTTGCGCATGCGCCGGACTGGCGCTGCAGCCGTTGGCGTTGATCTCTTCGAGGATCACCGCCGCCGCGCGCAGCGGCAGGCCCGAGCCGCCGTATTCCTCCGGAATGAGCGCACCGAGAAAGCCCGCCTCCGTCAGCGCGGCGACAAATTCGGTCGGGTAGCCGCTGCGGTCATCGAGCTTCCGCCAGTATTCGCCGGGAAAGCCCTTGCAGATCTGTCGCACCGTATTGCGCAGTTCGGCGAAATCCTCGCCCAAGGCAACGGTGACGTCCATGTCAGCCGCTTGGGCGGTGTCGTGATAATTCATGTCATATCCTTTCAGGCGGCGGCGCTGGCCGACACGCGGTACGTTTTGGGCAACCCGGCGCGGGCGATCGCGCCGGAGAATCGCTCGCCCGGCAGCCAGCTCTCGACTTCCCGTCGCAAGGCAACCAACCTTTCGACATCGGCGCCGGTATCGAAGCCAAGTTGTTCGAGCAGGAAGACGGTATCTTCGGTGTCGATGTTGCCGGTGGCGCCCGGCGCGAACGGACATCCGCCGAGCCCGGCGAGCGAAGCGTCGAACGCGCGCACGCCTGCTTCCAGTGCGGCGGTTACGTTGGCGAGACCGAGACCGCGCGTATCGTGAAAATGGCAGGCGACCGGCAGCGGACGGACGGCTGCAATCACGGCGCCCATCAGCCGGCGAACCTGGCCCGGATCGCCATAGCCGACTGTATCGGCAACGATGATTTCGTCGGCGCCCATCTTGGCGAGCCGCACGGCGATCTCGACAACCCGCGCTTCCGACACCGCGCCTGAGATGGTGCAGCCGAAGGCGGTTGCTATTCCCGCACCAAGTCCGATCCGCGTTCCCGGACGCTGGTCGCGTGCCGCGGCGATACGCGCAAAATCCAGCAGGGAATCCTCGGTACTGCGACGGACGTTGGCTTGATTGTGCTCCTCGCTCGCCGACAGCACGTAATTGACCATCGGCACGCCAAGCGCGAAAGCCCGCTCCGCACCCTTCAGGTTCGGAACGAGAACCGACGGCCGCAAGCCGGCCATCGCCAGCGCGCCCCGGGCTACCTCCTCCGCGTCGGCAAATTGCGGGATGACCTTGGCCGGCACGAACGAGGTTACCTCGATTTCGCGGATCCCGGCCTCCATCGCCCCGCGGCACCAGGCGAGCTTGCGCGCGCTCGGTAGGACGGCCTTGACCATCTGAATGCCGTCTCTCGGCCCTACTTCGCGAACATGAGCTTTCTCACGCATCTGGCAGCTCTCCTCTATTTGCCTTGAAAGTTCGGTTTGCGGCGCTCGTTGAAGGCGAGCACGCCTTCGCGCCGGTCCGCCGTCGGAACCAGACGGTTGTAGGCTTCGATCTCGAAAGTGAGGCCATCGGCGAGCGACATCTGCAGGCCGCGATGGATCGCCTGCTTGGCCTGCCGCACCGAGATCGGGCCGTTGGCGGCAATGCGATGGGCGATGGTGAACGTCGCCTCCAGCAATTCCCCGGGCGGCAGCACCCGATTGACCAATCCCCATTGTTCGGCCTCGACGGCTGAGAATGGCAGGCCTGAAAGGATCAGCTCCTTGGCGCGGCGCTCACCGACGGCACGCGCCAGATTTTGCGTGCCGCCGCCGCCCGGCATGATGCCGAGCGTCACTTCGGTTAACGCGAAGCGGGCATTGGTCGAGGCGTAGACAAAGTCCAGCGCCGCCGCGATCTCGCAGCCCCCGCCGTAAGCCGCGCCATTGATCGCACCGATCACCGGGATCGGGCAGCCCAGGAGCGCACGCAGCATGCGCTCGAACACGAGATGCTGCGCTTGCCAGGCCTCATCCGTCATGCCGTTGCGCTGCTTCAGATCGCCGCCGGCGCAAAAGGCCTTGTCGCCGTGCCCGGTCAGGATCACCGCCCGCAAGCCTCCGATGTCGGTCGAGAATCCCTCAAAGAGCTCCACCAGATCGAGGCCCATCTGGGTGTTCATGGCATTGGACGCCTCCGGCCGGTGCAACGTGACCAGCAGGATGTTGCCGTCACGCTGTTCGACTTTGATCGTCTGGAAATTACTTTGCATTGGTCGTCCCCTTGCTGGCGGGTGTCCGAAGGATGGCATTGTGCTGGCCCAGCGCCGGTGCCGCCGTGCGCGCGCGGGGACGCGCGCCATCGAAGGCGAGCGGTATGCCGACGAGTTCGATATCGTCGTCCGAGCAGCGCACCATCATATCGAGCGCCCGGGTTTGCGGATGCCGCGCAACCTGATCGGTAGTCAGCAGCGGCGCATTGGGAACGCCAGCCTCGTCGAGAATCTTGCCGAGCGCATCGGCCGAATAGCGGCGCACGGCCGACTGGATTTGCGGGATCAGCCGCTCGCGGTTGACTACCCGCGCCGCGTTGGTTGCGAAGTCGTGATCGGAAGCAAGTGCCTGCAGATCAAGTGCGCCGCACAGCTTGCGGAACAGATTGTCATTGCCCGCGGCGATCATCAGCCAACCGTCGGAAGCCTCAAAGGCCTGGTAGGGCGCGATTTCCGCGGTACCCGAACCGTAGGGCTTGCGGACTTCACCCGACGCAGCATGGCCGGCCAGTGGCACAGTCATCCATGCGAGCCCCGTCTCATAGAGCGAGGTCGCGACGCTGCGTCCCTGGCCACCTTTGTTGCGCGCGACCAAGGCTGCGAGCATACCGATCACCGCCCACATGCCGGAGCCCATATCGACCAAGGAAACGCCGACGCGCACGGGCGGACGGCCGCCCTCGCCCGTTACACTCATGATGCCCGTGCTGGCCTGGGCGAGCGGATCGTAGCCCGGCTTGCTGGCGAGCGGCCCCGTGGCGCCAAAGGCTCCGATGTCGCACCAGATCAGCGAAGGCTTCTCGGCGCGCAGCGCGTCGGCCGTGAGTCCGAATTTCTCCAGGATCCCGGGCCGCAGATTCTGGATGACCGCATCGGCCTTTTCCAAGATCAGCGCTCGCAAATTCTCGCAGTCGTCCGGTGCGCCGAAATCGACGGTGACGCCTTCCTTGCCGCGGTTGAGACTATGGAAAACACTTGCCGTCTCGTTCCAGAACGGCGGACCCCAGCCGCGCGCATAGTCGCCGCTTTTGGGGTTTTCTACCTTGATCACGCGCGCACCGAGATCGGCTAGAATGAGCCCCGCATAGGGCGCGGCCACGCTGTGGCCGAGTTCGACCACGGTGATACCCGCGAGCGGCTTGTCGACGTCGGCCATCAAATCCTCCCGGCCGGCGACGCAGACATCGCCGCCATCATCAAAACAACTCTCATCTTGCGAGAAATCCTCCGTCGACCGGCAACGTGACGCCAGTGATCATACTTGCGGCCGGACTGGACAAGAACAGGATTGCCGCAGCGACCTCTTCCGGTTCGGCCAATCGATGCATGGGGGTCGCTTCAATCACGTGAGCCGCCTTGACAGGATCGGCCATCATACCTGCGATGAAATTCGTTCTGACAAAGGTCGGCGCAACCGCATTGACGCGAATCCCGTCGCCAACCCATTCCAGTGCAAGCGCGCGCGTCATATTGACGACCCCACCTTTGGTCGTCTGATAGGCCACGTTAGGGTATAGTCCGCCTGACAACCCCATGATCGACGCCGTATTGACGATTGCTCCGGAGCGTCCGCGCATACTACGGGCCGCGACCCTCGCGGAAAGGAACATACCCGTTAAATTCACGGCGAGGACACGATTCCAACTATCGAGGGGCAGCGTATCGGCCGACTCACGTATGGCGAGGCCGGCATTGTTCACCAAAATATCGACGGGCCCGAGAATTCCAACCACGCGAGAAAACGCCCCTTCGACGGCCGCTTCGTCGGACACGTCAGCCGTCACGGCCACCGCCTTGCCATCTGCATTGACGATCTCTGCCCGAACGGCTTCCGCCTTCGCCGCATCATGATCGAGCACAGCCACGGCAGCCCCGGCCTCTGCAAGAAGCAACGCTGTGGCGCGGCCGATCCCATCGCCGCCGCCCGTCACGACGGCACACTTCCCTCGGACCAGGAATTTCTCCAACGCCTTTGGCACTTTAGCTCCAACCATCTAGTTCATCACCTCTCGCATCCGCCGTTCAGGACTTGTCCATGGCGTTGTCGGCAACCAGTACAGCACCATTGACGAAGCTCGCGCGGTCGGACAGCGCGAAGACGATCAGGTTGGCGAGTTCTTCCGGCGTGCCCCAGCGCGTGTTGCGCATCGAATTGTTTTCCGACCAGCGCTTTCGCTCGGCTTCCGCCTCTTCCGGGCTCAGATTGCGCTTGGCGAGTTCCCGCTCCCATTTTGCAAAACGCTCCGGCGTATTGACGAAACCGGGAATGACGCAATTGACGCGAATGTTGTGCGGTCCGAATTCGTTGGCGAGGATCTTCGAAAAGCGGATTTCAGCCGATTTGGCCGGGCCGGTGCACGACGACAGGAACGGCGGCATCGTCACCATGATTCCGGTTTCGCCCGAGACGTTGACTATACTGCCATTCTTCTGGTCGACCATGATCGGGATGATGCGCTGGCAGATACGGAACTGGGCAAAGAAGTTGATCGCCATGCCATATTGCAGTTCCTCGTCGGTGACATCGAGAAACGGCTTGTAAGTACCGGTGCAGGCATTGTTGACGAGGATATCGATACGGCCGAGACGCTCGCGCGCGATCGCCGGCAGTCCCTCGATCTGCTTCAGATCGGTAACGTCGAGGGAATGGGTATCGACCTTGACGCCCGTCGTCTTTTCAACATCGGCACGGCACTCGGCGAGCGCATCTTCCCGCCGCGAGCAGACCAAAACCTTGACGCCTTCCTCCGCCAGCAGGCGCACGGTCTCAAGACCGATGCCCTTGCTGCCGCCGGTAACGATCGCAGTCTTGCCTTCCAGTCCAAGTTTCATTTCTTCTTTTCCCTGTGAGATCTGGTCAGGCGATCGAGCAGCGTGCGGACGGGCATCGATCCACCGTCGCGCGCGGAGGCGAAGACCTCCGCAGCAAGGCTGCTGCCTTCGCCTGCCGGATTTCCGGCGCCGACCAAGCGGCTCTCGAACACCTCGGTGGCGCGCGCTTCGTCCTGAAACACCAGAATCTTTGGCGCCTCGCGCGCGGTACGGCGACGGCGCACGCCACCTTCCATCTCAAGCTCGACAGTCGCGTCGAGATGCGTGCCGATGTCGTCAGGCTCTACCGTCGTCTTCCCGACGAGCGCCATGATCTCGGGATCCTGGCGGTGTCCGACGCCCATGTCGTAGTCCAGTCGCCCATAGCGGAGCATGGCAGCGACCGCGAAGGCGGTGCTGGCCTGGGTCTGCACGATCCTAGTGAAAGGTCCCTTGAACGACGTCCCCGGGTACTCCGTATAGGGACGCCAGATCGTGACCGTGATCCGCTTTATCAGCGACAAGTCGATGCGGTCGCGGTGGAGCACATGGGCTGCCAGCACGGCGGACATGTTGTCGCCGAGGGTGGCGAAGGGTTTTGCCATAATGCCGATCATCGTCGCGGTATCGGGAACCCGCAGCCATTGGTCGGGCGTGCGATCGAGGCCGGCGAGCGAACGCAACAGGCCCTTCGGTCCCTCCAGCGCATCGGGCGCCCCCTGCACGCCGCGCGCCGCGAGTTCCGCGGCCACGAAGCCACCATGGGCGGCGCGGCCGTTCTGCACACGCCATTCGTCGGAGCCGCAGCGCACCGGCTCCAGCGTGCCACCGGTCGTGCACGCCGCGATGGCGATCGCGTTCGTGGCCTTCGCAGCATCGAGCCCGAGCAGGACAGCACCCGCCGCCGCGGCGCCGATGGTGCCGAAGGTCGGGCTGGTACGCAGGCCCCGGCCGATGAGGCCGCGAGCAACGGCTTCGCCCGCGCCGAGCCATTTGAGCGTGGAATAACCGGCCGTGAGCGCCGTCAGCACGATGCGCAGTGGCGTATCCAGCGTCTCGCCGAGACCGATTGCGACCGGCGAGATCAGG
>ORJL010721598.1_pt1 | contig 21941 bp, 32 predicted proteins | sample 1779941 | NCBI WGS metagenome assembly ORJL01 (sample SAMEA104232317, study PRJEB22302) | groundwater metagenome | biome: forest; feature: aquifer; material: groundwater | place: USA | collected 2011-08-07 | depth 5.8 m
AGAGCTAGAATAATTGTTGCAAGTGTTTTGCGCATTGCGCATAGAAAAAACAAGGAATTTATAACAGTTTGTGTTAATTATTTCTTGCTGTCAAGTCTTGTGACATAATCAATCTTTCATAGCTAAGCCCTACAAAAATAGTAAACCTTTTATATTGCTCGTAATAATACGCGCTTTATGGGTAAACAGGTTGCTGAGTTTGGTGCAGTGCTAAGTCCTTTAGAGAAAGATATACTTAAAACACTCTGGCCAAGCAAGCGCATGCGTGTGCGACAGATTTATGATAAGCTCAAAACAACTCGTAAGCTTGCCTTGAGCAGTGTTGCAGTGCTTTTGGATCGCTTGCATGATCGTAGTATTGTCTCCCGCAATGTAGAAACTGGTCGTGGCGGAGTGCGTTATGTGTATTTTCCAGCGCAAGATAGAGCTTCATTTGAGAGAGGAATTGTTGCAACATCTGTTGATAAGCTCATTAAACACTTTGGTTCTGTTGCTGTCACTTATTTTGAGGAGCGCTTTAAAAAATGATTCAAGAAATAATTCTAGGCCTTGCTAGTCAGCCTTTACTGCTGCTCGCCATACTTGTTTTATTTGGTGTGAGTACTGGTTTTTTTATTGCATGGCGCAGCACCTCAAAAGTCTGGTTGTTGCACGCTCATCTTGCTTCATTTTTAGCACCTATTTTCTTGCTTGCATATGGCCTGAACTGCACTCTTTCTGTTGTTCAAGGCCTGCTTGCGTTTTGCGCTACTGTGCTCACCAAAGTATTGCTTGTTGTACTGCCAATCAGTATTGTTACTGTGTTCTTGCTAGGCTATTATTTCCTGCCATTTTTTGTTCGCCGTGGTTTTCGGGCTCATTCAACAACTTTGTTTTCCAAAATACTGCCTTCAAATGTCAAAGCATGGATCATAGACACTGCCAAGCCTCTGGCATTTAGCACGCAAAAACACATTTTTCTTTCAGTTGGTCTTCTTGAATTGCTTTCAAAAAAACAAGCAGAAGCAGTTGTCTTGCATGAATTAAGCCATGTTTTGCAAAACAATTCATTGACTAAACTAACAGCTCATCTTGCGCGTTGGATAAGTCCTTTGTCATATTTCTCAGTAATTTCAAACACTTGTGAACAAGAAGCTGACGCATATGCAGCAAATGCTCAGGGAACATGGCGATATGTACGCTCTGCAAGAAGGAAAGTAAGAGAGTTTTGAAGGAAAAAACGCATTTTTTGCTTTTAATACTTTTATACACTCTTTTCTGTTTGTTTAAGCAGTTGAATGAGTAATACTATGAATGGTCTGAGATTACCGTTCTGTGCTTGAGCAAGTGTTTTTAAATAGCGCATTCGTTGTGTTCGGTGTATGGAAATCATAGGATAGTTGTTTTTGTGCAGCAGAAAATTTATCACTAGTCTTCCTGTTCGTCCATTTCCATCAATAAAAGGATGAATTGCCTCAAATGCTGCATGAACATACCCTGCCAGAACAACAGGATGTAGGCTGTGTTTATTCTTGCTATACCAGCTCAGAAGACTGCGCATCTCCTTATGCACCTGCTCTGGAGGGGGTGGTGAGATTTTTGCTCCTCGAATAAAAACAGGTACTGTTCTATATACGCCAGCTTGTTTTGCAACTTCTGGCTTTAGCGTGTTTTCTGTAACAATTGTTTGCAAAGCACATAAGAGGTTTTTAGAAAAATCACTTTTGTAGCTTAGCAAGTAGTCAAATGCTTTTTTGTGATTAAGAACCTCGTAGATTTCGCGCAAGGTTTTTGCAGGAGTTGCACCTTCAAATAGCACTGCAGCAGTTTCGCGTAGGGTGAGCGTGTTTCCCTCGATTCCTGTGCTATCATAGGTGAATTCAGAAACAAAAGCCTCATATCTATTTTCTAAGGTGCTTGGACTTTTTGACTTGTGCTGTGCTTTGATATGTTCTAGCAACAGTCTTTCGTTAGAACTCAAAAGCGTATTTAGAGGATGCTTGAGAAGCAAATCTGCATCCTGTTCTTTTCTCTTTAGTTCTGCATGCTTCAGTCCAGAACCAAGATACTTTCTTAAGTGCACAACTTTTCCTTTTTTGCGAAATGTCAAGACACGGTAGTATTTGATTGTTTTTCCTGATCTGCGTATTTCCGTGTGCACCACAAGATATAGGTGGCTACATAAGTATATAAATCTTTCTTATGTGTAGCCACCCTTTTAGGAAGAAAAAAGTCAGAAGCTTTTCAGAGCAATGCTTACAAAGAACAAGAAGAATTCTGGCAAACATGAACCCTACAACTGGATATTATCAAATTCCTGGCGATGCTGAATCTGTTAGAACTAATCTTGTCAAGTTTCTTACTGATTTACAGGCTACATGGGATATAGGGTTTGATAAGTCTGGACCGGAAAATTATCTATCAATTCTCCCAAAAGGAGCAACAGCTAAAGGTTCAGAGATAGGTACCATTGATAGACTCACTGGAATTGTGAGGGTTATCAAAAATCCTTGTCTGGAACAGTTTGTCCAGAACTATAAATTCTAGGAATATGGCTGCGCAAGATTTATTAACAGCTTCACAGCAAGCCAAAAAAGCAGGGGGTTATTATGTTTTATGATGCGGGTGAGTTTCGTGAATCTAGAGTGACTCCTGATTTGGTAACTATTCTTTCACTTGGTGATTATAGTCAGGGGATGCTTAAAAAGTTTAAAAAACTTAATGAATCAGTCACTAAGTTTTCTGGCTCTGAAGATATGCCCGATGTCGTAGAATCTCTCAAAAAAGCACGCTGTACACAATTTTGGAGAGTTGTTGGCGACTATCTTCTTACTGTTGATGACTCTGACCAAGAAATTTTTCCTGGAATTGATGAGAATAAAGCCAAATTAATAAAAAATGGAGTTATCTATGAAGGCACTGAACTAAAGGTACTTAAGAATGCAAGCTACACACCTGTTATTTCATTTAAAATTAGTGGTAAAGGTTTGGCTGTTGAGTATGAATTACGACACAAAGAGAGTATTTCTGATAGAGTTATTGATGATGTAATGCTTGTATTATTTCCTAGAAATTCTAGAGCAGGTTCGCTTGCAGTGAGGCGTTTACAAACTGGAATGAATGGATTGCGTCTAGCTCCTGCATCTTGTGCATATGAGGTTCTTTATAATGCTCATCAATATGGAAAGCTCATTGAACCACATCTTGAGCAACTTCAACAGCTTCGTAAAGCATTACGAGAGCCTGTAGCAGGTGTTTCACCAGAGCTGAAACAAGTATTAACAAGTCAAAAAGAACATGCCTACTTGACTGCATTGCTGACTGCTCTTGACAGAAAACCTATTTTTTGTGCTGATCAGGCTAAGTAATTGTTTTTTCATCTTTCTTTTAATTCTTTTATTATCGCCTTCGCTGTCTGCTTCCACTGTCTTTTTTGCAGTATTGTTTTTCTTGCTGACTTGCCAAGTCTTTCTCTCAACTGCTTATCTTCCATCAAGCGCACAAGTCTCGCAATAAGTCCTTCAACATCTTGTCTTGCAAACACAAGTCCATTTTCTTCATCTTTAACATATTCATGAATGCTTCCTACTGGAGTCACAACAACAGCTAATCCAACAGACATTGCTTCCATTGTTGCAAGACTACTGGTTTCAGTGAGTGATGGCAGTACATATACATCCATTGCTTGTAAGTAAGGAACAACATCATCTTGTTTTCCTGCGTGAATAATCCATGATTCATAGGGTATTTCATCTTTTACTCCTTCGCCAACAATAAGCAAACGAACATTGTCATGGGCTGCATGAATTCTCTCAACTGCTTTCACAAGTGTTGGAAGGTTTTTTTCTCTGGCAATTCTTCCATGATAGCCAATCGCAAATAATTCTGGTTTAATGCCTAATTTTTTCTTGGCGCGCTCAGTGTTTGCTGGTTTGAATCTTTGTGTGTTAATGCCTAGTGGAATAATTATTTTATGTGTCTTGATTTTGTTTTGCGCAAGAATATCTTCCATGTCTTTTGATGAGGTGATGAGTGCGCTGCATTTGTTGTACAACCATCTTGCAATCATGCGAGTGCTCCAGTGAATTAATTGTTTGTATTTGCCGACACTATGTGATGCAAGCTCCCAGTCAATGGTGTGCACATAGCTGATCACGCGCTTATTGAGTTTTTTTCCTGCGAGAATACTGCATATGCCAATAGGTCCTATGGTTTGATTAAAAATAACATCGTGCTGTCTCACAATTTCTTTTATGCGCCAGTACTGAAATCGCGCAAACTTAATGTCTCCAAAATTCACTTGCATAAGAGGAAGGCGTATTATCTTGACTCCGCTGTACTTTGGAGTCTTGCCTGCAAACATTGGACAGAGTACAGTTACTTTATAGCCTTTGAGTTGTGGAATTAATTCTGCAAGAAAGCGCGCTATGCCATCCCAGCGTGGCAGAAAACAGTCTGTGCTAATCAGTATGCTGAGTTTTTTCATAGCTTGTAAAACACCTCTGCGTACTTGTAGCCTCTAAAAAATCCTTCAAGCCGTGCTCTGAAGACCACTGACCAGATAAGGTTCCAGAAAGCGAGTTTTTGGCTTGTGTGCGCCCCAAATGCACGGATTTTTGTGGCAAAGGTTTTGGTGATGTCTACAATAAGCCTGGGGTTATTCCTGTGCGTGAGTTTAATAATATTCCAGACTTGAAATTCAAACACTGCGCAAGTAATCTTTTTCTCATGCAGCAATTTAGTGATGAGCTTGTTGACTGCTCTGTGATCTGGGTGGGCGTCATCTGATGAGTGCGTGAATATTTTAACTGGTTTTTCTTTGTTTATTATCCACATTATTTTTTGTCTTATTTTTTTTTCTTCAAATTCTTGAATAAACTTTCCTTCAGTAAGCCCAAAGTATGCTACACCGCTTCCTCCTAAAATCTTGTCTGCGCGTAATGATTCTTTTACTCTGCGTTCAACAATAACCTCTCGTTTAAGGTGGGGGTGGCTTGATTCGCCAAATGAGCAAATGACTGTACGAATGCGCTTGCCTTGTGCTGCGTACTTAGCAAGAGTTCCTCCTGCGCCAACAATCTGGTCATCATTATGCGCGCATATTGCTAGAATTGTTTGAGACATAGCCTGAGAAAGCGCTCATAGGGTATAAATAGGTTGCGACGGAATTTTATTATATTGAGAATTGCTTTTTGGCAGTATCTAATTATTGAGATTTACTATGCTGGCCTTGGCACTTGCTAGCCTTGAAGAATTAATTCACGAAAAATGCGTGCGGACACTTATTTCCCGTTGGGAATTACCGCACGCATTTTTCCCACATCTGAAGCAGAGGGGCTATGGGTGCAAAAGCCACTCTATTTTTAGTTAAGTTATTCGGTGATTCCGTAAATCTTTCGGAAAAACCCTGAAAAACCGGAAATGTTACACTTTCATCGAAATCCTTCCGAATTTCTCGTAAACTTTGCGGTTTTTTCTCCTAAACACACTTAAATAGAAAAAAGAAATAAAAAATAACGCCGGCGTGGACTATCTCGGTATGTCGCCGACCTGAGACGTCGGTTTCCGAAAGGATGCCCGGGTTCAAAAATCTATCGGTTTTGGGCGACAGAACCGCAAGATTGAATCTCCCAGCGCCGGCGTTTCTTTAATTAAGAATTGATATTGTTTGTGTTTTTCATACTAAATTCTCAATCCCACTCTTCACTTTTTCCATGCTTTGTCAGATAAGAAACTCCCATAAGAACTCCTGCTCCCACAATTAGTGTTGGTACAAATGCTATTTTGCCAATAAATGGTGCTGTGCCATAGAGTGTTATCAAGCTTGAAACTATGCTTGCGATTGCTGCTTTACTTGTTGTTTTTTTCCACCATAATCCTGCTAGTATTGCCGGAACAAAGCAAAGCGCAGTGTATGCTGCAAATAAGCTAAGCTGAACAATGTTTCTGAAAAAAAAGGCAATGATTGCACAGCTTGTGCCAAACAAGAATGTGACAAGGCGTGCTTTTCTCATCATTTGCTTATCAGCTTCATGCTTTTTTTGTTTGCGAAATACGCGTTGATACACATCTTTGAGTATTGTTGCTGATGCTCCGACAGTAAGACTGTCTACTGATGACATAACTAATGCAATAATGCCTGCAAATCCTAAACCAAGAAGTCCTGCTGGCATGACAAGTTTCATGACTTCAAATAATGCTTGTTCAGGCACAGCATAAGGAGCAAGTTTTACTGCAAGCATTCCTGAAATCATTGCCGCGCCAATAAAAAATAATATGAGAGGTATTGCAAACAAGAATGCTTTTTGACTTGTCTTGCCTGACTCTGCTGCATAAATGCGCTGCCATGAATCAACACTAGGAACATTTACCAGTCCTGATAAAAAGATTCCGCCAAGCAGTACAGTTAACCCCCCAAATGCAAGCGGATCAAAATATGTTTGCGGCAGTTGAGTAATACTTGAGGTTCCTCCTGCATAAAAAAGTGCAAGAGGCACAAGAACCATAAATGAAATAAGCATCACCCAGAACTGTAAAAAGTCTGTGAAAATATCACTTCTAAGGCCTCCTGCAGCAGTGTATGAAATTGTTACAATAAGTGTGAGTAATAATGCAAGCCAGTATTTTGCGCCAAGCATTATAGTAAAAAGGTGTGCTACTGCACTGTACTGCGCAGAACCCCAGATGATAGCAAGAAGTATTGCGCCGCATGCAAACACTATTCTCGTTATTTTTCCATATCTGTGCTCAAGAAAATCACCTATTGTTATTGCTTTGTGCTTGTCTCCAAAGGCTTTGATTTTTTTAGCTATGCTTGCAAACAATAATGCGCTTGTGCTTGCAGAAACAGCAAACATAAGAGGGTATGAAATTCCTGTTCTAAATGCTTCTGCTGCAACACCAACAACCATGCCTGCACCAACTGCTGTCGCGACTTGCGAGCAGAGCATCATGCTGAGTTTTGTTGTGCGATGATTTGCAAAGTAGCCTTCTATTGTCTCATTTTTTGCTGACTTGAATGCAATATATACTACCAGCAATAAGTACACTACAATAACAATCCAGTCTAATAACACTAACATGCTCTTGCACACCAAGAAGAAGTATTAAAGGGTTTTGGAAGGTATGGGCTTTCAATATAGAAAATGGAATTTTATAAAATGGCCTTGGCACTTGCTAGCCTTGAAGGATTCATGCACGAAAAATGCCTTCGGACATTTATGACGTTTTGAGTGGCCGAAGGCATTTTTCCCACATCTGAAGCAGAGGGGCAATAGGCACAAAAGCCACTCTATTTTTGAAAATCTATTCGCCAATTCCGCAATTCTTTCGGAAAAACCTTTCTTTTCTGCAAACCTTGCACTTTTTCCGTAAACTTTCCGAATAATCCGCAAGGTTTGCGAGTTTTTCTAGCAAACACACTTAAATGAAAAAATTAAAGAAAAAATAACGCCGGCGTAGACAAACCCGGTAAGTCGCTGGATTGACCCTCCAGTGCCCTTAGGGGTGTCAGGGTTCAAAAATCTATCGCTTTCGGGCGGGATTGAAATTCCCAGCGCCGGCGTTACTTTCCTAAAAATAGATGTTTACTTTTCAAATATCTTGTGCGGTTTTGCGCCTAAAAACTTGAGTGCTTTTTTATACATTTGTACTGCGTGATCATTTTTTCCTCTTCCAAAATCTTCAATAAACTCTTTTGCGTATTTTTCATGAGCTTCTAGTGTCTTGTGTTTTCTTTGGCCAGATAGGTACTCAGTAAAAGCGTCTTCAGGTATGTTAAATAGCAGTCCCACGTCAATGTCTCCAATAAGAACTACCAATCCTTTTTCCATACGACGATTTCTCTCAAGTCTAGACTCAATACTACGCCCTCGCCGCTGGACTTGCGCAGGGGATAGTAGTTTCTCAAGATACACTAAGTCAGGTCCATGAATTTCTAGTGGTTTTTCATACTTCTTCCAAGCTGGTTGTTCTCCCCTTGAAGCAAGATATATTGCAACATGTTCTTGTGTTGGAAGTATTATTTTTCTATCATCAATTGGTCCTTCTAATGATTTTTTTAGTTTGCCTTTGATGATTCCTAGTTTATATGTTGAATCAACACGATATCCTTTTGTAAACATACCTGAACTACAGCCATATCCTATCTCTTCTTTTTCTATTACAAGAACTTGTTGTCCTTTATACTCACGAAGGGTTGCAGCCAGTGCATCAATTCTTTTTGAGAGTGCTGGAGAGTTTATTCTGCGTTCAAAATTAGGTGGGCGAAACTTTAGGATAACAAAATCAGGATAACTGTTTCTTTTTTTCTTATCAGACATAAAAAGTCAAAAAAAAGCCCCTTAAAAAAGATTATTGAACTGTAAACTCTACTTCTTCTCTTCCTTTTTTGGCGCTTCTTTCTTTGCAGCTGCTGCGCCTGCGCTTTCTACTGGCAGTAATTCTTCAATGATTGATGTTGGCACTTTTGCTTCAACGAGTTTTGTTTTGATTGCGCCACGAGGCTGTCCTGCCATGCTTTCTATGATTGTTTTTGCTGTTGCCATGAATTCTGTTTTTCTCTTTTCTATGTCTGCTGCAAGGCGTGCTTTTTCTTCAGATAATTTTTTGAGTTCTTGCTCGCTGAGTTCTGTTACCTCTGCAAGGATTTTTTCTTTAAACATTCCAGAATTAACATCTGCTATTGTTTCGCGTGCTTGTTTTCCTTCAATCATAACACCCATGCTGTCGCAGGTGCCCATGACTTCTTTGACTCTTGCAAAAGTGTCTTTGCCAAGAAGATGATCTTGTTTCATTTTTGAGATTTTAATGACTTGCTCTATTCTAATGTCTGCTACTTTGTCCATGAGCGGGCTTCCTGAGCCTTTTTCTATGCCTGCTTCTTTTTTGATAAGTGCAGAAGTTGGTGGTGTTCCAACAGTGATTTCAAAACTTTTGTCAGACTGAACAATAACTTTGATTGGCACCTGCATGTTTTTGAATGCTGCTGTTTTTTTATTGATTTCCTGCACAACCTGACCAATGTTTACTCCTGCTGGTCCGAGTGCGGGTCCAAGTGGTGGCGCGGCTGTTGCTTTGCCTCCTTCTACCATGCATTCTATAATTTGTGGTCGTGCCATGAGTGTGTTCGTATCAAGGTGTTTTTAAGCTTAATCATCCATTAATTCTTCTGTTGTTTTTTCTCCATGCTCTGGTTCTGATTCTCTGCGTATGACTTTTACTGCATCAAGCTTGACTGTGAGTGGAATTGGCACTGCTGCACCAAGAAATTCTACAACAACCTCTCCTTTTGCTTTGTCTACTCGTGATATTTTTGCTTGTTCGCGCCTGAATATTCCTGAGATAACTTCAACAATATCACCTTTTCTAATGTCTACATCTCTCTTGACTTGTTCAAGCATGTGCTCAATTTCTTTATAACCCACTTCTTTTGGTAGTATTCCTCGCGCATAAGGAACTCCTTGCGCTGCAAGCTCTGCTGCTTGAGCATCTCTTGCTTCAACAAAAACATATCCTCGCATTCCATGCGGTCTCATTAGTGAATAGACTTCAAGGTTTTTCTTTTTGACATGGCTTGCAACAAAATCAAGAACTTGATCCTCGCGGTTTGCTGTTGTACGCAATGCAAAAATATGTGTTGAGAGAGCTGGAGCTACTGTGCTTGGCTGTCCGCTACCTGCTTGAGTTTCATCTGCCATAAGAATTATACTCTTGGTGACCTGCTGTGCTTTTTAAATGTTGTGATTTTGAAAAATCGCAATCCTGCCTGCTCACAAAATAACCTGATTTTGGTGTGGGATTAGGAGTTATTTCGCAATCTGATTAAACACTGTGTCAAGTTTTGGCTTGAGTTTGTTATAGAGTGCTAGCAGTTCTTTTGTTTCTTCTGGAAGGACTTGTTTGGCATAGTACTTTGCAAGATTTCTTTTTTCTCTTGCATTATCAAGATTGTTTATGTCTGCTTCTGTGAATTCAGGAAATCTTTGAAGAAACACGATGCTTGCGATGTGAGAATATGATTTATACCCATTCAGAGCGAGCAGAGCGTCTATGCATTGCCTGAGTGCTTCATAGACTTGTTCAAAAACTAATGTTGCTGATTCTGCAGAGAGCGAAAGTTGAAGAATTACTTGCACTCTCATTTCAGCATCTTTGCGCAATGCTCTTGCAAGTCCTGCATCTGGCGTTGCTCTTCGCACTTGTTCAGTATTTACAAACTCTTCAAAACTCTTCATAGTCAAGGTATCCTTCAAGTACAATTCCATTTGCAAGATTTGTTGTAAATTCTTTGCTTGCTTTTTTCAGATCAATTTTGTGGAGTTGTATGGTTCTTTTCAATGATGACTCGTACTTAGTGAGTTTTGTGGAGATATTGTGGCTGGTTATTATTGCAATATCAATATCGCTTCGTTTGGTATCTTCTCCTCTGCTGTAGCTGCCAAAAAGAATAATTGCTTTAGGTGCGCCATACTCTTTGTGGAGAAAATCAACAATTCCTGATAGGTAAATTGCTCTTAAGTTTGAGATTCTTTTCAATCTGATGAATAATTTTGAATCTCTGTTGGCAGTTACTTGAACAATTGCACGCGTAGCTTTGATATGGAGCAATCCTTCTTTTTCTAACAAATGTACGTCTTTCAAAACAGTGTTTGGATGTTTTTCTATCTGTCGTGCAATTTCTCTTATGTGAAAACCTGTTTCAGGATAATCAAAGAAAAGTTGCAGTATTGGGCTGTTGTATACTTTTTTAGTCATTTGTATAATTAAATGGACAATTGTATTTAAATGTTTCTGTTTTTGCGCGTTCCTAAAAAATATACGAAAAGTTTGCGGACTTTCCTAAAACATTGCGGTGCGTTCGTGTGTTTTTCCGCTTTTTTGAAGTTTATCCGGAAACTTTGCGATTCTTTCGAAAGAATTATTTATTGTTTGTTAAGTGGTTTCAACTTGCTCAGCCCATATGATTTCTCGCAAACAAAACAGTATGCGCCTAGTTCATACATTGGTCTTCCATTCATAGCGTCAACGTCGCCATCAGCAAAATCTTTGGCAAGTGTTTCTCTAGTAATGGCTAAAATATGACCTTTTGTATCAACAAGGTTTTCTAAAATATTATCAGAATCACTCATGGTTTCATCTTTGCTTTTTCTTCAACTGTGATTTGACACTTGCATGCTAGTTTGTAGCTCGCGCGCTTGAGTGCTTGTCGTGCTAGTGGCAGGTTTTCTTTGTTTGTTTTTATTGTGAATAATGGTTGTCCTGCTTTTACTCTGGCTGCTACGCCTATGTTTTTGCCAAAGTTGTGTGCCATTCCTGTGCTCATACGGTCTGCACCTGCTCCTGATGCAAGAGGGTTTTCTCTGAGAATGTGGTGCGGATAAATTCTGACTTTGAAACTAAATCCTGACTTACCAAGGCTTTTTTCCATGTGTCTGTTGCTTGTCTGGCGTGCTGATTCTATGGCATGGTCGCGAATTTGTAAGTCAGATTTTGAACGTAAATTGCAAACATAGTCATATTCTTTGCAATCGCCTCCATCAAATCTTGCAATGCGGCAAACAGGTCGTGAACGTACATATGATAGTGCTTTATACTTGCTGAAGCGTGTGTAAGGCCGTTCAAGAAATCTGTATGCTACTCCTTTGCGTATTTTTGCCATATCTGGTCTTTCTGGAGTGGGTTTATAAAGTTTGCTACAAAGTTCTTTAAACAGTTTTCTTGCTTATAATTTTGTATCAACAATCTTTTTGAAGGGCAACTCATTTTCAGCAGTTATGGTCTCTGAAACAGTTGCAGTTCTTGGTCTTGGTTATGTTGGTCTGCCTCTTGCGATTGCTCTTGCGCGCCATGGTGAAGTTATTGGCTATGATGTTAATCAAAAGAAGATTCAGCTTTTGAGACAAGGCAAAGACTATACTGGCGATATTGGTAATACTGCAATTAAAAAATCAAAAATGGTTTTCACGTCATCTCCTGCAAACCTGCGAAGAGCAAACGTGATTATTGTTGCAGTACCAACACCGGTTACTAAGGCAAAAGTGCCTGATTTGGAAGCAGTAATTTCAGCAGGAAGTGTTATTGGAAAAAACTTGAGAAAAGGCACTGTTGTTGTGCTTGAAAGCACAGTATATCCTGGAGTAACTGAAGAAGTGTTTGCTCCAGCAATTCAACAACAAACTAAATTGCAACGCGGAAGAGAATGGTTTTTGGGGTATTCTCCTGAGCGAATCAATCCAGGAGATAATGAGCACACTCTTGCGAGTGTTGTAAAAATTATTGCTGGTGAAACTCCTGAAGTAACTGAGAGACTTGCACGAATCTATGGGAAAGTCTGCCTTGCAGGACTTCATCGTGCGCCAAGCATTAAGGTTGCTGAAATGGCTAAAGTGATTGAGAACACACAGCGCGATATGAATATTGCCTTTGTGAATGAGCTGAGCCAGATAGCTGCAAAAGAAGAAATTGATATCAAAGATGTTCTTGATGCTGCGGGCACTAAATGGAATTTTTTACGTTTTACTCCAGGACTTGTTGGTGGACATTGTCTTCCAGAAGATCCATATTATTTGACTCATAGGGCATTCACGAAAGACTATATTTCTCGTCTTATTCTTGCAAGCAGACAAGTCAATGATGCAATGCCAAAAAACGTTGTTGATATTATTCTAAAAGGGCTTAATGATACTGATAAAGTTCCGCGCAGAAGCAGTCTTGCAGTTTTCGGGCTCACTTTCAAAGAAAACGTAAATGATTATCGTCATTCTGGTTCTAAGGAGGTTATTGAACGCCTCAAGGCATATGGAGTGAAGCTTTTCGGATGCGATCCTCACTTGAGTGGCTGTACCATAGAAAAAGAATTTGGCATTGAGTATGTTGTAGAAAGCATCGCCGATCAAAAATTGTATTATAAGAGGAATACCACTAGTGTTGCTCATGCATTCGATGGAATACTCTCTCTTGTTGCGCACAAAGAATTTTCAAAATTAACTCTTTTGGGATTGAGCAAATGGTGTAAGCCCAATCCTTTGCTTTTTGACCTCAAAAGAATCTACTCAAAAATTGAAGCTGAGAAACAAGGATTTTTGTATTTGCATTTGTAGTGATGATTGTTCGGAAGGTCAAGATTCAGGATAGTGTTTTTTCCAAACCTTTACAAGTCCAGTAAAGCTTATATACTCCTTGGCTCTTCTGCCTGTTTTGCACAGGAGTTTGAATGCAAAAAAATAATCGTATAATAAGCATTGCAGGAAGTTTTTCTGGAGCAGCAAGTGTGCTTGGTTCGTGGCAGATTTGTCATGCAGTCTGTCTTGGAATTATTGCTGTGCTTGCCATTATTGGAATAAGTGTTGTTGGCATGCCATTATTTTTCTTAGTTTCTTTGGCTCTGCCTTTGTGGCTTGTTGCACTCACATTATTCATCATAACTTTAATTATGTATCTTTGGAAAAAATGTATAGCTCTACCATTGATAGTGTTTAATGGGGGAGTGCTTATTGCAGGTATGCCTTTTCAAAGTGTGCAGTCGTATAACCAATTTTTCTGGTCTGTTGGAGGATTAGTGGTATTAGGTGCGATTGTGCTGTATTTCAAGCAAAAAAATAAGAGGTGCTGTCTTGCAAAAAACTTTAATTAAATCTCTTGCAATAGTGTTTCTGCTCATCTTAGTTGTTGCGTGCGCAAAACCAGCTACTAATGGGGTGCAAGTTATAGTTTACAAATCACCTACTTGCGGTTGTTGCGGAGCATATGCAAGTCAGCTAACAAACGAAGGATATTCTGTTGAGGTCATTCAAAGAACAAGCTTGGACAGCCTTAAGACGCAGTATAGTATTCCTTTAGAGCTTCAGACTTGCCACACAAGTGTGATTGGCAAATATTTTGTTGAAGGTCATGTGCCTTTTGAGGCAATTCAAAAACTATTAGCAGAACAGCCAGATATTGATGGAATCGGAGTGCCTGGCATGCCCTCTGGTTCTCCTGGAATGCCTGGCAGTAAAAAAGGTCAGATCATAGTTTATGCTGTTAAGGACGGACTGTCAAAAGAGTTTATGAGAGTGTGAAAATGAATCGTGAAACAATCATAGTGTATGCAGTATTGTTTGGCGCTCTGACATTGCTTGGCTACACAATATTTTTGGCAGTTACTCCGCAGCTGATTTTTCAAACAAATCCTGCCACAGTAAGCACGCCAGCTGTTCAGACAAGTTCACAAAAATCAGTGTCTATAACAAAAACCACAGGCACAACTGAGCAGGGTGATGTTGAAATAACTTTAACTCCAGCATACCAAAATGGACAATTGGTTTTTTCTCTATCAGCAAACACTCACTCTATTGACTTAAGCCAGTTTGATCTGAAAAAACTAACTTTGCTTACAGTTTCAGACAAGGAATTCACTCCAGTTAGCTCATCTGTTCTTCAAGGTCATCACTCAAGCGGCAATATAGTGTTTAGTCTTGATCAAAAACCAGAGAAATTCAGTGTAATGATTCAAGGTATCCCACAACTGCAAACCAGAACATATGTTTGGAGCAACACTTAAATAGTCAGGAGAATTAATTATATTATGCTTAATACAAAAACAATTGGTCTTGGCATCATGGTTTTTGCAGTGTTCTTGTTTGTGGCTGGCTTTGGCTATGTGCGTTCTGCAGAGCAGGCATTGTTAGAGGGTCACACAATTGCTCAAGATGGAGACTGCCAGCATGAGATAGGCTCTGTGTGCCCATTTGAGCAGATAAGCAGGCTTGTTGTTCCTAAGTTTATTGGTTTGTTTTTGGATGTGATACTGTTCGCGTTTGGTGTTTATCTTTTTTTGCAAAAAAAACCTGAAGAAAAACTTGCTGCAAAAGCTCATGCTGCTGCAAAAGAATTAGGCGGTGAAGAGGCTAAAATATTTGAGATCATCACTCAAAGCAATGGCATGGCATTTCAACATGAGCTTGTGCAAAAGCTAAACCTCTCAAAAGTGCGTGTGACAAGGCTTTTAGACAAGCTTGAAGCCAAAGGATTGGTAGAGCGCAGGCGCAGAGGTATGACAAATATTATTGTTCTGAGATAATTAAACTCATGCTAAGCTCTTTCTCGCGAATATTATTTTTGCATAGAATCAGGTTTTTTTGAAAGAATTGCTGTTTGAAGGAGACAATAAAGCTTCTGAAACTAGTTTCACCACTATTTCTATATGGTGTTGCACTCTTTATTGTTTCAGAGAAGTGCAATGAACATTCGCATTAGCCGAGTGTTATGAACATTTCAGTGGAGGAAAAAAATGAGAAAAGATGATAAATTACCCTCGTGTTGCAGCAAAAATGAAAGTGTGAGTGAGACTGTTCGAAATCAAGACTCAGGTAAAAAGACTATTGGCATAGTGCTTGTATCATTGCTAGTGCTTTCACTAGGTTTGTTAGTATACTCAAGCCGCGGTGTTTCAAATAGTGGTGTTACTGGTGCTGCGAGTGCGCCTACAAGTGCGAGTAATAATAATCAAGGTTTTAGTTCATATGCTGAAATGATGAAAGCTCATCATGGCAGTGCAGCAAGTTCTAGTGCAGGTTCTGATGGTGAGTCATGCGGTGGTGTTGCTTCAGGTGATGCTAAGGCTTCTTTTGCTGGCACAATGTCAGAGTATAGCATAACATATGATGATGCAGGATATCAGAAATTGCTTCAAGCAGAAAAAGCTGTGCCTCTTGGCAATGCAAAGAAAGTTACTGGTCTTAACATACTTCTTCCTTGCTGTGGAGTGAGCAGTTTGCAGGCAAGTGATAACTGCCAGTGCGGTCATCATGTTGCAATGTTTGGCCTGGCAAAGTTATTAGACTCTAAAGGATACTCTCGCGAGGCAATTCAGGTTGAATTAAACAAGTGGAAAGAAGTGTTTTATCCTGGCGGTGCTTCAAGCAGTACAGGAGGCTGTTAGTATGATGAAAAAGTTTCTTGCGATCATTTCAGGACTTGCATCACTGCCTGCTGCTGCAGCTCACTGCCCTTTGTGCACTGCAGCCACTGGCGCAGCAGTAGGTGTGGCGCGAGTATATGGTGTTGATGATGCGATTATGGGAGTATTGGTTGGCGGGTTTCTTGTTTCCAGTGCATTGTGGTTTAATAACTGGTTGAAGAAAAAACAATGGTTTTTTTTCCCTGGACAATCAGGTGTAATTGTTTTGCTCACCCTTGTGCTTACTATTGTTGGCTTTAAGACTGGAGGATTGCTTTCTGGTGTTTTGTTGTGGGGTTTTTCTCGTTTGCTTGTTGGATTATTATTTGGCAGTGTCTTGGCAGTGATAGGACATTGGGTGCATGAGTACTTGCGAGCAATTAATTCAGGAAGAAATTTTGTTGCATATCAAGGCATGAGTTTGCTTATACTCAGCATACTTCTTGGCAGTCTTGTTTTTGCAGGAGGCTTAGCATGACTGATACTGACTTAACGCACAAAGAGGATCTGAGTTTTGCAGTCATGAATTTAATAAGTCTTGAGGAACATCTTGCAATGACTTCTGCAAAAACCTCAGTTGTTGATTATATTCATGTTTTGCAGGCTGTGCGCAAGCTACGCATTAAACTTTTGGAAAAGCTTGTTGTTAATAAACAGGGCGAGGTATGGTGCATTAGCAAGCACTTGCTTGCAACAACAATGAGGTTAATGGAGACAGCAACTAAATATGTAGAGTCTGATTCTCAAGCAGCCATGGAGTTTGAAAAACACGCGTTGGACACTTGGAGTTTATTCTGGCTTGTTCAAGAGATGGACAAGAAGACTCAAGAGGTGGAGGCATGAATTATTGTTCTATGAACACAAGCAAGGAGGAGTTGACCTCATGAATAAACTCCTTCTTGCTTGTCTTGCAATTCCAATAGTATTGCTTATTGCAGTATATGGATTCGGAGTCCAGAACCCTATTATTTATTGGATTGCATTTTTGATGTGCCCTCTAATACATCTAGTGATGATGCGAAGTGGAAAAAAATGTCACTAAACGAAATTCTTATATACTCAATAATGGTGGTGAGCACTGTTGCAATGTTATTGATAATGCATCCTTTCAAATAAAAATCCAGCCATAACAATTGATGGATTTTTAATGCTGCAACTCCTCGCCATGAAAAATAATGCTCAAAAATACTCAGTCGCCGCAAATTGTGGAGTGTGCAACAAATGATACTTGAAGAGCTAAAAAACAAGCTGAGCAAAGAAAAAATAAAAAAGGCTCTTGAAACAGCATTTTCCTGCTGTGCAGAGTCTTAGAGGTGAATGTATGAATAAACTAAATGAAAAAGCGTTAGCATATGCTGGTGCAATTATTGGTGCATTGTGCATGCTTGTGATAGGACTATTTGGTAATGCGGGCATGTATCAAGGCATGGCAAACTTGATGATGCAGAGCCACATGTGGTTTAGCTTAAGCCCTGCGGGTATTCTTCTTGGCATGATTGAAGCAGCAGTGATTGGCGGATTATTTGCATACATATTCGGACTTGTTTACAACAAATTCGCGTAAGCACTCTTTTTTCTTTTTTGTGTTTATTTATTGTTTTTCAAGCCTAACATGCTGTGTAGTCCGCACCAACCAATAAAGCTTTCAATCAATGCTATCCACGCAATTATTGCAACAAGCAAGTTTGCCCATGATGCAGTAAATTGAGGTCCTAAAGGACTAAGCCACCATACTGATAGTGCAAATCTTAGAATTCTGTCAACACTGTTTAGGTTTTGTTTCATAAGCTCACCTCTGGTGATATTTGATCCTATGTTGTATCACTGATATTTATAATAACCTGTTTTAGAACAATTTCTCATCATAACATTTATATACTTCTGTATTTAATTGCACTACATGTCATCTTTTCTTGTGCACACAACATGGGGTCCTACTGATCCAACCCGTGCTGGTTTGGCGTTTACTGCTGCAATGACTGCAAAAAAGCAAGGTCATGATGTTGTGTTGTTCTTATTCCACGATGCAGTATTGTTTGCGCGCAAAGAATTTGTTGAAAAAGCAATTCCTTTGGGACCGCCTGCGCTCAAAGAATGCGCTGATTTTTTAGTGCAAAACAAAGTGCGTATTCTTGGATGCAAGCCTTGTGTTGAACTTCGAGGCATGAAAACTGAAGAGCTCTTGCCAGGCACTGAACTCAAAGGCATGGCAGAATTTATTGAATTAGCTACAAAGAGTGTTGTAGTCGGGTTTTAGGAGTTCTAAAGTTTGGTTGTTGCTACGTGCAGCATTTGATTCACAGGCACTTTTGGATATTGTGATAAATATCAATGCGTTTTTCGTAACATTCATAAACATACCATTTTTGTAACTTCCTATGTCAGAAAAATTTTACTCAATACTCTTTGCATTTGAGCAATTGCGTCACTTGCGTAAAGATCTTCAACTAAAAATGCTCACGAATGCAGACTTATTGCTCCATAAAGAAAAAGAATTCAGACTGCTACTTGAATACTTGTATGATGCTCTCAATTGCATTGAGTTTGATCCGAGGCTTTTACAGCTTGTTACAGAAGTGCAGGGACTTGAAGAGTTTTTCACTGTGTTGAAACAAGCTTACTCTAAAGAAGTTCTCAATATGACCGGAAATAATGAAAAAGAAATGCGTTTCAGAGCCATAGAACAAATTGATGGCATCATGCAACAACTTGGCATGTGGAACTCTCTTGCGCAAAAAATGCTTGGGCCAGGAAATCTGCACATCAAAGAACTTGGTAATCATCCTAAATTTCCTCATGATCGTTTTTTTGTATTTGTAAAAGAACTTGCTCCTCAAAACCTGAAAGTTCTGCATCCCTATCATCCTGATCAGGTGCGTGCTCAAATGGCAAGAGAAACTAAAGACTTGCTTGCATTTGATGAAAAAGATCCTCTCAGCGGATATCGTTTGTATTGGGACAGTCGTGAAACTCACAGCACTGGTCCGCGTATTGCAGTAAAGAATGGGCATCACAGGCTTTTTGAGATTTACAGAAGATACTTGGCAGGTTTAATTGATGGCAATGAGCAAGTTGAGTTTGCGTATGCGTCTAAATAGTATTATGCATCACTGCTTTTAGCAGAATAAAATGGTTTGTCAAAAAGAATTTCTTCACTAGCATAACCTTGTTTAGGGAATTCTTCAATACAAACCTCTCCTTGAACAAGTCCTGCTTTTCTGAATTTTTCTAAGGCAGTGGGTATAGTTGACTTATCAGGGTAGTAACCATTTGAGCGATTATTCAACGTGTCTAATTTCCATCCGCTCTTTTGTGTCAAGAATGCTTCTCCAGCAGCAAGAACATCTCTCCCACTTGCTACTTGCACATGCTCTTCTATATAACCGCCAAGAAGAAGATTTCCCTCAATATCAATAACATATGTTTGAGGATGATTAATTGCGTTAAGTTCGCGAATTTCTTTTTCAATACGTTCAATATCTACTACTGACTCTATTTTCGCTCTTTTTTTTGCTTCTGCTTTTAGTCTTGTGGTTTCTTCTCCACAAAACGTGTACAGTGTGAGCAAAGGTTTTTTAGAATGAAGAGCTTTTTTTACTTCACAAAAAACAGTGGGACGCGGTTCTTCTCTGCCATAGAATGCTTCATTTAGTCTATTATCTCCATACTTAAGAATAAAATCACTTGCACGAGGATCGTTAAGAAGCTCAAATGCCATAAACACTCTACGAATTGCTTCATCAGTGGAACAAAGAGGATTCTGAAGATAATTTATAAGTGAAAACAAAGCTCTACTGTCTTTTGATGTGCCAAGACTAAGAATTGCTTCGTGACTAACAGAAGAATCTGTGTCTGCCATTAGCTCAAGCAAAGGCTCAAACACTGCTCTGCCTTTGTGCGAGCCAAGAGCTCGTGCTGCAGCTGTGCGAAGATATGACTCTGAATTTGCTGAGTGCTTAAGTATTGTTGCAAGCCCTTGCTGTTGTTCACCAAGCAGGATAATGGCATTGCTACGTCTGTCATGAGTATTTGTAGAATCATCTGCAATTTTGCTCAAATCAATTGTGTGAGTTACGACCACTGAAATCCCCTGTGCAAATTAAGTGCGTGTTATTCTTAAAGATTGAGGTGGTTTTGAATCATTTTTCTGCATCATCTTCATAAATCTTAAAGCCCTTATTGTGTTATGAAAGACAGGGTTAGTGGGGCAATTCCTTCATTTCTTGAGAGCGCGTGTGCTGCGTTAGAAACTGGAGAATATGAACGCGCGCGAAAACTTTTAGACACTCGTGCAGGAATTGGTTTGAATACTTCTAGAGCTGACTCGTATCGTGCACTTTTCTATGTGCAGAAATTCAGGGCTACAAAAAATTTTTCTTCACTAGACAATGCAATTAAGTTTGCGTTAAGAGCGCGTGTTTCAAACCCAATTGATGTATTGGCAATACAGATTTTGAGTTATTCTTACAGTACTCAATACTTAGGTGGTGACACGCGTGCTCTTGTGCCTGCAATTGATTGTTTGAATTCACTTAAGATTTATTTTTTAATTCAGGGAAATGCCGCTGCGGCAACAAAGATTTTTCAGGATATTACCGAGGTTATTCATGCAAGTTAAGTGGACGTGCAGGGAAAAAGTATGTGATTTAGCAAAGGCAAATCCTGATTGGCGTTTTTATGATGTTTCAACAAACGCTCCTCTTGCAGGAAGTAGTAATATCATTGATGCGCATGAGTTTTCTCCATTCTTGTTGTATGGTGACATCCCTGTTCCAGGTTGTTCAAGAAAAAGTGATTCTGCTGAAGGAGTTTGGCAGGGTCTTAAGTTAATTGGCGGAAAAACAGATTTTTATTATTTCAAAGGGTTTATAAATGTGAGCGACATAGTGTCCTCATGAAACTAACTGAACGCCCCGTTCTGCTCTCGTTGGATGACGCGTTCAAAAGTATGTCGCGTTACGATCCATATAGTATTGTGAGTTCTGCAGTTGCGAATGGCAAGTATGCAATGATTTCACGCCTGGTTAAAGGTGATGGTCGGGTGAGGCAGAGAGCTGCACTTCCAACAGTCTTTCTTAACTCAACAAATAAAACAATACATACACTCCGTGTTGAGATGCGTGAGCGTGGTGTTGAAAAAGAGTTTTTTTATTTGGTACGTACTGCGCGTAGTCTGGCGCGCAAGTACCATGCTGGCATGCCGGTATGTATTAAACTGTTAGGGCAAACTGCTGAAGTAAGTGTGAGCAATAAGCTGCCTTTCAAAGAGTTTGAACACATGTATCAGGTATATCGTTATGTCAGTTGATAGTCTCTCGCATAATTTCTTATCTCGTCTAAACTCATTAGTTAAAAGGAGGGTCACAGTTGTTCTTATCGGTGGTAACGCATTAGTATTTCTTGGATTCAAAGAAGCAACAAAAGACATAGATATAGTGTGTCGATCTGTTGAGCCTGAGGTCGCAAAATTTTGTGTGGAATACATGTCTAGATTCAAAGTTAAAGCTGAGTTCTTCATTGATGGTCTGTTTAAGGGAATTCGTATCAAGGACTATCTGAAGCAATCATATGTCATTGACCAGAGCGAGTTTCCTAATATAGAACTTAAAATTTTGAACATTTATGATATTGTGTTGATGAAAATTGATAGATCACTTCCTCGCGATCTTGAAGACGTTAGTGAGGTTGCGCGTAAAGGTGGAATTAATGAAAAAGAGCTAGATGCTAGATTTAACTATCTTCTCAGGTTTACAATGAATTCATATCGTGAACACTTTACATATCAATACCAAACATTCAAAAAACAATTTGGTAGCATTTTCAAGCCATAACCCGATGGTAAATGTGGAAAGTTAAACAAACAGTAAATTCACTGATCCAACCCATACACCCACCATGCTCTCTTGTTGTCAATGCTGAGTTGTTGTGTGCTGATGAGAATTTTGTTGTAGGGGAAGAATGTAAGTATGCCTTGCAATGAGTTTAAATTAATGGGTCTTTGTTCATTTACAATTAGTGCTCG
>ORJL011647298.1_pt1 | contig 21926 bp, 25 predicted proteins | sample 1779941 | NCBI WGS metagenome assembly ORJL01 (sample SAMEA104232317, study PRJEB22302) | groundwater metagenome | biome: forest; feature: aquifer; material: groundwater | place: USA | collected 2011-08-07 | depth 5.8 m
ATCCTTTTTCCAAAACTTTTACCACTTTTCCAGCTTGTCCTTCGGTCATTTCGATCGCTTCCATTGTTTGTGAGGTAAAGTCATCTCCCTCACGACCAACTTCTTTAACTCCCGCTAGGTCAAATGTTTGTTTCATCTGCTTAAGAATAACTCCTACCACAGCATCTTTGGTGTGCTCAAACTGTAATTCTAGATTTTTTAATGGCTCAAGAAGCTGCCCAATAAAGGTTGCTACAGCGAGTTGTATTCTCCGTCTCGCTTGATCTTCCACTCTTTTTTCGAGGTTGATATAGTCTGCCAATGCCCTCTTGTGTAAAGCGTCTTTGTCTGCAAGTTGTTTTTGAAGATCAGCAATGTGTTGATGAAGAATTTTCATCTCATGAGGAATGCCCTGATCCGGAACTTGCTGTTTTGGTGTCATTATTGGCGATATTTTTTTTGGTGTAACCATATCTTCCTTTTACTAGATTATCCTTGTTTCGTTGTCACGATTCCACTAATTAAATCATGAAAATATTCAAGCATAGGGAACACCTGTTGATAGTTCAATCTGCTTGAGCCAATCACCCCTAACGAGCAGTGGCGATTGTCACAAATGAAGTCTGTGAACATAATGCTGATGGGATCAAGGTGATGATTTCCAAGATCTTCACCAAACACGACGTGCACAATTTCTTCTGCTCCTCCTAAGTTAAAGATCGTTTCGAGTTGACGTGTTTCTTCCAAAAGAGACAATACTGTACGAACTACCTCAAGATCCTCAAATTCTGGAAAGTTCAACAGGTGTGAATATCCTGAATGAAAGGCGTGTCTATCGTCTGTTGTAAACGCAATACCAATTGCTTTTGTTCGATCTGCCAATACGTTTGCAGACTCTTGCAGTAATGCTTCTAAATCGTTTTTGTTCTCCCAAATTCTTTCTTTAACAGAAACCTCATCGGCAGCCGTCATGGCTTTCTTGTTCATTAGCTCTTTCACATAGAGCTTGAGGGCTGTTGATGTGGGAACGCGCCCTGCGGATGTGTGTGGTTGCTTAAGATAGTTTTGATCGGACAAGTAGGCCATCTCATTGCGAATAGTCGCAGGTGAGACACCAAGGCTATATTTCTTATCAAGAGTATCCGAACCGACGGGCTCGGCTGTTTCGAGATATTCTTCTATAACGGCTTTCAAAATCTGGATTTGTCTCGAGGTGAGATCGATCATCCATCCTCCAATTTGATCGAGAATTTTTCCTAAGAATTCATCGAATTAGCAGAATAGTAACATGAGTGCTAACGACTGTCAATACAATCTTTTGAGAAGTTTTGTATCGCTCTTGCAGGATTTTTACGAAATCTTGAATTTTTCCATTTGACTCCACTATGTTTTCTTCGTACGCTACAGGTGTCATGAAAAAATTTCTTAATATCTTTACGTGGTCATTGTTGGCCTTTTTCCTCGTTCCTTCCGGTCTCATTCTTGCCTCTTGGAACGCTGTCCCGGGTGATTCTTTATATGGAGTCAAGGTTGGACTGGAAAAAACGTTAGTAAGTATTACCCCATCTCTCGCACTTCAAAGTTCTTTGCAGGTCAACTATACCGAGCGTCGCCTTGCCGAAACCCAACAGTTGCTCGCCAATACATACAGACCCCAAGAAACGATCCAAAGTTTAAACAACTTGGAATCACAAGCGGCTCAAACACAACACGTCATTGAAAGTGTGTCAGATCCGACGCAAAAGACACTGCTCGCCGAACAATACATCGATACACTGGATCGCATTGCTTCAAAACTCGAGCAAAATAGGCAAAATTTGGCAAGTGTTCCAGCCCAACAACAAACCCAGACTGTGCCAAATCAACAATCACAAACCATTCAACCAAATAGTACGCCTGTTGTGAAAACACAGCCCACTGTCGTACAACAACCATCAGTTACTCAACAACCCGCAATAACAACACAGTCAACAGTGACACAACCAACACTGCAGCCACTACCAACATCACAAATACCTATTGTGCAGACACTACCAACATTTCGACCGATACAAGCATCTCCACAAGTTACCCCTACCCCTTCAACTCCTTCAACTACGCCAATTTCACAGCCTGCAACGGTGGTCATACAAATTCAGGTTACGCAAGCCACAATTAACACAACTCTCGCCAACATGCATCAAGTGAAACAAGAAGCTGAAAGAGAATCACGCGATCAGGAAAAACAGAGAGATGAGATAAAAAAATCTGAGGAGAAAAAATCTGAAAAAGAAAAGCAACCAGATAAACAATCCAACACTGAAACAAGAAATAATGGGACTTCATTAGACTTGTAGCGAAATAAGGAAAGCGTCTACTTGCCACTCCTGTTATCCTCCAATACACTGATATCATGCCCACAGTCAAGCAATCATATCGGCGTTCGTATGTGAAAAAAACCATTCTCACATTAGTGCCCATTCTCTTTATCACGGTGAGCATTATTATTGGTGTTACGAACCTTGATACCATCCGTCAACTTCTTATTGGAGCGACAGGGGAACCTGCCAATATCACTGTAGATACTCAGGCTATTTTAGGGCCCATGCCCCGGCCGTGGAGAAATCTGGCACAAGGGGGAGAAAGTAACGATTGGCGGTTAAAACCACTCATTTCGCAAGTGAAAGCATTGAAGCCTGAGTATATCCGCATCGATCATGTCTATGATTTCTATGAAATTGTTTCCCGTGATGGTTCTGGTCGCTTGCAGTATAACTGGACGAAGATTGATCTTATTGTGAACGATATTCTAGCGACAGGAGCAAAGCCATACATCGCATTGTCATATATGCCTTCTGCTATTGCGGTAAACGGAGATATTGTGGGTAAGTCGAATAACTGGGGAGAGTATCAGCAGGTTATTCAACGCACTGTTGAGCATTTCAGCAAAGACCGCGGTATCGAAGACGTGAATTATGAAGTATGGAACGAGCCGGATCTCTTTGGCAAGTGGAGCATTGGAAACTATCTCATGATGTACTCGTTTGCCTCACGTGGCGCGCAACAGGCTGCTGCAAACGGCTCAAAAACATTTAAGTTTGGTGGGCCTGCAACAACAGCACTGTATCAAAACTGGATGAAACAATTACTGGATTACGTTGCTCGAAATAACTTGCGTTTAGATTTTATTAGCTGGCATCGATATGCTCGCAGTATTGATAGGTATCGCAATGATTTTTCTGATATAAAAAACTGGTTATCGGCCTCTCCGCAATTTTCCAATGTTGAGCTGCATATCACCGAATGGGGACACAACTCTGATATTGATCCTGGATATGACACAAGTTATGGCGCCGCGCATACTGCTGCGGTTGCCATGGAAATGGTGGGGAATATCCAACGCGGATTTGTGTTCGAGATTCAGGACGGTAAGGGGCCATCAGAGTATTGGGGGCGGTGGGGACTGTTTACATATGCTGACTATGGGGCAAAAGCCAAGCCACGATATTATGCCCTCAAGTTTATCGACTCCAATACTGGCCCAGAGCGTGTTTCGATATTAGGAAAGGGTAGTTGGGTAAAAGGGATGGCCTCACACAATGGCGACTCCACCACCGTTGTTTTAGCAAACTACGATCCAGCTGGTCAACATTCCGAAAATGTTCCGGTAACTTTTAAAAGTTTAGCGGGAGCCAACTTTGTTATTCAACAGCTATTTTTAGATGGGAGAAGCTTGCGACAAGAAGTTGCAACAACTGCTGCAGAGCTCCAAACATTTGTTGTTATGTCGCCAAATAGTGTGGCGGCAATAACAATAACACCGGCACAGATAGCAACGCAGAGTGCGGTGGAAACTGGAACGATTACAAACAGCGCTACCAATTCCCAACCATAGGATTATTACCGCACTATTTCTTCAGAATCAGAGAAAGTATTTCTTTCTTAAACCGCTCTTTTGAAAATCGTTTGGCGTGTCGATATAGCGCTTCGGAATCCCATTCAACACGTTCTGCCTGCCAGATAGCCTCTCCCAATGCTTCGATTGTGAACTCCTCAAAGAAAATTCCAGTCTTCCCCTCAACAACCGTCTCCAAAAAACCTCCTGAATGATGAACAATGACTGGTGTTCCATAAGCCATCGCCTCTAATGGAACCATGCCAAAATCCTCGTCTTCTGCTGGGTAAATCAATGTTTTTGCTCGTGCATAAAGATTATACAAAGTATCATCAGAAACCGAACCCAAGAACTCCACGGTATTCCCAGCCAAAGACTGCAAGTACGGCAAAGCTTTGCCAGAACCAATAACCTTTAATGGCAATCCTAACTGCGTACATGTTTTGATGACGAGATCGACGTGTTTACTTACAGCCAACCTCCCTACAAATAAATAAAAGTTTTCTTTTTGCGCTGATGATGGCGATGAGAGAGGAACTGTAATTGGCGGATAAATCACTTGCGACTCCCGTCTGTAAAATTTTGTGATACGCTTTTGCACTTCTTTGGAATTTGCAATAAACACATCCGGATTTTGTGCGGTTTGATAATCGATAATCCTCATATAGTGATTGATAAGCTCCCCGATCATTCTCACGACTGGATTTTTCTTCCAGTCCGTCATGGTAGAGTACCCATACAACGAGCGAGGTGGCGTGTGACAATAAGAATAATGTTTTGTGGGCGCTTGTGTATAAATGGCCTTTGCCATGTACGTATTTGTGGATGAAATCACAACGTCATATTCGTCAAAATTAAATGATTCAAAAAAGTGATGTGAAAGCACGCGTAGGGGTGAATAGATCGTATTGATAGCAGGAATTTTCGCCGCCCAAGATTGTCGAATGTCCCAATTTGCAAATCTCTGCCACTGCGATCCCAGTGCTTCCTTGTCAACAAAGGCTGTATATAAAGGAGCTGTTGGAAAAATGTCGTGAAGTGCCTCAATCACGCGTTCGGCACCGCCGTACTCACGAAGAAAATCGTGGACTAATGCCACTTTCAATGGGGAAAGTGATGGCGTTGTTTGTTTTTTCAAAATAGCATCTCCTGCACTTCTTGTTCAAACTCATCCGAAGGTAAACTATTAATCAAACTCTTAAACCCAAGCTTTGTAAACAAAGCGGTAATTTTTGCTTTATCGTATCCGGACACCGAACAGTCGTCCAGTTTGAAGTTTAGCGGAACATCCGTATCGATTGTCGCGAGCTTCTGACTCATGATCGCACTTTCATGTCCATCAGCTAATCGCTGCACAAGTTTTTCTTTCAAAAGTATTTTTTGTTCCGACGTTAATGTATCCGAGTGTTTTAATGCTTCGTATATGCCCCGCAATGAACCAAAGGCCTGTAATAAACTCACCGACGTTTTTGGACCAACGCCTTGGACGCCAGGAATATTGTCTGATGGATCGCCAGAAAGTGCTTTATAATCCACGATAAGCGATGGAGGAATTCCCATCTTTTCTTCAACATCACGTTCTGTATATTCTTTTGCGTCCTCGTTTTGACGAGAGGGTGTATAGACCGTCACTTTATTGTCATTCACGAGTTGAAACGCATCCTTATCACCCGTAACAATAATCACTTTTACTTTCTCGCAAATCTGTTTTGCAATCGTGCCGATAACGTCGTCCGCCTCAAACCCTTCAATGCCAAAGGTTGGAATGTTTAACGTCTTCACGACCTCGCGTACACGTCCAAGCTGGCTAATGAGATCGGTGGGCGTTTCCTTGCGTTGTGCTTTGTATCCTGCAAATGCGGTATGACGAAACGTTGGCTTTCCCATATCGAATGTGACTGCAATATATTTTGGCTGAATGTCTTTAATGACTTTAAGTAGAATACGAGAAAAACCATAGACTGCGTTCACAAGTTCCCCGTCAGAAGTTGTGAGCGGTGGAAATGCGTGGTACGCACGATAGACAAGCGCGTGGCCGTCGATCAACACGAGAAGTTCTTTTTTTGATGGTGGAATTGGTGATGAGTTTAATGAAGGTTTTTTCGCCATTGGCCTATTGTACCAATCAGAATGTGAGATAGCATCCACAACCTATCGAAGGCTTCCTCAAAAGGAATACAAAATAGCCTGTTATTAAACGTGGCATTTCAAACCAAAATGGATATTTATTGTTAATCATACTATAAGCTTGTTTGCTATACTTCTTTTATGGTTTCTCAAGATAGTATCCAAAATGTTCTTATCTCACCAGAAGATCTTGTTCGACTATATGGGAGCGAAATTGTCAACAATATTCGCGAGATACCGTATGAGGACACAACCGCCACACGAAGTGAAATACACAAACTGTATGACAAGGAAAGCGGTAAATACTATTTCGTAAAAATTCTTGGTGCTAGATCTGAGCATACGGCCCAACATATACCTGCAACAGAAAGTGGTCTGCTCAGTTCAATCAAAATATTGGACCCAATAATTGCACCATGGTTTGTCTCGCCGCCTGCGATTCAATCACTTGAATATGGTCAAAGCGTTGCAGCGCATCAAGATATTCTTAAAAAATACCTCAATTTAGATATTCCCGATACAAGAATTTGCTCCATTAAACTGGATGATGGTACTTATAGGCATGTTGCTCTTCAAGAAGGTGCAAAAGGAAAAATACTTCGATCCCAGTTCCCTGACACAGCAGGTGTTATGGGAGAAAGTGCATTTGAAAACTCAATGTATGATCAGTTAGCCAAAAGTCACCCCGATGCAATAAAAAACCTTAAACTATTCCTTACAGATCTAGTAGATCTTTTTAATTCACATCATTTCCTTCCCGATTTAAACTTCGGAGTATTATCAACAGATAATATTTTGTATGACGTTCAAATGGGAAAATTTTCACTTGTTGATATTGACGATTTTTTCGAACTTCCAACCGTATTTACACAACAGTTGTCCCCAAATGAGCTATTGATAAGCAGAGATGGAAGGATAAACGAAAAACTTCTAAAATTTATCGATGAAAACTCACAGTATACAGAACCATACTTAGGAAGAATACGAGATTGGCTTAATTCTCTATGCAACATTCTTAGTCGTGAGTAATGGAGGGTTCAAAGGCATTATCTAGATCTCAACACCTTCTCCCACAAACCCCATTCTTGACTCACCCATCACTACCAGAGTACTCTGGAATACACAATGAATTGGCTCGTTTTTGCTGTATTATCCGCGGTGTTTGCAGCCCTAACCTCGATCTTTGCAAAGATTGGCATGAAAGGGGTAAATAGCGATCTTGCAACGTTTATTCGAGTTTTAGTCATTGTTCCCTTTACCCTCACGCTCGTTCTCATCCAAGGCGCACAAAAAGATCTTGCAAAGTTCACCACAATCACATGGATATTTTTGGTGCTATCCGCGATTGCAACCGGATTGTCTTGGCTGTTCTACTTTCGAGCACTTCAAATCGGAGACGTACATAAAGTAGTGCCAATAGATAAGTTAAGTTTTGTACTTTCGATTATTTTGGGAGTACTGTTGTTTAAAGAAAAGTTGAGTATGACTGGAATGTTCGGCGTCGGATTACTTATCCTCGGTACGTTTCTCGTCGTGTTCCGATAGTGTTTGCTTAACATTTGCCGCATTTTGATGTTCCATTCTTTGCAACTTTGCATCAATATGATCCAGTCGATCAAACAATCGAAACCACACAAACTCTTCCTGCCGTTTTGTCATGGTGATACCGATGATACCCACAATCAATCCAAAAATTATCACACCAGTAATCTCCAGCGCAATGCCAATGAGGCGACCAGTGGTAGTCACCGGAACAAAATCGCCATACCCAACGCCCGTTACTGTAGTAAAAGCCCACCAGATTCCCTCCTCTACAGAATGAATGACTACCTTTGGATCTCTGGATTCAATCGGAACAATAAGAATACCCAAAAAAATTGAAAGAACTGCAAGAAAAATAAGGGCATTGCGAAACGGTCGATGATGAAACAGCCGATGGGTAACTTTGTGATGTTGAGCAGGATCCATGCCTTCATGGTATCAAAAATATCGAAAGACTGCTATAGAATGTTCAGCACAGGAAAGAGAGAATAAACCCCATTTATGAAAGACCTACGCCTAACCTCGACTTTGTTTTCTTCACACCCATAATGGCTTCGAACTCATCACCCTCAAGTGTTTCAACATCCAATAACTTCGCTGCAACGGCATCTAACTTCTTAATATACTTTTTCAGCATGATCTCGGCTTTCTTCATTGCCTGATCAATAATGAGTGCAATCTCACGATCAACCTTTGCCTGCATTTCCTCACTTACTTTTGGCGGCTCAAAACCCGCTCTCCCATAATCTGTGTTTTCGTACAATGACCCAAAATTCACCGGGCCAAGCGGAGACATGCCATAATCAACAACCATAGCTCGCGCAATGCGCGTTGCTCTTTCAATATCACTGCTCGCTCCACCGGTGAGTTCTTTAAAGATAAGTTTTTCTGCAGTTCGCCCGCCTAGTAATACAACAATCTGGTCTTCTAATTCTGACTGCGTTTGCTGATATTTATCTCTCTCCGGAGGATTCATGGTAAAACCAAGTGCATGACCGCGAGAAACAATCGAGATGCGATGCACAGGATCAGTATCTGGCAAAAAGTGTGCGAGCACGGCATGACCGCCTTCGTGGTACGCTGTCATCTTGCGTTCCAAGTCGGACTGCAACCGTTTCTTTTCTGGACCAAGTTTTACTTTCAGTGCGGCTTCCTCAATGTCTTTCGTAGTAATTTCTTTGCGTCCCTCACGAGCAATCAGAATCGCTGCTTCGTTGAGCATGTTCTCCAAATCAGCGCCAGAAAATCCAACCGTACGTTTCGCGATCTTTCCCCAATCCAAGTCTTTAATAAATGGTTTGTTTTTTGCATGAATGTTTAAAATAAACTTGCGCTCTTCAAGATCTGGCAAGTCCAATGTGACGCGGCGGTCAAAACGACCCGGGCGAACAAGTGCCGGATCGAGCAAATCCCCGCGGTTTGTCGCCGCTAACACAATCACGGTGTCGTTCTGTGTAAATCCATCCATCTCAACCAATATTTGATTGAGCGTTTGTTCGCGTTCGTCATGTCCACCCATTGAGCCAAAACCCCGCATGCGGCCAATGGCGTCGATTTCATCAATGAAAATAATGGATGGAGCAGATTTCTTTGCTGTTTCAAAAAGATCACGTGCGCGCGAGGCGCCAACACCAACCAGCATTTCCATAAACTCGGATCCAGCCATAGATAGGAAGGGAACGCTGGCTTCACCGGCTACGGCACGCGCAAGCATCGTTTTTCCCGTTCCGCTTAAGCCAACCAAAAGAACTCCTTTTGGAACACGCGCGCCAACGTCATGATATTTTTTGGGGTTCTTTAAGAAATCAACAATCTCTTCTAGTTCGCGTTTCGCCTCTTTCAAACCACCAACATCTGCAAATTTTATGTTTTGTTTGCCCTTGTTAAAAAGTTTTGCGCGGGACTTTCCCATCGCAAAAATACCATCCGATCCGCCCATTTGTTTTCGCATTAAGATTAGAATTAAAAATCCGATGATGAGTGCTGGCAAAATATAATTAGCGAAAAATCCAAAGAATGTTGTAAAGAGTGAGGGGGTAACAATCTCGGTGTCTACAGAAGAGGGGTCAATATTCGAGGCCTTAAAAACCTCTACTAGGTTCTGCGACTCTTCTTTACGAGAAACTTTCTTTTCACCGCTTTTATAATCAACAGTTATGTCTTGGCCCGTCACCTTAATATGCTGAACTTTTTCTTCACGAACGTCGTTCACCAATTGTGAAAGCGGAATAATGTTTGAACCATTACCAGTAATTAACGAGTAGATGTATGGAACGAAAAGCAAAAATATGAGGAACCAAAAAATACCGTTGCGCGAGTTAAACTGCATGCGAAACTCGATTTTTTTCATTTGCTTGCCGGTGTTTTTTGTATCGTTTGTGCTCGGACTCGCTGGTTTCTTTTCTTTCTCGTCCATCATAGTACTCCTTGTTTTGCGTGCATTTCTAAAAGTTATCGAATAACTATCGAACAACCGAACCGTTTGGGACGGCAATCTGAAGTGGTTGCAGGATTGGCTGTTCTTCAGCAGCTACCATAATCATCATCCCCTGGCTCTCTTCGTCGCCTATCTTTTTTGGCGCCAGATTAACGACAAAAATATACTGCTTTCCAATGAGATCATCAGGAGTATACCACTTTCGAATACCGGAAAAGATTATTTTCTTGCCAATATCGTTGCCAAAATCAACGGTGTAGCGAATAAGTTTCGTTGACCAATCTGGAAAACTTGCCTCGGTCACGGTTCCAACACGAAGGTCAAGTCTTTCGAATTCTGAATATGTAATTGCGGTTTTTATGGAGGACATGCGTGCGATTGTACCAGGGTTTATTGAGGAGAACAAGATAGAAGTATATAAAACTGCGACAATTTCTCTATGTTTTTCCTATTGCAATGTATATACCTTTTTGATAAAGTGTATATACGATGGACTACAAGAAAATGAAGAAAACTATTTTCCCTCTCAAGGTTTCTGACGCGTTCTATAGCGACTTAAAGTATGTTGCCAAAAGCGAAGGATTGCCAGTTTCTGCGTTCGTGAGAAAACATTTAGAACCTGTCGTCACACAAAAAGCAAAAAAGCTAAATGCAAAGGGGTCCAAGAAAAAAATAACGCTTTTTGAATTGGCTGAGAAATATACATGGAAAGGCAAAACATATCTCGAAGATAAAAGTGTTGATGAAATCTTGTATGGAGGAAAGCTTCATGAAGATGAAAAATGAAGATATTGTCCTCGATTCGAATGTTTTAATCGCGTATTTTAATGCAAGTGACAGTTCCTACGCGAAATCTGTAACTGTTCTCAGAGAAACATCTTCTCACAAGAAGATCATCACTGATCTCATCTTTGCCGAAATAGGCACTGTACTACTCATGCGAACAAAGCAAACGCAGCGAATCGGTGCGATCATGGGAAATATACTGTCTGGCAAAGTTGAAAACGTTAAGGTTTCAGCTCTTACGAAACATCTTCTCGCGCAAACTCTTGTGACTTTTTCTCACCAAGAACATTCGTACCTTTCCTTTGAGGACTGCAGTATCATTGCTCTTGCACGAAGTCTAAAGATTGAAAAAATTGTCACTTTCGACAAAGCATTGAGAAAAACATTTGCTTCAGAGTTTGAATTTTTGCCAAAGAATATTTAATACTAGGCCAACCCCATTTTCTTTTTTACTTCAAGAACTGTTTGTCGTGCGATTGCTCGGGCTTTTTCCGCACCTTCTTGAATCACACGATCAACATATGCCGGATCTGCTTCCAGTCGTTTGCGTTTTTCCTGTAGAGGCTTAAGTTCGTTATACATTGCCTCGGCAACCGCATCTTTCAGCTCAACGAATCTAAGGGATCCGTCCTCAAACTGTTTCTTAAAAGCAGAGACAGCAGAAGGTTCAAGAAGTTCGAGAAATATAAACAAAGCCTTTACACCCTCGGACATTACCCCACCCGCCGATGTAGCTGTTGGAACTCCGCGGACCTTTTTGCGAATGGTTTCGAGATCATCGGTGAGATTAATATAACTTCCTTCAACCGACTTACTCATCTTGCCCTCACCTGTTAAAGATGGAACATACTCTCCTTTTGTAGCAAAGCGCCTCGGTTCTGGAAAATCGGTTCCATAGTCTTGATTCATGCGTCGAGCAATTTCACGAGCCGCTTCAATATGCGGTTCCTGATCAATACCTACCGGAACAAGACTTGCTTTATAGATGAGAATGTCCGCGGCCATGAGTGTTGGATAGTTGAGCAACGCAAGCGTTGCGTGATCGGGATACTGTTTGACCTTATCTTTAAAAGTTGGCAGGTGCTGCATTTTCGCAATGGTAGTGACGCTGGAAAAATAAAAAGCCAACTCAAAGTGCTCGGCTATTTCGGACTGCTGAAATAAAATACTTTTGTTTGGATCCAATCCGGCGGCTAAGTAATCAACAATGACCTCGCGACGATTTTTGCGGAGTTCTTCAATGTTGTACGGCGTCGTGAGTGTATGCGCATCCGCCACCATATACAAAGTTTCATACTTGCCGCTGTTTGAAAGCTCCAACATTCCCTTCACCGCGCCAAGATAGTTACCGAGGTGAAGTCGGCCGGTGGCGCGGATACCAGAGAGAACGCGTTGTAGTGTGTTCATAAATTCCTTTCTCTATTCTATGTTTTTTTGTTGTACCCCTCAAGGATGAATCTCAAGGGGTACAAGTAGTGAATCACACTATTGGAAGCACTGTTGTGTGATGCCTTAAACCGTAGTGAGCAGTACCTGGTTTCTCTCCATAAAGATCTTCTATTGGTGGAGAAGTCAAAATGAGTACTCCAGATATCGGGATACCATGGAGCAATATGCTAATGACAGCGCTGTCCAATTCAATCTCTCCTTTTTCTACTGCTTCCCGAATTTCGTCGGGACGATATATTTTGCTTTCCATAAATTCCTTAATGTTTATATGTATTGACCGTTCGTTCTACCACTACTTTTGCCAATACTCGCGACCTCGTGTTTTATATCGCTGATAATCATTCAGTCTATGTTGTCCCATACAAAAAACCCTCGTACATACTGCACCTTCCGTACTTCAAATACAGAAAGTGATGTAAATACGAGGGCTTCTATTCTTTCGAATAAAAACTGTGCCACCTCGCTTTGTCGTCTTGCCGCGACTTTATATAATAAAAAAGCTTCCTTTTGGGAAGCCGTCAAACTACAAGAAAATCTTGTTCGTGACGAGCTCCGTTTCCGACACTCGTTGCGATCTTTTACGGTTTTGCCTCCGTCACATACTTTTGTGCCGCTCCCCGATTCCAACCTATCGGATCATTGCGTTTGTATTTACTTGTAGCTTGCATTATAACAGATTCTGGGGAAAAAGCGAATTGGGGAAATATGAACACAGACAGACTAGTTTCTCATCTGGAAGAACATCGCCAAGATCTCCCTCCGGGACATGCAACAGCAGAGTTTTCAAGTTTACCTTATGCCGCATTACATCAGCTCTTTCTCCTGTTGCCAGATTCCGTCCAGGCTAAGTATCGCGCTGAATTGAAAATTCCTATTGATGATCGACATCCTGGTCACGTCATGGAGGGTGGGATTCGACCAGATTAGTTTTTTATTTCTAATTGATATTGGACTCGCAGCAAAATAAAGGCATTCCTTTATTCGTTCTTTTCGTATTAGTCCTCTATAGATAAAGTTGGATTTCTCTCTAATTTAGAAACATCCTCAACAAACTCTTTTCTTTGCGCCTTATACCAGGCCGCCACGCCAATCATAGCGGCATTATCCATACACAATTCTTTTTTCGCCGGAACAAACAGTGGTATTTTATATGATCGACAGGTCTTTCGTAGTTCACTACGCAGTACTAGGTTCGCAGAAACCCCACCTCCCACAATCAATGACTTCACTTTTACTATTTGTAGTGCTCGTTTTGTTCTTTCAAGCAAATGTTGAATCGCTATTTTTTGAAAAGATGCGGCGAGGTCCGAGATTTCTTTTTGTGTCAAAGATCTTTTTCCATCCGTGGTAATGTGTTTTACAAGACGCACCATTGCAGCTTTTATTCCAGAGTAACTAAAGTCTAAATCTTTACGCTGGTGTAATGGGATGGTGAGCGGATACGCATTCGAGTTTCCGTGTTTTGCATACTGTGACAGCACCGCACCGCCGGGGTATCCAAGTCCAAGTAATCGTGCCACCTTGTCAAATGCCTCACCAACTGCGTCATCCAACGTTTCCCCTAAAATTTCAAACTTTCCATGCTTCTTCATGAGTATAAGTTCTGTATGCTTGCCGGACACAAGAAGTGAAAGAGCTGGAAATGGTGGTTCAGCCAACTTCTTACCTTTTGTCTGTGCAAATACTGAATACAGATGTCCTTCCATATGGTTGACCGCAATTAGAGGTTTTCGCAATTGCAGTGCTAACTCTTTGCCTTTCTTCACTCCCACTTCTAATGCAATTGCCAAGCCAGGACCGTAGGTCACTGCAATCACATCGATAGTATGAAGCGGAACTTTAGCCAATTGAAGTGCTTTGGAAATCACTGCATCAATGCGTTCCTGATGTGCACGTTTTGCGATGATAGGAACGACGCCGCCCCACTCATTATGCAATTTTGTTTGTGAGGAAATAACGTTCGATAAAACAATCTTGTCTTTTACCACTGCCGCCGAGGTATCATCGCAAGATGTATCAATCGCTAAAATTATCATATTTTTCTCTCAAATATTTCATCTCCATATTCAATGATTCTTTCGTTTTCTTTTTCGCCATACGAAAACCTCACCCAAATAAGTTTTGCCTCGTCGCTATAGTGTTTGAGCACTTCGGAAACACGATCTGCCCACTCCACTGCGATAACATTGCATTTGTCGATCATTCTTGCGAAGCCTAAATCTAAGAATTCTTGATCGTTAAATAAGCGCCATGTATCCATGTGAATAAACTCAGTATTTTTCCCCTCTGCCTCAAATGTGTAATTTGTTGAAAGTGTATAGGTTGGAGAAGTTACTGTTTTCTTAATTCCTAAGCCCCGAGCGATTCCTTTGCAAAACTGTGTTTTCCCGACACCCATTTCTCCTACCAAACAAAAAACTAAAGCTTTGTATGTAAGCAAATTTTTATATTTCAACACAAAAAAAATTCCAAGCTCCTGCGTTTCACTTTCATTATTTGAAGTGAAGATATTTTTCTCGGTAAAAGAAATGTTTCCTTGCCGTAAGACTTTCACATCATCCCAGGTCGTATCAATGACCGTTGAAGGTTCGTTGTGTGGTAATTCGCCGGCATCAATAATCAAATCAATAAGCGACCGCTGACGAGGAGAAAGAACCTGCGTGATATCCTCCACGCAATACGGACGTTTTTTATATGAAGCGTTTGCACCGGTTGCAGTCATTGGCTTTCCAAACGCTTTCACGATTTGAAGTACCAATGGATATGCTGGAATACGAATGCCCAGTGACCCACTCTCGGACTCAACGCCCGTAGCAACAACATGTTTTCCTTTTGAAACTACCGTGACCGGTCCGGGCAAAAAATTAGTATACACGTTGCGTGCTGTTTGATTGAGATCCACATATTTTTCGGCCATTTCTCTATCGGTAACAGCAATAGACAATGGCTTTCCTTCCCGGCGTTTCTTATATTTTAATAACGTGTTCACTGCCTTTTGATTTGTAGCGTCAACTCCAATACCATACGTGGTTTCAGTAGGATAGATCAGTAAACCACCATGTGCTAAACATTCCACGGCAGCAGAAATAATTTCATCGAGCGTTTGTGATGTTAGTGAAAGTATTTTCATGCTTGTAGATTAGACTTATATAAAAGGTTCTGGAGAGTTTGTAATGCAAGAGTCAAACATTTTTCGCGAATTGGCATAATTGTTTTCAGTCCCATTTCTTTTAACAGATCCGCAATATTGACTTTTTTCGCTTGTTCAATTGTTTTTCCTTTAATCAAATCAGAAAGAATACTTGAACTTGCTGTACTTATTGCACAACCATTTCCCTTCCATGCTATTTCTTGAATTTTGCCTTTCTCCACAAACAATTGAAGTTCCAACATATCTCCACAACTTGCATTTACGCCTTTGAGTGTATGAGTTGGATGTTTAAGTTCGCCAAAATGATGCGGATGTTTCGCGTGTTCAAGAATAATTTCTTGATAGAGATCGGACATAATCATTTCTTCTTCATCCGTTAATATGCATTCTTTCTATTTTCCAAACACCACTTCTACCTTTTGAAGTGCTTGTACTAAAACATCAATCTCTTGTTTTGTTGAGTACACGTTGAAACTTGCCCGTGTTGTTGCCATCCAGTCGAACTTCTTATGAAGGGGCATTGTGCAATGATGACCAGAACGAACAGCAACTCCTTCACTGTCCAGTATTTGTGCAACGTCATGCGCATGGACTCCGTTATACAAAAACGCCACGCTTCCACAGCGCTTCTTAACATTAAGTGGTCCAACAATCTTCACATTTTTTATCGCCAAAAGTTTTTCTAATGCATATGCTACCAACTCTTGATCATGAGAATAAACTTCTTTCATACCTACTGAATTGAGATACTCACACGCCGCCGCCAATCCCACCGCACCGGCAACATCAGGAGTTCCGGCAATAAATCTATCTGGTAACTCGGCAAATGTTGTCTCTTCGACAGAAACGGAATCGATCATTCCGCCTCCAAACATATACGGCTGAAGCTCATTTAAAAGATTTGCTCGCACCAACAACCCGCCAATACCCATTGGTCCAAGCATCTTGTGTCCCGAGAACGCATACGCGTCACATCCCAACGCATGGAAATCTATCGGCATATGTGACGCAGACTGGGCTCCATCGATAATGACTTTCGCACCATATTTGTGAGAAATTTCGACAATTTTTTCAATGGGATTTATAATACCTATAGCGTTTGATACATGAACAACCGCGACTAATTTGACTTTTTTTGTCTTTAACAATTCTTCTAAATGATGTACATTGAGCTCTCCATTACTATTCACATGTACAGCAGTAAACGTAGCACATTTGCGCTTTGCTAACTGTTGCCAGGGAACAAAATTGCTATGATGTTCCATCTCTGTTGAGACAACAAGATCTCCGTCAGAAATATGTTTGTCTCCCCACATATATGCAAACGCATTTATTCCCTCCGTAGTGTTGCGAACAAGAATAAGCTCATGTTCATCTGCACCAAAAAATCGAGCAATCTTTTGACGCGCTTCTTGAAATACACTTGTGCTTTCGTTCCCAAGTGTATGAATGCCGCGATGCACATTCGCATTGTGGTGCGTGTAGTATTCATCCATTGCATCCAACATCATGTTCGGTTTTTGACTCGTTGCGGCTGAATCCAAGTACACCAATTGTTTTGATCCGTGCAATTTTCGCGCAAGAATTGGGAAATCTTTTCTTATGTTCTGGACATTAAACATGGTGCTTATTATACCTGGTTTCATAACAAGACTGGTCGTCATATAATTCCCTGTATGCCAATGAGCACAAAACAGTCACTTTTTGATGGTTTTTCTGAACAGACCGACATTCATCAAACCCCAATGTATGCACAAGTCATGAGAGATCTCGGATGGTTTGTTATTGGTCCGCCCGGTACACAAACATTTGTACGGAAAATTGGCCCTATTGCTGTAGCAAAAATACAACGACCATCGGTTTTACATCTCGAAGAATTAGATGAAATTCGAAAAAAATACCATACTATTCTTATGCAAGTTGAACCGTCTTTACGTATGAGAGTTGGGCAAAAATTCATCAAGTTTCCACAGACATATGATAAACAAACAGATATTTCTCAATGGATGAACCAAATAAAGGCTGCTGGCCTCACAAAAAATGCCTCCCCATTAGCACATAGTGCAACATCAATCATTGATATATCTCTCTCCGAAAAACAGCTTCTCTCAAAAATGAAACGGGTTGCGCGGTATAACATCGGGGTAACAAAAAAGAAAACAAATCTGAAGATCTACACAATCCCTATTCGTGGGTTTACACAAAAAAATCATGAAAAATATTTTCGAATTTTGGCTGAGTGGAGCAATCGAAAACATGTGTATGGCTTCGAGCCAAAGCTTATGAAAGCAATTTTGAGCGCTTTCAATGCAGAAAGTTGGTGTCATTTTGGAGAGATCAATGGAAAGTTGGAATCTACCGCACTTATACTCAAGGTTGGAAAAGTGATGGTTTATTATTGCGCAGTTTCTTCAGAAGAAGGATACACGAATCGTGTACCAACCGCGTTAATTTGGGAGGCAATTGTCACTGGCAAAAAACTTGGTTGCGAATTTTTAGATTTTGGTGGTATTTACGATCCGCGATATATCGACACATATAAGCGATGGGTTGGGTTCACTACATTCAAAGAAAAGTTTGCCCCAACACCGTTTTTATATCCATCATCATTTCGATTAGGAACGGGGTGGTGGTAAGTATTCCTATGGATGTAAAAAACCGTCAACAATTATTTCTTCTGCTTTCTTACGAGTGAGTCCGCGACTCATTACATAAAACACCTGATCCTCTGAAACATTTGAGATCGTTGCAGCGTGCGAGCACTTCACGTCGTTGGCTAGAATTTCTAGGTTTGGAATTGCCTCTGCTTTTGCTTTTTGGGATAATAGTAAAATACTCTCGCGTAAAAATGACTGTGTTTGTTGAGCTGATTTTTCGATAACGATGGTGCCAGAAAGTTTCAACTGAGATTGATCCCAAGCAACTCCCTTAAGTGTTGTATTCGCTGTCGTGTTTGGAGCTCTGTGAACAATACGAATGTTGAGCTTTTTTACCTCAATGCCGCGCGTTTGAAAGCGACCGACAATCTCTAGCTCCATTCCTTTTTTGTCCAAAACAATTTGGAGTTCGCCAGTTTTATCTGAAACATCAATAGTCTTCTTCATACGCTAATTTCCTGTAAAGCTCTCCAATTGCCTCTTTCACCCGAGATTTATTCGCTATTTCAATCATCATCCTACCGATCCTTCCATTTCTAAATCAATCAGCCGATTCATCTCAACCGCAAACTCCAACGGCAACTTTTTGATTACTGGTTCTGCAAATCCACGAACGATCATTTTGCTCGCCTCCTCCTCGTTTAATCCGCGACTCATTAAATAGAATAGTTGTTCCTCACCAATTTTTGAAACTGTTGCTTCGTGCGAAAGAGAAACGTCATTCGTAAAAACTCGCTCGGTTGGATAGGTATCTGAACGTGATTGCGGATCTAAGATAAGTGCGTCACATACAACTTTATTTTTGCTTCCATGCGCATTTGGACCAATTGAAACAAGACCGCGATAGGTTGTGCGACCACCATTTTTACTGATCGATTTGCTTGTAATTGTTGATGAAGTATGCGGCGCTAAATGTATCGCTTTGCTTCCTGTATCCTGATGTTGTCCTTCACCCGCCAAAGCCATAGACAAGGTCTCACCCTTTGCGCCTTTGCCGGCCAAAATAAAAGAGGGGTATTTCATGGTGAGTTTTGAGCCCATGTTGAAATCGGTCCAAATCATCTCGCCATCTTCTTCCACCCATGCGCGTTTGGTAACTAAGTTGTATACATGCTTGTACCAGTTCTGCACCGTGGTGTATTGAACGCGTGCTCCCTTTTTAACGAAAATTTCAACTACTGCTGAATGGAGCGATGAAGCGGAATAACTCGGCGATGAGCACCCTTCAATATATTGAACCTTTGACCCTTCATCGGCAATAATTAACGTGCGTTCAAACTGACCCGCTAAGTCCGCATTGATTCTGAAATACGCTTGTAGTGGCATGGTTACCTCCACGCCTTTTGGAATAAACACAAAACTTCCGCCACTCCAAACTGCGGTATTTAACGCAGAAAATTTGTTGTCACCAATACCAATGACCTTAGTGAAATACTCGCGCACTAATTCCGGATATTGTTTCAGCCCTTCATCCATGGACAAGAACACCACTCCCTGTTTAGACCATACTTCCTTTAAACTTCCTTGCACAACCTCGGAGTCAAATTGATTTTTCACACCAGCAAGCATTTCGCGTTCTGCCTGCGGTGTACCAATTTTTTCAAAAGTCCGCTTGATGTATTCGGGAACATCATCCCAGGATTTCGTCTCCTTATCAGTGGGCTTCAGATAGTAGTGAATCTTATCGAATTCAATATTGTTGAGATCGCCACCCCACTGCGGGATCTGCTTGGATTGGAAAATCTCCAGGGCATGCAATCGAAGTTTTAACATCCAGGCCGGTTCACTTTTATGGTGGGAGATTTCTTCTACGGTGCGTTTAGATAACCCTTGTTTACTGATGAAGGAATACCCGCTTGTTGGATCGGCGGCTCCATGTTGATAGTTATCATTGATCAGCGTTGGCGTTGGTTGTTTCGTCTGAATTGGTGCAAATCTAGACATACTTCGCGTATCCATTCTGCTCGAGCTCCTCGGCAAACTCTTTTCCGCCGCTTTTTATTATGTTTCCTTGGACCATCACGTGCACTCTATTTGGCTCAAGAAATTTCAAAATACGTTGATAGTGTGTAATCATAATGATGCCTGTGTTGTATTTTTTTACTATGGATTTAATGCCGGCCGCAACGGCTTTTATTGCATCAACGTCTAATCCAGAATCTGTTTCGTCCAACACGGCAAACTTTGGCGCAAGTGCAGCCATCTGTAAAATCTCCACGCGTTTCTTTTCTCCACCTGAAAATCCATCATTCAAACTACGCTCCAGCAAATCTTTTTTTACATGCAGTTCATCAGCCAGTTTTTGCAGACCTTTGCGAAACTCCAAAATACTTTTGAGTTTGCCAAACCGGGCTTCAAATGCCGCTCGTAAGAAGTTCTGCACAGAAACACCAGCAATTTCAACAGGATACTGAAATGCCAAGAATAGACCGGCGCGTGCACGTTGATCTGGAGAAAAGTCTAAAATTTGCTTTGCATCTAAGGTAATCGTTCCCTTCTTGACTATATACTTTGGATGACCAGCCAAGGTATACGCAAGCGTGGATTTACCGCTTCCGTTTGGACCCATAATTGCATGAATTTCTCCAGGTTGAATATCCAAAGAAATATCATGAATAATTATTTTTTCATCGATTGCAACCTGCAGGTTTTTTATCGATAACATCTGTTCCTTTTTAGTAATGCGCTTGTATTGTACAGGAAGAGCTCAAGAATGCGGCGGGCGTTGTAGTTTTTTTGGCATGCAGTATGGCGTTACGCGTAGAAATTCCATAATGTTTTCAACAGTTTTTTGTACTTTCGATATCTCTATTCCTTGTTTTTCAAGTTGTTGATGCACTCGCTCAAGTGTTTTTGCATAATCCTGATGAAACTCGTCATTCCATTCCTTCCACGGAATGTCCTTCAGACCTTCAGTAACATGTGCATTGTATGGAATGATGTTCTTGAGTATGAGGACAGCGATGGCGGGATATCCTAGATATTTTTGCCAAAATGATCCGTTGTCATTTGCTGAAATAATCTTTTTTGGGAGATCAAATATCACTGTATATTTTTTGCGCTTATCACTGGAGAAAACATCAGCATGATCATTGTATAGGTGAACTCTCCCGCCTGCTATTGCTCCAAGCGCCTCATATACTTTTATAACCGGAGGAATCTTCCAGGTATTCACAATTTCACAGCCTTTGTGTGTGGATAATACAGAATTGCATATACCGCCTCATGTTTAATATTCTCGTGTATATCTGCAGTTTTGAGATCTTTCAGCGTAAACCACTGCAGTCCTTCAACACCTTCGTCGGGATCTTTAGAGCTTCCAATACGATCCAATGGTTCTGCGGCCTCAACAAAAAACCCAAACGAGTAATGTTGCTCACAAATATCTCCGTTAGTGCGTGCTTTTTTCTCTCCTAGGCGATTGATCCAGTGCAAACTGTATGAGAATGGGAGTGGTAAATTTTCTGCATATTGATCTGATGGAGGCATCGGATATGCTGAAATCGCTCTTACTTTAAGTCCAGTCTCTTCAAAAAACTCTCGTTCGGCTGCTCGATGCGGTAACTCGTTCTGTTCCACATGACCTCCTGGAGCCAACCATGTCTGCAGCATTTTATGTCGAACGAGAAGAATCCTCTTATTATGTACAAACCAACCACTAACTGTGAAACATCGCTTTGCTGGGGTATTTTGTAAGGATGATGTTGCCATGTCGAGAGTATAGCAGAGGCAAACAGGGGTGTATAATAGCCCATAATTATGTCAATTATTGATTCGAGATATGCAGATGGCCTTCAAGCCATCAAAAAAGCACAACGCATGACCCATGAACAACAGTTGAATAAAGAGGCTAAGCGCATACGAGCACAACTTCTTGTCACAAGTCTTGCTGTCGCCGCCGGTGTCCCAGTAATGTGTGCTTTA
>ORJL011079355.1_pt1 | contig 21921 bp, 18 predicted proteins | sample 1779941 | NCBI WGS metagenome assembly ORJL01 (sample SAMEA104232317, study PRJEB22302) | groundwater metagenome | biome: forest; feature: aquifer; material: groundwater | place: USA | collected 2011-08-07 | depth 5.8 m
AGGTCTTGAGCACATCGAGGATGAAGCCCTCCTGGACCGCCTGCTTCATGGTGTAGCTGTGAAAGGGCCGGTGCTTGACCTTGTCTTCTGCGTCCGGCGGCAGCGGCTCGCCGAACATCTCCAGCGTTTTGTTCTTGGGCGTGGCGGTGAAGGCGAAGTAGCTGGCGTTGGTCAGCATCTTGCGCGCCGCGATGCGCTTCTCGAGGGCCTCGTTCACCGTGTCTTCGGGGTCGGTCCCCGCGTCCTCGCCCTCCGTCGCGTCGCCGAGCGCCTTGCTCATCGCCGCCGAGGTCTTGCCACCCTGGCTGGAGTGCGCCTCGTCGATGACGATGGCGAAAGTCTTGCCGCCCTCGGAGGCAATGTCGTCGAGGATGTGGGGGAACTTCTGCACCGTCGAGACGATGATCTTCTTGCCCTGCTCGATGAACTTGCGCAGGTCGCCCGAGTGCTCGGCGTGGCCCACCGTCGCGCTGACCTGCATGAACTGCTTGATGGTCTTCTGGATCTGGTCATCGAGGATGCGCCGGTCGGTGACGACGATCACCGAGTCGAACACCTCCTTCCCCGCGCGCTTGACGCCGATGAGCTGGTGTGCGAGCCAGGCGATGGAGTTCGACTTGCCGCTGCCCGCCGAGTGCTGGATCAGATAGCGCTTGCCCGCGCCGTGGGCGCGCACATCGACCAGGGCCTTGCGCACCACGCCGAGCTGGTGGTAGCGCGGGAAGACCTGGGTGAGCTTCTTCTTGCCCGACTTTGCGTGCTTCGTCTCGACGATTTGGGCGTAGTTCTCGAGGATGTCGGTCAGCCCCGCCGGGGTGAGCAGCTCCTTCCAGAGGTACCCGGTCTTGAGGCCATATGGGTTGGGCGGATTGCCCGCGCCGTCGTTGTAGCCCTGGTTGAAGGGCAAGAACCACGAGGCCTTGCCCTTGAGCTCGGTGCATATGCGCACTTCGCAGTCGTCCACCGCGAAGTGCACGACGCAGCGGCCGAACGCGAAGAGCGGCTCGCGCGGGTCGCGGTCGCGCCGGTACTGCTCCACGGCGTCATCCACCGTCTGCTTGGTAAGGCTGTTCTTCAGTTCGAAGGTGGCGATCGGCAGGCCGTTGATGAAGAGGCAGAGGTCGAGGGCGCGGCGCGTCTCGTCGGTGCTGTAGGCGAGCTGGCGCGTGATCGAGAAGCGGTTCTGGGCGTGCATCGCCACGGCTTTGGCGTTCCCCTCCGAGGGCGTACCGTAGAATAGGTCGAAGTGAATCGGGCCGTCGTTCACGCCCTTGCGCACCACATCGATGACGCCGCGCTTGCGGATCTCGGACGAGAGGCGGGCGAGGAACTTGAGGCGGTTGATGTCCTTGGGGTCGCTGGCGTCGGTGAGCGCCAGCTTCTTGAACGCCTCGGGCTGGGTGGCGCCCGTGAAGGCGAAGAGCTGGGGGACATCGAGCGCGTGGGCTCGGTCGTAGTCTCGGGCAGCGCCCGCGATGTAGCCGGTACCGCCGCAGGGCACGGGCGGCTGGGCCAAGAACCCCGGCTTGACGGCGAGGCCGTCGAGACCGGGCATGCGGCGCATGATGAGCGTTTCGAGGCCCTTCTCGCTGGTGTCCGTGCTCATACGGCGACCTCCTCGTCAGCGAGGTCGGCCTCGTCGCTGGAGTCGGTGGAATCCTCGGTGGTGTCGGGTGCGGCTTCCTCGGGCAGTCTCGCCGCCGCCTCGCGCACATCGAGCTTGCCGGTTACCACATCGGCGACGAGGCGCGTGCGGTACTCGCGGAGGAGCTCAATCTCGCGTTCGAGGCGGGAGATGGCGCCCTCGATCGGCCGGACTTCTGAGCACAGATGCTCAACTATCGCCTCCTGCTCCTGCCTTGCGGGCATCGCGAGAAAGAAGTTTCTGATTGTGGAGATGTTCACATGTGGGGCTGTCGCGCCCATCACATCCTGAAGAGCCTGACCGTAGGTGGATCGACTATTCAGCAAGCTCATTACAAAGTCTGCGCAGTGTTCCTTCGCGATCCTGAATGCCATCATGCGCTGCGAGATGCAGAGCCGCACGCCCGCCGGCACGCAGGCGGCAATCCCAAACCTCTCGCCCTCTCGCGAATAGAGAATATCCCCTTCAACCGGCTCCAAGCGTGCCGTCCAACGCGCGTAGTCCGTTGAGGAGATCCTCTTCGCCTTGGAGACATGAACAACCCCTGGCGAAATGTCGGCGGTTCGAATCGCGGGATGGCTCCCAGAATCAGAGTATCGTGGAGTCGCATGAAGGCAGTCGACAATCCGGGTTGTTACGAACTTCAGCCGCCGTACCTCCCAATGCTGTGGAATGTCGCGGAGCCAGGGGATGCCGGCGGGCTTGAGGGGGACGGAGGGGTCGAGGCCGCGGGTGACCGCGCGGTGGATGATGGCCTGCTTCTGCTCCGTGAGCAGCGCGATCACCTTCCGCTTCGCCCGGATCGCCCGCTCCAGCCGCCCGTTCGCCCAGTCCAGAAACCGCACAATCGCCGCCTGCTCGGCAGGCGGCGGGAACGCAACAGGTTCCGACAAATATGCCTTGCCATCAAGGTTCTGAATGCCTGTCGTCTGCTTGATCGATCGAATATTGACTCGATTCACGTAGAGCGTGAAATGCAGGTAGTTCACGAAGAAGGTGTCGTACCCACTAGCCATTGGCATCCGAGCGACGAAATTGGAGCAGACAGCCGGCTCCTCGTGGTCATAAGCGACAACTGCTCCGACGGGCTGCAGATCACCGCCACCAGACTTCTCGAGTAGAAGATCCCCCCGTTGCAGTAACCGTCGCGAGCGGGCCGTCAACGGGATCGCTCGGACTGTCTTCTTTCGGAGACTCACGCGAAGCTTGACGCGGTCGAAGTCCGCGACACGCACACAGATGAGATCGTCCTTGCCGTTCGGATCTGCTCCCCAAGCTCCGTTTACGCAGTCAGTGATCGATGCGCGCAGCCTGCGCACGGCCCAGTGCCCCGGCACCTGCCCGAGCCAGGGCAGCCCCGACTCCTTGTAGTCCGGATACGGCGTGAGGTCGGCGATCACGCCTGCCCCCCGTCGCCCATCTGGCGCTCGTAGGACTGCCGCACGAGGCCCATGATGTAGGGCAATTCGTCGAGCGACTTGATGCCGACCTCCACATCGCCGTTGCCCCAGCGGCCGAGGTCGGTCACGTCCTTGCAGAGACCCTTCGGGTCGTTGATCTCGGCGAAGGTCATGTTGATGCTGAGTCGTAGCCGCTTGGCCTGCGGAACCACATCCACGAAGTTGGTCTCCGCTTTGTAGGCCACGTAGAGCTTCAGGAACTCCTCGCTCACGCAAGGATCGAGCGCGAGCACCCCCTTGCGGAAGGCCTCGAACAGGTCGCGCAGCCCGGGGGTGAGCAAGTGCGGATGGTCGTCGATCGTGTACGCGGCAGCCGGTTCCACCTTTGGCGGCTGATACGCAGCCAAGGCCTCGGCATCGACCTTTGGCGCCGCCCACACTGCAAGCGCGCGATCGGCGAGGCGCCCCGCGCGTTCCCGAATGGTGGCTTCGTTCCACGCCCCAAGCTGGCCAAGGCCCGTGTTGAGGATGAGCGGGCTCTGCTTCAGCCCCTTCTCGGGCGCATCGGGCATGTCGCGCTTTTCGGCGAAGGCACGGTCGCTGTAGTCCGCGTTGTAGGCGGTCAGGGTGAGGTTGCCGAGCGTGTGCAGCCACTGCTGCTGGACGCGCTGCCACTCTGGCCCGAGCGCCTGCCTCCACGCCGCCGAGGGGTTGGGGTTCTGCGGCAGGATGTGCTCGATGGTGTACTCGGCCACCGCCACGCGCTCCTTGCGGCCATGGTTCTCCAGCCGGCGCAGCCAGTAGCTGCGGCTTCTGAAGTTGTAGAGGTCGCGGGTGTGCAGATCGCGGCGGAACTCGTCGTCGCTGGGGAAGCGGCGATACGAGGGCAGCGTGAGGAAGTGCGCCTGAATGCTCTCCAGGTAGCGTTCCTTCTTGAGCGCCTTCCCGAAGGTGCCGAAGGTCTTGTTCATCGAGTTCGTGGGGATGGCGCAGATGGCGCGTCGGAAGACATACGCCTCGACCAGGCGCACCGCGGACGCGAAGTCGGCGGCGCTGAGCGCGTTGTTCGCGTAGTCGTGGTACAGCTCGAGCAGGAACGGGTAGGCCACATCCACCTTCAGCTCGCGCAAGTCGTGGAAGGCGAGACTGAGCGTGGCGTCCTGCTCCGCCCCCAGCGCCGCGGCGCAGAAGTAGCGGCCGAAGGCGCGGATCTCCTTCACCAGCGCCTCGATCCCGGCATCCATCACGGGCTTGGTGCGCGCGTACTCCTTGAACGCCTCATACACCTCCCGCTCGCGCGGGATCTCCCCCGTCCTGACGGTGAGGTAGTGGCGCATAAAACTGTCGAACTGGGTGCCGTAGGCCTCCTGCCCGAAGTCTTGCTCCATCGGCCGCCAGAACTCTTCGTAGAGACGGGTCTGGAGGTTGGGCTCGAGGCCCATGAGGATGAAGTTGCGGATCAGGTCGGCCTGGCTCAGCTCCTTCCCGGTCGAGTTCATGCTCTCGAAGATGAGCTGCGGGTTGTCCTGATCGCGACTGAGCGCGATGTCCACGACGACCAGCTTCGCGAGGCCGCGGCAGACCGGAGTCATGTCGCCCTTCTGGCCGGTAAGCAGTTCGGTGAACAATGTGAAGTTCTGGGTGATTCGCAGGGAAGGTTCCTTGGGCTGCTCGCAGTGCTTGATGATGGCCTTGAGCGAGGCGTTGTCCGTCTGCGAGAGCAGCAGCTTGAAGTAGCGGTCGGCACTTTCGAGCGGGTTGCTCAGGTAGTAGTGGCGCAGCTTCGCGGCCGAGAAGCCGTCGACGGGTTCGCTTTCGCCTAGCCCGCGAGCGAGCGCCTCGATGAGCAGCGACACGGTGGCCAGGCGTTGCTGACCGTCGATCACGAGCAAGGGCGCTCGGTGCGAGACCTGCGAGAGCCCCTGTTCGACATACACGATGGAGCCGATGAAGTGGACGGCGATGACGTCGCTCGACCCGGCGCGCAGGATGTCGTCCCAGAGCTGGCGACACTGCTTCTCGGTCCACGAGTAGGTGCGCTGATAGATCGGGATGATGAACTGCGGAGACTTCTGCAGGAAGCTCAGCAGCTTGGCTTCGGTCGCCTTCACTTCGCGGCTCCCTTCAGCAGACCATCGTAGTCGCTCATGATCGATCCTCGGCATCGGGTAGCCGTCGCGCAGCGCTCTCCCTGGCGTGTTCAATCGCCTGGTGCAGCCGGGCCTGGAGCAGCGGCAGCGGCGGCAGCTCCGTGAGGTACTCGCTGACGCGGATGGATTTGACATCCAGCTCGAGCAGCTCTACCTGCTCGGCGTCGGCGGAGGCGCACAGGATGAGTCCGATCGGGGCTTCCTCGCCACGCGCGCGCTCGTGCTTGTCGAGCCAGCGCAAGTATAGCTCCATCTGGCCAACATGCGCAGGCTGGAAAGACTCCAGTTTCAGCTCGACGGCGATCAGGCAACGCAGGTGGCGGTGAAAGAAGAGCAGGTCGAGATGGAAATCGTCCTTACCGACGCTCATGCGTTTTTGTCGGGCGACGAAGGCGAAGCCTGTGCCCAGCTCCAGCAGGACGCCCTCGATCTCGCGCAGGATGGCGCTCTCGAGGTCGCGCTCGCTGTATTCGCCCTTCAAACCGAGCAGATCGAGCAGGTACGGATCGCGAAACACGATGTCGGGGGTCATCTGCCCGTCGCGGAGCTTGGCGATCTCCGCCGAGATGACGGCTTTCGGCTTTCTCGACAGCGCGGTGCGCTGGAACAGCATGCCGCCGATCTTCAGGCGCAGCGTGCGCACGTCCCATCGCTCGACGCGGCACATCTCGGCGTAGAACTCGCGGGCCAAGGGGTCCTTGATCGGCAGGAGCGCATGCACATGCGACCAACTCAATTGTTGTGACAGTGTCACGACAATTGCCTGGTCCGGGAATAGCTGCGCGAACTGGATCATGCGGGCGATTTCGGCATAGCTAAAGCCGCGCCCATACTCCGCCGTCAATTCTCGTGACACGGTCACGAGAATTTGTTTTCCGTACTCGCCCCTACCGCCTTGGAGATTGTCATTCAAGAGGCGCCGTCCCACGTGCCAGCAGAGCATGGTCTGTGTGGAGTAGGCGACCGTGGCGATCCGCCGACGAGCGGACTGGATGAGATTTCGCAGGTCGGCCAACAGGGCCGCGTGACCAGCGGCCACGGGCGCCTTGGACACGGGCGCGAGCTTGCGCGACTTGCTGGAGGCTGCGCCGGATTGCTTGGGGACCATCCTCTTCACCGTTCGCCCCCCTTCAGCAGTCCATCCAGCAGCCCCTCAGCCTCCTTCTCGACGGCGAGGATGTCGGCGCTGATCTCCTCCAGCGTGCGCAGCGGCTGCGGCTTGTAGAAGTGCCGCGTGAAGCTCACCTCGTAGCCGACCTTCGTGGCGTCCTCCTTGATCCAGGCATCGGGCGTGTAGGGCAGCACCTCGCGGCGAATGAAGGCCTCGATTCCGCCGTCTTCAAGCAGCGGCACCTGCTCGGTGTCGCGCAGCTCGGAGTCTGGTTCGTATTCGACAATGGCGGGCTTGCCCTCCACGGTCGCCTCGAACAGGCCGCGCAGCGGATCGGCCTTTGCCTTGCCGGGCTTGTACGATCTTGCGATGACGGGTGCGGCGGTTTCGAGGCGCCAGCTCACGGCCTTTACGATCTGCTTCACGTCGGCGGCGGGAAACTTGAGGTCGGCCTTCCTGAGCGCGGCGTCCACGCGGGCGCGGAAGATGTTGTGGTCCTCGTAGAGCTTGTCCCCCAGTGCCTCGCGCAGCTTCGTGGCCACTTCGACGAGTCTCCCGTCGCGCTCCCAGGTCTTCGGGTCCAGCAGCTTCCTTTTCTTCTTCTCAGGCAGACCCTTCTTCGTCGCTTCGCCCTCTTCATCGTCGCCTTCGTCTTCGTCATTGCCCCAATCGGCCAAGCGCTTCTCCAGCGCGGCGGAGACTTTGGCGAACTTGGTGAAGAGGTCGTCGCCAAACTCCTCGTAGAGCGCCGCCCGCAGCTCTTCGTCGCCTGAGGTGAAGCGCAGCGTCTGGATGGCCTTGAGGGTGATCTGGCTGTGCAGGCGCAGCGGCCGCTCGACCGTCACCTTCCAGTAGCCGAAGGCGGCGTTGGGGAAGATCTTCGACTCGGGCGTCTCCTTGAAGTCGAGGAACGTGCGGTTGATTCGCTCGATGTCCTCGGGCGAGAGCTCGCAGTTCTTCATGCCCTTGTTCTTGCGGAGCGGCTTGAACCACTGGCTCGCGTCGATGAGCTGCACCTTGCCCTTGCGGTGCGCGGGCTTCTTGTTCGACAGCACCCAGATGTAGGTGGCGATGCCGGTGTTGTAGAAGAGGTTGAGCGGCAGCGCGACGGTGGCCGAGAGCCAGTCGTTCTCGATGCGCCATCGCCGGATGTTGCTCTCGCCCTGGCCGGCGTCGCCGGTGAAGAGCGAGCTGCCGTTGTGGACCTCGGCGATGCGGCTGCCCAGCGCCGAGCGGTCGTTCATCTTCGACGCCATGTTGGCGAGGAAGAGCATCTGACCGTCGCTGGAGCGGGTGACGAGCGACATCTCCTCGCCAGCGTGCATCACCTTGAAGCGCGGATCGCGCATGCCGTCCTTGCCGCCCATCGCCTCGAGGTCCTTCTTCCAGCTCTTCCCGTAGGGCGGGTTCGCGAGCATGAAGTCGAACTCCTGGGCCGGGAAGGCGTCGTGCGAGAGCGTCGACCACTCCGCGCCGCCGACGATGTGGTCGGCGCTCTCGCCCTCGCCCTTGAGCAGCATGTCGGCCTTGCAGACGGCGTAGGTCTCGGGGGTGATCTCCTGGCCATAGAGGTGGGTCGTGATCTGCTGCTTGCGCTTCGCGGCGATCGCCGTGAGCGTCTCTTCGGCGACGGTGAGCATGCCGCCGGTGCCACAGGCGCCGTCGTAGAGCAGGTAGGTGCCGGACTTGAGCTTGGCCTCGATCGGCAGGAACACGAGGTTCGCCATCAGGTGCACCGCATCGCGCGGCGTCCAGTGCTCGCCCGCCTCCTCGTTGTTCTCTTCGTTGAATTTGCGGACCAGCTCTTCGAACACCGTCCCCATCGCGTGGTTGTCGATGCCCGTGGGCGACAGGTCGATTTCGGGGTCGAGGAACTTGTTGATCAGCGTGCCCAGCGCGTCGGCCTTGGAGAGCGTCGAGAGCTGGTTGCGGAATTTGAAGTTCTCGAGGATGTCCTGGACGTTCGGCGAGAAGCCGTTGAGGTAGTCCTCGAAGTCGGCCAGCAGTTGCTGTTGGCTGCCGCGGGACTTGAGGTCACGCAGGCTGAAGCGCGAGGTGTTGTAGAAGGCCTGCCCGGCGGCGCCGGCAAGAGCGGCGCTCTGCTCCGTGAAGCCGCTCTTGTCGAGCATCTTCTTGGCCTCGAGCACCGCCTGCTTGGTGGGCTCGAGAACCGCATCCATGCGCCGGATGACGCACATGGGCAGGATCACGTCGGGGTACTTGCCGCGCTTGAAGAGGTCGCGGAGTACGTCGTCGGCGATGCCCCAGATGAAGGAGACGATCTTGTTGTGCGTTGCCTGGTCCACTCGCTCTTTCGCCCCCTTCCCGACGGCCACACGCTCGCGGGCCGCATCGAGCGCGCGCAATCCTACCCCGTCGGAACGGCGGACGACAAGCGTCGCGCTGCGGAACCGCAAGGAGGTGGTGTCGGTGCGGCACCTGCCAGACGAGGATCTGGCCCTCGCCCAACTGGCGTACCCGCTGACGGGGGCGCAGGCCGTCCACCTTCAATAACCCCGCCGTCCGCCATTCGGTGATCCACCCCTTGAGGTCGCTCTCCCACACGAGCGGGTGCGGAGCGATGCTCACGAAGACGGCGTCGTATGCAATGCGTCGCGTGTGCGCGAGGAGCGCTTGAAGCGTCCTCTTCGCCCGCTCCAGGTGAGAAGTCGCGCGCTCGGCGGTGGACTTCAGCAGGTCGCGCCAGACGCCCTCCGAATCGCACAGAGGACGAGGGGCGGCTGCCGAGGTTATGTGCGCACATATCGTGCCCATAACGCTCATACCGCCCTGGCCGCGCCCAAGACCGGCCCTGGCAGGTACTTCGCGCCGCGCCGTTCCCCCTCGAGTCGGAGGATACCCTCCTCGACGAGGCGCCGCAGTTCACGAGAGGCGGCGTATCGAGTGACAGAGAAGATCTCCCGGTAGTCCGCGTTCTTCAGCTCGGCCTTTCGTGCGAAGTGCGCACGAAGCGCGGGGATCCTCGCCTCCAGGAATGCGCGCGCCTCGTGCAGGTCGGGGGCGACCCGATAGACGGCACCGCGGCCGGGGGCCATCGGCGCCTGCGCGATGAGGACTTCGTGCCCATCGATCGTGATGCGCTGGAATCGGCAGGTCACGGTGGGGCGCAGCCGCCGCTCGGGCACGGCCTGCAGGTCCGCGATCGCGTCCTCGGGGTAGGAGTGACCCGTGGGAGTTCCGTCATCCTCAACGCCGAGGATCAGGGTTCCACCGTCGGCGTTGGCGAAGGCGGCGACGCATTCGGCCACGAAGTCGCGCGCCTGCCGGCGACCCAGGGGCCGAGGAGGGGCGGGCGGCCCCTGATCCCAGAGGGACTTGAACTCCAGGAACTGCCCCTCGTCGCGTTCCAGGAGCGCGCGGAGCTCGGCCTCACTCAGGAGGTCATGACCCGTGGCGCTCATGGTGCCCCTCGTGTGGCCTTGGCGGGCGGGCCGGGCGTTGGGGCTGGGCGCATAGAATCGCCCGGCCACCACGTGCGCATCGGGCCACGGTCGCGCCCGGAGCCGGGCCCTGCGGGTCTTTCGACGATCGACACTCCCGGCATCTGTGTCCCGACGATGGCTCCCTGTGGCGGTTGCCGTGACCCGTCTGCGAGCGGGTCCGAGGACCGTTGGTTGGTCCCGAAGTTGCACCTGCCGCCATCGTATCGCGCATGCCCACGTCTGTCACCGGCGGCAACCCTCACGGTCTGCGAGAACGGATTCGGGAAGCGGACGCCGTTCGAGGACTACCGCGACCAGTCGCGGACCGGGCTCGGCGTGATCAACATCCAAACCTCGGAGCGGAACGGCCTCGTGGTGAGCCTGCAGCCGGTGCGCGAGACGGACGACGTGATGCTGATCACGCAGAAGGGGATGGTGATCCGCACCGCCGTTTCGAGTATCCGCGTGCAGGGGCGGAACACGCAGGGGGTGACGCTGATCAAGCTCGACGAGGGGGACAAGCTCGTTGCGCTCGCGCGGGTCGCGCAGGACGAGAACAGCGGCGACGAGGGGGCTTCCACGGCCGCGCCGCCCGAGTCCGAGCCCGACGCGCCGTCCGCGCCGCCCGAGGAGGCGCCCGAGGCGCTGCCTCCCGCCGAGCCCGCGGGGCAGTAGACCAGCGGGCGCCGCGCCGGCGGGCGAGGAGTGGGCCTGAGCCTCTTGCCGGCGGATGGGGGATTGCGGCCGGCACGTCGATGTGCTACGCTCCAAGCATCACAGTGCAACACGAAGTGATGCTGGAGGGCGCGCCATGAAGGCCCTGACGCTCAGGAAGATCCCCCGCGAGGTGGCGAGAAAGATCCAGGAGCGCGCCCGGGCGGAGCGGATCAGCGCCACGAAGGCGGTGCTTCGGATCCTCGAGGAGGCCCTCGGGCTCGCGCGGAAGCGCCCTGCTCCCGTCGAAAACCACGACTTCGACTTTCTGTTCGGGACCTGGACGAAGAAGCAGGCGGACGAGTTCGACGCCGCGCTCCGCGAGATGCGAAAGGTCGACCCGAAGGACTGGGAATGAGCTCCTTCCTCCTCGACACATCCGCGTACTCCGCCTTCCAGCGCGGGCATGCCGAAATCGGGGCGTCGGTCCGCGGCGCGGAGCGCGTGATGATCAGCCCGGTGGCGCTCGGAGAGCTCCTGTCGGGGTTTCGGCAGGGCAAGGACCGTCGGGCGAACGAGGCCCTCCTCGAGCGGTTCCTTGCGACACCTGGCGCCGAAGTCATCGTCGTCGACCGCGCAACGGCCGACTGCTACGCTGCGATCCATGCATCGCTCCGCGAGTCGGGTGCCATGGTTTCGGCGAACGACCTGTGGATCGCAGCCAGCGCGATGCAGTACGGACTCTGGCTCCTGACGACCGACAGCGATTTCCTGCGCATCCCGCAGATCCTCGTCGAGTTCCACGAACCCAGGTAGTCCTACAACGCTACTTCAGCCCCGAAGGGGCGACGTCGGGGCGCCCGCGCAGCGGGCCGGCCAGGGGCGCAGCCCCTGGGGCCTTCCCGACCGTCGCGTTTGGAGCCCTGAAAGGGCGACACATTTCATCGGTCGCCCTTTCAGAGCTCACGTCACGATGCATGCGTGGAAACCAGAGGCTGCGCCCCCGGCTCTCTTGGACAGCCCCTTCGGGGCTGGCGAAACTAGCGTTCCAGGAGTAGGCACGCTCCCCGTGGCGCGCGCAGGCCCTTTTGCAAGTGCCGCGCCGGTTGACCGCGCGGCGCCCGGGCGGGTACGATTCCCGCCCCACTGGCACATGCGAGAGGATCACATGAAGGGAAAACCGGAAATCATCGCCCTGCTCTCCAAGATGCTCAAGGAGGAGCTGGGCGCCCTCAACCAGTACATGCTCCACGCCGAGATGGTGGAGAACTGGGGATACAAGAAGCTCGGCGCCGAGCTGAAGAAGCAGTCGATCGGCGAGATGAAACACGCAGAGGCGCTCATCGAGCGGATCCTCTTCCTCGAGGGGACGCCTGACCTCGGCGACATGCCGAAGCTCAACATCGGACGCGACGTCAAGCAGCAGATGCTGAACGACCTTGCCCTCGAGAAGGGCGCCGTCGCGAGCTACAACGAGGGGATCGCCTCGGCCCGCAAGGCCGGCGACAACGCCACCGCCGACCTCTTTCTCAAGACGCTCATCGATGAGGAGGAGCACGTCGACTTCCTCGAGACGCAGCTCGGCCTGATCGAGCAGCTCGGCCTCCCGATCTACCTCTCACTGCAGATCAGCGCATAGGCGATGGAGGCGGCCCGCGCGCACGTCCACGTCTCCGGCCGCGTGCAGGGGGTCTGCTTCCGCGCCGCGACGTGCGACGAGGCGGAGCGGCTCGGGCTCGTGGGCTGGGTCCGCAACCTCCACGACGGGCGCGTCGAGGCGGTCTTCGAGGGGCCGCGCGAGAAGGTCGACGAGGCGGTCGCCTGGTGCCGCCACGGGCCGCCCGCCGCGGAGGTCTCGCGCGTCGAGGTTTCCTTCGAGGCGCCCACGGGCGAGTTCCGCGGCTTCGCGACGACGTGGTAGAGGAAATCCCGGATTCGACCAAGAAGCGCAGGAGCGGCGGGGTCAGCGTGTCGGAGGCCCACATGGAGGATCCGGACATGAACGCTGCCGCGCGACCGACCCTCGACTTCGACGCCCTCGTCCGCGAGCACCAGGACCGCGTCTACCGCGTCGCCTGCCGCGTCCTCCATGACCCCGCCGGGGCCGAGGACGTCGCCCAGCAGGTCTTCCTCAAGCTCTACCAGGACGGAGGCCTCCCGAGCGGCGTCGCGAACCCCACCGCCTACGTCGCCCGCGCCGCCGTGAACACCGCGCTCAAGTCGGTCCGCTCCGAGGACCGCCGCGACCGGCGCGAGCAGGCCCCGCGGCCGCGGGCGGCCACCCAGGACCCTGCGCTCCGCCTCGTCGTGCGCGAGGCCGTCGACGACCTCCCCTCGGATCTCAAGGTGCCGATCGTCCTCCACTACTTCGAGGGGCTCGGGTACGAGGAGGTCTCCGACGCCCTGGGCATCCCCGCGGGGACGGTCGCGTGGCGGATCAGCGAGGCGAAGGGGAAGCTCCGCGCCTCGCTCGCCGGCATCGGCGCGGCGCTGACGGTCGCCGCGGTCGACTCCGCGCTCGAGGGGGCCGACGAGGTGAGCTCACCTCCGACGCTCGCGGCGAAGCTCCGCGCGATCCCGCGCGCGCCGAAAGCGCCGGTGGCCGCCGTTCCCCCGCAACTCCCCGCGGGCCCGATCCTCGGCATCGGCGCCCCGCTCGCGATCGCCCTCCTCCTCCTCTTCGTCGGGGGCCTCGTCGTCGTCACCTCCTGGCGCCCCACGACGCGGGTCGTTCATCGCACCGTCGATCTGCCGACCGGGCCGGCGGTCGTTGCGACCGCGACCGCCCCGGGCGGCGCGCCTCCCGCTGCGACTCCGCGGCCAGCCGCCTCGGCGCCGACAGCAGACGTGGACGAGCCTATGTCGCCCGCCGCGAGGCAGGGCGAAGAAGAACTCGAAGGATTCCTCTACCGCGACGGGGCGGGACGGATGGGGCTCTGGACCGACGACGACGAGACGAAGAGCTGGCGTCCCTCCCGACGTCTGCTGCTCCCCGCCTCGGCGGCCCCATTCGAGGGGCTCGTGCTCGGAGGCCGCGAGGTCGGCGGCGTCCGCTGGGGGACCGCGGGCCCGGAGGCCGCCCCGCGCGTGCACGTCCGCCTGCGCGCCGTCGTGCGGGAGGAGGCGCCCGCCGAAGGAACCGTCTTCGCGATCGAGTGGCTCGACGTGCAGGAGGTCCTCGGCGTGGAGTGCCTCTCCGACGGCTGGGTGGAGGCCTGGGGCCGGTGCGGGCAGGCGCTCCTCGACTTCGGGCGCGGAACGGACGAGGTCCCGAGCGAGGCGAAGCGGACGCGGCTGCGGGAGGACGCCTCGGTGGCTGCGCGCGAGATCGAGACGCTGGCTCGGCACCGCTCGACCGACGACCGCCCCGCGGCGCTGCGGGCGTACCCACTCGAGGACCGCTGGCGCAGGGGGGGGATCTGGCTCCTCCGCGAGATCCTCGACGGAAAGACCTCGTGGCTCGTCGGTCGCGTATCGCAGGCGCAGGAGACGCCCGACGTGGACGACCTGAAGGCGATGTTCCTCTCGGCGACGGACCAGGCGAGCTTCCGCAGGGGCATCGTCGAGCGATACTCGGAGGAGGCCCTCGCGGAGGGGGCCAGGATCTGGTGCTACGCCACCATGGACGAGAAATACGACCTCGGCGGGGCGTGGCTTCACGACATGGCGGAGGTCTGGACGCCCGTCGAGTTCCGCGACCACCAGACGGTCGCGCGGGCCGCGGCCGCGAAGGAAGCGAAGGCGCCGACTCCCGAGAAGGAGCCTTCCAAGGGGCTGACGGGCGGTTTCGAGGAGGCGGGGATCGAGTGCGAGCGGCCTTCGGAGGAGGAGGTGCGCGCGGTCATGAATGGCGGCGCGCTCCGGGTGAAGGGGGTCGTGGCGGGCGGGAAGGCGGACCGCGCGGGGATGCGGACGGGGGACCTGCTCTGGGGGGTGGAGCCGCTGGAGGCACCCGCGGATGGCGTCGGACGGGAGCTGGCGTCGCCGTACGTCTTGGGCGATCTGCTCGAGCGGCAGCGGAAGACGGGTGGGGACGAGGTGACGGTCGTGGTCCTGCGCGACGGGGAGCTCGTACGGATCCGGATCCCGGCGAGGTAGACGAAATGATCGAGGTGCGTCGATCGGGGGATCGCGGCCGCGCGGCATATCCGCGAGTGGAGAGCCTGCACACCTTCTCGTTCGGCGAGTACTACGACGCCAATCACATCGCCTTCGGCGCGCTGCGGGTGATTAACGAGGACGTCGTCGGGCCGGGAGGCGCCTTCCCGATGCATCCGCACCGCGACGTCGAGGTCGTCACCTGGGTGATCGAGGGGGCGATCGAGCACCGCGACTCGCTCGGCACGCGCGACGTCGTGCGAGCGGGGGAGGCGCAGAGGATCACGGCGGGGACGGGGATCGAGCACAGCGAGGCGAACCCCTCGGCGACGGAGCGGCTGCACCTGCTGCAGATCTGGATCCTCCCGAGCCGCCGCGGCCTCGCGCCGTCGTACGAGAAGAAGGCCTTCCCGCTCGAGGGGAGGCGAGGGAGGCTGGCGGTGGTCGCCTCTCCCGACGGCGCGGAGGGGTCGATGCGGATCGCGCAGGACGCGCGAATCCTCGCGGCGACCGTCGACGCGGGGGGCGTGATCGCGCACGAGGTTGCTGCCGGGCGTCGCGCGTGGGTGCAAATGATCCGCGGCGAGGTGGCGGCGAACGGCGTCTCGCTGAGGGCGGGCGATGGCGCGGCGGTCACGGTCGAGTCACGCATTCGGTTGTGCGCGGCCGACGCGGCGGAGCTGCTCCTCTTCGACCTGCCGTAGGCTTCGCCTACTTCCCCTCGAGGCAATACGCGAGCCAGGGGTTCTCCCGGCGGATGCGGAGGAGTTGTTCGAGCGCACGTTGACGCGCATCGATGGGGGCGTCGTCCGGGAGGGAGGAGCAGGCCTTCCAGAGGTCCTCCGGGTCGAATCCGGCGAGGAGCGTGTCGATGCCCGCCACGTTGTCCGTGGGCCATTCCGCGGCACGGACGAGCACCTCGCGGGCCGCAGCCTCGCCGCGCGACGTGACCGCGCCCGCGAGCAGTTCATCCAGCCCCTCCAGTTCCTTGGCGCTGTGGGTGAGCTCCGCCTGGTATACGAGGAAGCCCACGGATTCGTCGGTGTCGCCCGCGCTCGCGAGCAGCACCGAGGCCTCCTCCCCGGTCGACCACGTCTCGGCCAACGCGGCGTCGGTCCCCTTCATCGAGCGTAGGATGGCGATGATCCCGTGCGCTCGGGGCGAGCCCCTCCCGCGGAAGAAGAACGTCAGGCTGCCGCTCTCGCCGAGCGCCTCCTCCAGCAGCGGCACGGCCGCCTGCGGCCCTTCGCGCTCGATCCGCCCCTTGTCGTCGAGGAACTGCTGGAGCGTCTTCGTCTCCGCGTAGAGCTCGCCATCCTTCGGGCGCCCCTCCAGGACCTTGAGCGTCGCCTGGATCCGGTCGACGTGGCCGGTCGCAAGACACGCCTGGGCGTATTCGATGTCGAATCCTGATCCGCTCCGGGACGCCCCGCCGAGGGCTTCCTCCTCGTAGTCGTCGAGCACTTCTTCGGGCCTCCCAGCTCTCGTCCAACGGCGGAGCGCGGTCCGGAGGTTGTCGCGGTAGGACTCCGCTCCCGTGTTTCCGCAGACTGCCTGTTCCCAGAAGGGTCCGCCGCGAGAGAGCCTCCGCGCGAGCAATTCGGGCAGCTTCGTCGGATCGCGGTGCTCGCAGTAGACGATCAGCCGCTCGCGCGCGGAGGAGACGGCGAGGTCGCTGGGGAAGGGCGCAGCGAGCCTCGCGGAGGAGACGTCGAACCTGGCGACCTCCTGGTACCGCTTGAGCGCGAGGTCGCCTTCCCCGCACGCCGCAGCGTTGTCCGCCAGGAGCACCGATGCGTGCGCGCCGAGCGCGTCGCCGTGGTACGTTTCGGCGAGCCGCTCGAGCGTTCCTCGGTCGCCCGCCTGGAGAGGCAGGCCGTGCCCCTCAACCGCGCGGTGCGAAATCTCCTCGAACCGGCCCCACTCGAGATAGGGGTCGTCCGGCGCCTCCTGCTCCCACGCGTCGAGGTATGCGTCGATCCACTCCTGGTGGGTTCCCCACCCCTCGCGGACCGACTTCCAGAGGAAGGTGAACCGCGCGAGGCCCAGCTCGCGCGCGCCGGGGAACTCCTTCTTCATCCGATCCAGGCGTATGGCCCCTTCGGCGGGATCGTCCACCGGGTCCTCGACCTCGGGATTCCGCACGAACCCGCTCATCGCCCATGCTCGGGCGAGGGCGTTCGAGACCCACGGGCCGGAGCAGGACGGCAGCGCCTCGACGAACTTCGCGTCCTCGACGGGGTCGCCTCCCATCGGCTGCATCAGGAGGAAGCACCACCTCCGCGCGCGCGGGTCGGTCGCCGCCGCGAAGGCCTCCTCGAGGTCCCCCAGGACCGATGCGGCCCGCCCGAGGCATGCGGCGCCGCGGAAGCAGGCGACGTACGCCTTCCACGCGCGATCGGCCCTGTCGGGGTTCGAGGTCCCCTTCTTCTCGTCGGAGCACCAGGGTTCGAGGACGCGCCAGGTGCGGCTGGCGCAGAGGTCGTGATCGGCGTGCGCGGCGGGCCAGCCCTTCTCGAGGAGCGCGAGGAGGGCCTCGGCGTCCTTCGCGTCGCACGCGCCCTTCACGCGGTCGCAGAGCAGCGCGCGGTCCGAGGTCCCCTTCGGGTCGTCCGCGCGGCACTCCTCCTCCGCGGCGGCGAGGAAGAGCTCGTCGAAGTCGGGGGCCGGGGGCTCGAGGTGGACCTCGAGGCCGATGTTGAAGAAGGGGAAGTTGTCGAGATAGAAGCGCCAGTAGGGCAGGTGTTCCGCGGGCGTGGCGCCGCGCTTCGCCAGGTCGGAGAGGATCTCCTGCAGCGCGGAGACGATCGCGGCGGATCGGGGGTCGTCGCGGTTGTCGTACTGGGTGCCCGCGGGGTACGCCTTGTCCGACTGAGCGAACGCGGCGACGGCGTCGTCGAAGCGGCGCTCGCGGAGGGCCTTCTTCCCCGCCTCGAGGGCCTCGCGTTCGGAGAGGAGGGGCGCCTCGGCGAGCGCGTACGCCGCGGCGAGGAGGAGGACTGCGGCTCTCATGGCTCCCCGCGGCATGCGCCTTCCTCCGCCCGTGGACGGTGGACCGACCTGGTGGGAGTCGTGGTCCGATGCAGCGGTTACCCGATCTTCTCCATCAGCCGATGCAGGGTCTTGATCGCGGCATCCAGCCGTTCTCCCTGGATCCGGTCCCGACGAAGCATCTCGAGGAGCGCATGGTGCAGCTTCTGCCAGCGCTCGTCGTTCTTCTCCCAGCGCTCGTCGTTCTTCTCCCAGCGCTCCTCGTTCTTGTTCCAGCGCTCGTCGTTCTTGTTCCAGCGCTCGTCGTTCTTCTCCCAGCGTGCGTCGTTTTTCCGCCAACGCTCGCAATCCTCGAGGAACAGCTTCTCCAGGAAAGCCATCCTGCGATCGATGTCGTCAGGGAGCTCGTTCTTCGCCATCGCGTACTCTCCTCGGCGCCTGCCCGATTCTACCCGGGTCCCGTCGGGTGGTCCATTGCCGAAATCGAAAGACGGAAATGGGCCCCATCATGGGATTCCGTGAACGCGGAGGGCGCCTCCGCCACTCCATGGAAGGGACCCTTGCCGGGGTCGTGATCTCTTCGAAGTCTCCATGCTCCTCTGCTACCCTCCCTCTGTGCCAGAGACGGACGCCCGCAGCGACGAAGACCTCGTGGCCCTCTGCAACCAGGGGGACGAGGGGGCCTTCGAGGCGCTCTATCGGCGTCACCGAGACTGGGTCGTGCGGCTTGCGTGGCGGGCGACGCGGAACGACGAGGACGCCTCGGCCCTTGCGATCCCGGTCGGGACGGTGAAGTCGCGGATCCACCACGCACTCGCCGCGCTTCGCTCGGATCCGCGGGCGCAGGAATTCCTGCGCGGGTGATCGTGACAATCCTCGATTCCTTGAACCTTTCAGGCGGCTCGCGTACTCCATCCTCTGGAGGCACGACCATGGACGACATCAACGAGGACCCGAAGGCGCCGCAGGGGCTCATCGACGCCCTCCGCGCACTCCACGCGGGCGCCCCCTCAGTCCCGCACGAGATTGACGACGGCATCCTCTCCGCCGCTCGGCGCCGCATGGCCGCCCTCCGTCGTCGTCCCCGCCTCCTCCGCTGGGTGGCCGCGGGGGCTGTCGCAGCGGCCGTGCTGGTCGCCTTCTTCGTGAGCCGTCTCAACGACGACGCGGAGGGGAGCCCCGTCGCGGGCCGCGTGACGATCCTCGATGCCTTCGCGCTGGCGCGGCGCATCGAGGCGGGGTCCGCGCTCCCCGCGGACGACGTGAACCACGACGGCCGCATCGACGGCGCCGACGTCGATCACCTCGCGATGGCTGCGGTGGCGCTGCCGCCGCGCGCGGGGGGTGGCCGGTGAGGAGAACCCTTCCGATCGTCGCCCTCCTCCTCGTGGCCGCGGCCCTCTGGCTCGCGCCTCGCGCGACGCGGCTGCAGGCGGAGGAGCGGGCCCACGCGCCGCGCTTCGCCGCGGTGGACGTCTTCGTCGACGCGAAGAGTGCGTCGCTCGCGGCCTGGCAGGTCGAGCTGGACGCCGAGCGGAAGGGGATCCAGATCGTCGGCGTCGAAGGAGGCGAGCACGCGGCCTTCGCGAAGCCGCCCTACTACGACCCGAAGGCGCTCAAGGACGACCGGATCGTCCTCGCCGCGTTCAGCACGGGGAAGGACCTTCCGAGCGGACGGACGCGCGTCGCGCGGGTCCACCTCCGCATCGAGGACGGCGGCGACGCAGCGTTCGCCGTGAAGCTGCTCGCCTCGGCTTCCATGGACGGCAAGGAGGCCTCGGCCACGGTGTCAGTGGAAGAGCATCGATAGAGGGTCGGCGTTTCCATGGATTCGTCTGCCCCGAGAGCATGTCGACGGATTGACGGGTCCTTGAGATCGTCTGCCCCGAAGGGGCAGTTCAAGCCAGCCAGGGGCGAAGCCCCTGGGGATTCGCGTATCTGAAGTAGGAGCCCTGAAAGGGCGACTCATCGAGATGAGGCGCCCCTTCAGGGCGCCGTCCCGGCGGGAACGGTTCAGGTCCAGGGGCTGCGCCCCTGGCTGTCTTGAGCCGCCCCTTCGGGGCGGGTCGATGCTCGGGCGAGCAAGAAGCAAGAACCGCGTCTCGGGGGACGCGGTGGATACGGAGGAGCCATGAAACTGAGGACCTGGATCGCGATCGGACTGGCGGCCATCGTCGTCATTGCGGGGTGCCGCAGCGAGGCCAAGGGACCGAGCCGCGAGGGCGCCTCGATCCCATCCGAGTGGAACGGCATCTCGCGTGGCACTCCGGCCGGTCATCCGTACCAGCCGCGCTCGCACATGGAGGCAACGATCTTCACGGGAGAAGAGATCCACTACGCGGAAAAGGAAGCGATCCCGTTCCTGAGCAAAGTCCCGGTCCTCGGCCTCATCCTCAACGTCCCTTTGCACCGCGCCGCCGCAGCGGCTGCCCCCGCCCCCGGCGACGAGCTCTGGGTCATCGAGAAGTCCTCCGCCCCTGGCGACGCCTCCGCCTCCGACGCCGACTCCGCCCCCGGCTCCGGCGCCCTCCTCGCGCGCCGCTCCGAGGCCGAGAAGGAGGTCCCCTGCCCCCTCGAGCACACCGACGTCCGCGCCCACATCGTCGGCTACGTCGGCACCGTCGACGTCACCCAGCGCTTCAAGAACCCCTTCGCCGAGAAAATCGAGGCCGTCTACGTCTTCCCCCTCCCCCACGACGCCGCCGTCAACGACTTCGTCATGACAATCGGCGACCGCCACATCCGCGGCATCGTCCGCGAGCGCGAGGAGGCGAAGAAGATCTACGAGGAGGCCCGCTCGCAAGGCTACGTCGCCTCCCTCCTCGAGCAGGACCGCCCCAACATCTTCACGCAGAAGGTCGCGAACATCGAGCCCGGCAAGTCGATCGACGTCGCCATCACCTACATCGAAACCCTCAGCTTCTCAGACGGCGCCTACGAGTTCGTCTTCCCGATGGTCGTCGGACCGCGCTTCAATCCGCCCGGCACGCACGACGGCGTCGGCGCGGTCCCCCGCGGAGGCCCGGGCTCCAGCAGCCAGACCACCGAGGTCAGCTACCTCGCCCCGGGCGAGCGCACCGGTCACGACATCGCCGTCGCGGTCGACCTCGAGGCGGGCCTCTCGATCGAGGACCTCGCCTCCCCCTCCCACGCGATCAAGGTCGAGAGCGTCTCCCCCACCCGCGCGGCCGTCATCCTCGACGCGAAGGACACCCTGCCCAACAAGGACTTCGTCCTTCGTTGGCGCGTCGCCGGCGGCGCGATCAAGACCGCCCTCCTCACCCACCGCGACGAGCGCGGCGGCTTCTTCACGCTGATGATCTCTCCGCCTGCGGACCTCGCGACGCTCCCTCGCGCGCCGCAGGAGATGGTCTTCCTCCTCGACTGTTCGGGGAGCATGGACGGGCGGCCGATCGCAAAGGCGAAATCGGCGATCCGCCGCGCGATCGGTCGCCTCGGTCCTGAGGACACCTTCCAGATCATCCAGTTCTCCGAGACCGCCTCCGCGCTCGGCCCCGCGCCGATCCCCGCAACGAGCGAGAACGTCGAGCGCGGCCTGCGCTACCTCGCGTCGCTCACCAGCGAGGGCGGCACGATGATGATCGAGGGGATCAAGGCCGCCCTCGACTTCCCGCACGACCCGCGCCGCTTCCGCATCGTGTCGTTCATGACGGACGGCTACATCGGCAACGAGGCGCAGATCTTCGCGGAGACGGCGAAGCGCCTCGGCGAGTCGCGCCTCTTCAGCTTCGGCGTCGGCTCCTCGGTGAACCGCTACCTCCTCGACGGCCTCGCCCGGATGGGGCGCGGCGCGGTCGCCTACGTGGGCCTGGAGGAGGACGCCGCGCCCGCGGTGGACGGGTTCTACGAGCGGATCGCGCACCCCGCGCTCACGGACGTCAAGGTCGACTTCGGCGGGCTCGACGCGACCGACGTGTTCCCCTCTCGCGTGCCCGACCTCTTCGTCGGGAGGCCGATCGTGCTGACGGGCCGCTTCACGGGGCACGGGAGGCAGACGATCCGCCTCTCGGGGATGGCGGGAGGCGAGCGTCGCGAGGTGAAGCTCGACGTCGACCTCGACGCGGCCGACGCGACGCACCCCGGCCTCGCCTCGGTCTGGGCGCGGATGGAGATCAAGGACCTCTCGTTCCGCGCGGCGACGGGGACGGAGGACCGGGCGGCGGAGCGGATCAAGTCGCTCGCACTCGAGTACGGCCTGATGTCGGCCTACACCTCGTTCATCGCGGTCGACACGCTCGCGCGCACCGCGGGGGACCACGGCACGACAGTCACGGTCCCCGTCCCGATGCCCGCCGGCGTCCGCTACGAGACCACGGTCCCCGACGGCAAGAAGGACGGCGAGCGCCCGAAGTAACCTCCCGCTGGAGAGGCGTCCGTCAGGGCGCCGGGGATCGCCGCCCGTGAGGGC
>ORJL011464447.1_pt1 | contig 21915 bp, 18 predicted proteins | sample 1779941 | NCBI WGS metagenome assembly ORJL01 (sample SAMEA104232317, study PRJEB22302) | groundwater metagenome | biome: forest; feature: aquifer; material: groundwater | place: USA | collected 2011-08-07 | depth 5.8 m
AACAGCACGATCCCCGCCGCGATGAACACGAACGCCGCCGCTTTCAGTAAAGGATTTTTTTCATGGAACACCAGCCTCCCCGAGGCGATGGCCGCGAGCATTTCGAACGAACGGGACGCGGCGGTGACGACCGACGCGGCGGAGAAGAGGTACGCAAAGCTCGCCAGAAGCGAAGAGGCGCCAGCCGCGAGCGACTGGCCGAGGAACACCGGGCGGGCGAGATAGCCGAGAACGTTCTCGCCGGTACGGACTTTTGCGGCGATGAAGAGCGTCAGTACCAGTATGAAGTATATGGCGGACTGTTCGGCCTCCACCGAATTAAAATGGCTAATGTCGTACTTATAGAGTGACAGAGTAGCGACCGCGAGTACCGCCGCCAAAAGGGAAAGCAGTTTTCCTCTGGCGCTCAGTCCGTGGTTGAGGTAAAGCAGTATGAAGGCGATGGCGATGCTCCCGATGCCGAGCATCTGCGGGAGTGACACCGCGTATCCGAGCGCCACATCGGCCGCGAGCAGGAGGGGAATGGTGAGGATGCGCAGGAACGTGAAGGTGCTCCGGTCGGCCTGCATGATGGCATTGAGCGATACGAACAGCAGCGTTACCTCGAGCACGGCGCGCAGGCAGAAGGTCGGCAGGCTCGCCAACGAAAAAACGAATTCATGCCGCATGAGAAGGCCGGTAATGAGCAGGAAGACGACGGACCACCACGCGGTCAGGAACCCCATCCCGTAGAGGCTTTCCTTGCGGTGGGCGATTTCCCACTTGCCGATGGAGGTGCCGACCTCGCCGAAAAAGGCGCTGAGCGCGATGAGGAGTATGCCGGTCATGGTATGCCACTCAACTATAGCATCGGCACCTCCGTCGGCGCATTCGCGTATGGGGCAGAGCGCATCGGATATGCGGCGGACGCCGTAGACATGGGTGAAGCGTACTGTGTGTTCGTTAAAAAACACCGCGGTTAGTGCGATGCCGGCGACCGATATCGTCGGAGCGATGAACTCGTACCGCGTCGTACACTGACGGAGTTTCTTTTTGTGTCTTTTAGGTTTGAAAAGCGGTTGTATGATATAACATGCATAACGCGCCCGTATGAACGCCCCCTACACCCTTCACGTGCTGTGGCGCGCCTTCCACAAATACCGCATCCACGTTGGCGCACTGGTAGTCCTCGGCTTTTTAAGCGCGCTTTTCGAGGGCATAGGTATCAATGCCGCGATACCCCTGCTTACGTTCCTCATCGGCGGCAGTTCGGCGCCAGTGGATACCATTTCGCGTGCGCTCCAGGCCATCTTTGGCTTTTTTTCCGTTGACTTCACCTTCCGGACGCTGCTCCTATTCATCCTCTTCCTATTTATCGCCCGCGCGGTTTCGATCGTGGTCTTCGGCTACATGCGCGGCCGTATACAGGCCGACTTTCTCAACGTCGAGAGCCAAGCGCTCCTGCGCGGGACGCTTCGCGCTTCGTGGCCGTTCCTGCTTCAGCAAAAAATAGGCACGGTGCAAAACTCGCTGGTGCGCGACGTTCAACGCACCACGGGCCTCCTGGATTCGCTGAGCCAGGTCATTCAGTCCTTCAGCGGCTTTTTAATGTCCTTCGTCGTCGCGTTGAGCATATCGCCGACGACTACGCTGTTTACTTTTTTTGGCGGAGGGGCGCTCCTGGTGATAGTCCGCCCGCTCCTGCGCCGCATCCAGCGTACGGCAGGCGAGATGGCGCTTACCGAGAAGCACCTTGGGCAGTCGCTCTCCGAACAGATAGCCGGCATGAAGTCGATTAAGGCCGCCGCAGCGGAGGAGTATGTATTTGCCGAGGCCTCGACGTTCATGAATTCGTTACAGCGGCTACAGTCGCGCATCGCGCTCATCAAGGCGGGCAGTACCAGCCTCTTCCAGCCTTTTACGCTGGTATTCATCTCCATTGCTTTTTATGTGAGCTACCATTCGCCTTCGTTTTCGCTCGTCTCATTCGGGGCGACGCTTTATCTTATACAAAAAATGTTTACGTACCTGGAATCGGGGCAAAACGGATTGCACTCAATCTCCGAGCTGGTGCCCTACGCGCAGAACATCGCGGATTTCAAGCACAATATCACCGCACACGCGGAGAAAGTGCGGGGTAAGATTCCTTTTTCTTTCGCTCGCGAACTTCGCTTTGAGAATGTTTCTTTCGGCTATAGCGCCGAGAATCAGGTGCTTCATGACGTAAGTTTTACCGTTACACGCGGCGCGATGGTTGCGCTCATTGGGCCGTCGGGCGTCGGCAAGACGTCGGTTGCGGACATCCTGTTGCGCCTGTTCCAGCCTTCTGCCGGGCGCTTGCTCGTCGATCAGGTTCCGGCGGAAGACATCAGTCTCGACGGCTGGCGGCGGGCGTTCGGCTATGTCGCGCAGGATGCATTCCTCTTCAACGGCACCCTGGAGGACAACATTCGCTTTTATCGCCCCGACATTTCAGAGAGTGACATACACACGGCGGCGCGACAGGCCCATTTGTATGAATTCATTACCGGCCTCCCTCGGGGGTTTCAGACGTTGGTGGGCGACCGTGGGATAACGCTCTCCGGCGGCCAGCGCCAGAGAGTGGCGCTGGCGCGGGCGCTCGCGGGAAATCCCGCGCTCCTCGTTCTTGACGAGGCGACGAGCTCTCTGGACGTCGAGTCGGAACGCCTCATACAGGAGGCGATTCGCGCCCTCCACGGTTCGGTTACGGTTTTTGTCATTGCGCACCGCTTGAGCACCGTGGAACACGCGGACACCATCCTCGTGCTTAACCACGGACACATCGAGGAGAAGGGCACGCCGCAGGAGCTGCTCGCAAACACCCGCTCTTATTTCACCAAGCATTACCATATGAATGATAAAAAAAGTAAATAGCCCGGGTGTTCCAGCCTGTGCTATTGTTTCTTTGGCCGTTCATTAGAGAAAGAGAGTTCAATGCGGAAACGGATCATTCTGGTGGCCCGATACCCCAGTATCGAGCCGCTCGGTCTCAACCATCTCGTTGAAGTCCCCGGTCAGGTAGGCTGGGAGTGCGACATCGTGCTCATCAAAGGCAACGACTTCGAGCCGTTCGAGAGGATGGTCGCGGAGCGGAAGCCTGATATGATCGGCATTCACATCTGGGCAGGCTATCACCTGCCTATGCTGAAAGCCGCCGATTGGGCTCGCGCACGCGGCATTCCCGTCGTCATGGGCGGACCCTACGCGACGTATTCTCCCAACGACTGCGCGCCCCACGCCGACTGGGTGGTGCGCGCAAGCGGCTTCAGGCTTCTGCGGGACATCCTCGAAGGCAAGCTCAAGAAGGGCGTGCACTTCGACCCGGCGGCCCGCGGCGAGCTCTATCCGATTCCGAAGCGCGCCATTCTCTACGGCGCGTATCCGGAGTTCGGCGAGAGCCTCATCAAAAGTATGCTGGCGGGAGAGGGGTGTCCGTACAAGTGCACCTACTGCCACGCGCCCGAAGCGAACAAGATGCACGGCGGTTTCAACTCGCACATGCGTTCAATCGACGACCTTGTCAATGAAGCGCAGATCGTGCTTCGCGCATATCCCGACACGAAGCTGTTCTACTTCCAGGACGATGTGTTCGGGTTCGACGAGAAAGTCTGGCTGCCGGAATTCGCGCGCCGCTGGAAAAGCGAGGTTGGCGTGCCGTTCCACTGCCAGCTACGCCTCGAAATGACGCGGCATGCCTCCGGCGACCGGCGACTCGACCTCATAGCGGAGGCCGGCGGGAGCGGCATCACGCTCGCCATCGAATCCGACAGCGAGTTCCTGCGCGACCACGTGCTTTTCCGTTCCATGCCCGACGCGCTCATCGTCGAAGGCTGTCGGAAGATCATGAACCGCGGCATGACGCTTCGAACCGAGCAGATCGGCGCGGTGCCGTTCAGCGACATCACCACCGACTTGGGCACGGTCGGACTCAACGTCCGCATCCGGCCCACGATGGCATGGCAGTCTATTCTCTCGCCGTATCCGGGCGTGCCGCTGGGCCTTATCGCCCGGAACTTCGGCATGTGGACCGGCGGCAACGACGACATCAAAGAGGCGTTCCTCGAGAGGAGCGTCTTGTGGCATGTGGACGGCGGCCCCCGCGATATCGAGAAAATCGTCGCGGCACTGCCGCAGCACCGCAAGCGTGAACCTTTGCTGCGCATGCGTGCGGTCAAAACCGGGGAACACTCGGCGGACGTGTACTACCGGCCGCTTCCCGGGAGCAAAGATTCGGGACCGGAGGAAAAAGTCGGCTCGATTACATACCTCTCCGCGGAAGGCAATGCGGCGTACTGCGAAGGGAGCGTTCGGCTCCAGCGATTCTTCAACTGGCTCTCGTATGTGCCGGAGGGAGAAAAGCTCGGACGCGCGCTGGTCGAACTCAACGGCAACGAGTGGAATTGGGAGCGCATAGGCGAGGCGACCCTCGCCCATCTGCGCGAACGCACGCCGGAAGACGTGCTTCGGGGAAGAATGCATGCGCTCGCGAGCGAAATGCATCTCTCGTCGCCGGAGCTCTTGCCGGAGCCGGTCAGGCAGAATCCGCACTACTTCACGTTCTTCCCTGCGGGAGGCGCGTTGGCCGCGAAGGTGGCTGCTGCGGAGACGTTCTCGCCGCGGTACTCCGTGGCGCAATCCATCGACACACTCGGCACGCAGGCCCGCCATCATCTGTTTGACTTTGGTCTCTACCGGGTCAAAAAAGGTCCGTCTGCGATCGCTCTCTGATATCCCGTCCCGCGCTTCCGAGCGCGGGATTTTCATACATTGACGAGCCGCGCCGTTTTCTATACAGTCCCCGTGGATGTGCTGATTTCCGCGCCGCATCCGGCGCTTCTATGGGAGGTTTCATGATAAAGAAACTGAGCGTCAAAGGCCTTCTCAGTGCCGATGCGTACGGCACGGAATTCTTCATAACCGAAGCGGACCTCTACGGAGGGGACGGACGCATACAAATCAACATTCCGCTCGATGCGCGCGTCGCTACGGACGAGAAGGGGCGTTGGATGCTCTCCCAATCGGGAAACCGCCGCTGGCGGTGGTCCGCGGGAGGAGCGGTCGCGGTGCTCCACTTTGGGGACGCGAGCGTACTGCCGGTGTCGGTGTCCGATGCGGACCTTCCCGTATGGGCCGGGCACCTCAAAGCGCCGACCGGCGTCTCGGGCTCCACGGAAGAATGGGTGCGTCCGCGCCGGCTCATGCGGGAAGCGTTCGAAGCCATAGCGGTCGCGACGCCAATGGGTCTCGTCGTGCCGTCCTTCGGCGATGCCGAACTCGACGCCCTCGCGTTCGGCGCTCTGCCGACGCTTACCGCGCTCATCGACAAGGAAGCGGGCCTGCCGCCCATCTTTCACAGCGGCCTCTTCAATGTGGTGAGCGCGAAGTTGCTTCCGCTCCGCGGAGCGCAGGACGTCATCGTCAGTGTGGACGGGGAAGTCCACTCCCGCACGCGCTCGCTCGTCGTGCTCGCCCCGCTGACCCGCGGCATTGACCTCATGCAAGCCTATGAACTCGACCTCCGGGCGACGCTCCTTGATGAAGCCTCGTTCCTCTATACCGAAGCCGCGGGCGGTCGGGCGCTCAACGCCGAGGTGGCGCTGCTTCTGCTCGATGACGATTTGCACGTGACAGGAATCACCCGTTCCTACCGTTCCGGCGCCGTGATTTCCGGCGCTGCGAATATCAACAAGGTCTCGCCGGTCCTGCGCGAGACGCTCGCCGCCCTATGATGAAAATACCCGCTGCCAAGGCAGCGGGCTTTTACTACTTTTTATTGTCTAGCGAAGCGAGAGAAATGAAAGCGATGCGCCGAGCGAGAAAAGAAAGAGTCCTCTTTTTCTTTTTGAGCGAGGTGCAAAGCGGCAGAGCGAAGCTCTGATTTCCGAGCGAGTGACGACAATATAGGTTCAACGTCTCGGGGCTTGCCCCGAGGAACCTTTATACCGCCGTACGACGGTTTCGATGATGGCAGTGGTCGAACGCTTCGCGGTCTGCGGAGCGAGAAAAACTTTTCCGCCGCCTTCTTCAACCGCGCTTTTCTCCGCGGCAAATGCGGGACTCCGCTCGCTTCCTTTGCCTTTAACATGGACGGAGGGGCGGATCTTTCTCATCCATGGTATAGGACTCTTGCCGGAGAAGATGAACACGTAGTCGACGCAGGCGAGCGCGGCGAGCACCTCGGCGCGCTCCCGCGCCGGTACGATGGGGCGCAGAGCACCTTTGTTCTGCCGCACCGACGCGTCGGAGTTGATGCCGACCATGAGCAGGTCGCCCAGCTTCCGCGCCGCCTGCAAATTGCGGACGTGCCCGACATGAATGATATCGAAGCATCCGTTCGTCGTGATGACTTTTTTGCCTTTCCGGCGCGCAGCGTCAGCAATGCGCGCCGCCGCCGCTATGGTTACAATCTTTTGTGCGGTCATGGATGTTCCTCGTGGAGGCCTATTCCCGCTCTCTTATACCACAGAGCGTCATATCTGTACAAAGGCCAGAACCTCTACTATAACTAAGCCATGAAACCGACACTGGTGGTGGGAGACCTCATCATCGACGCGTATCACTACGGGCGGTTGGGCGGCACCGCCCCCGATTTTCCGACCATCCTCGCTCACCAGCATTCCACCAAGCTCTCCTACGGGGGAGCCGGTCTTGTCGTCAGCAACATACTGGCGCAGGAGCATCCGGTGATTTTCATAAGCCTTATCGGCTCCGGCGCATACGCCGATTACGCGCATGCCTATACGCACGAGAAGCTGACGAAACTGTTTCTGGACGATTCGACGCGCCCGACGACCGTGAAGGAACGGTTCTGGGTGGACGGCCACAAGCTTCTGGAGTGGCATCATTTCGAAAGCACGCCGCTTAGCGCCGTTAAAGAGCGCGAACTTCTGGCGCATATAAAAAAGCAGCTGCCGAACGCGGGCAAGGTGGTAGTGGCGGACTACCGTCACGGCCTTCTCTCGGAGCGCACGGCCGGCACAATCGTCAAACTGTGCAAGGAGGCTCGGGTGCCGCTCTATGTCGATTCCCAGGTGGTGCACGCGCAGGCGAATCAGCGCTGGTATAAAGGAGCCACCCTCTTTTTACTCAATACGAAAGAGGCCGCGGCGGTGGATCCGCTCTTCGATCAAAAGAAGATCCGCCAATCGCTGGCGCGCCTGCAGAAGCTGCTCGGCACCCGGAACGTCATAGTGAAGCTCGCCGCCGACGGGTCGGCGTCGCTCTTTGGCGATACGTTCATAAAGACGAAGGCTCCGCCGGTGCCGGCGGTAGACCCGGTCGGCGCCGGCGACGCGTTTCTCGCCGCGCTGGTCCTCGGGGATGCGCCGCCGACGCGCAAGGATTTGGAGCGGGCGAACATATGGGCCGCGCTCTCGACCACGAAAATAGGGACCGAGACCCCCTCGCTCGCTGAATTTGAAAAACATCTCAACAAGCGCCGCTCTATTGACGGATAGGAAATAAGAGGTATCCTCTGTCCGGACTGTGGGCCGGTCATAGAACCCATCTCAAAATAAATGGCGTAACGAGGCGATTTCCCTCCGCGCGAGGCGCAGGCCTGGAGGCCGAGGCGTACCAGCGGATACGGCGAGCGCCGAAGGGCAAGCCGCAGCCGGAAGGAAACCGCCGCAGTAGCTAAGCTTCCCATTGTCCATTGAGGCTGGCGGTTTATTTTGAGATGGGTTCTAGAGAGAGGGGAAGTCATGCAGACGGGAAACGACGGGCTGCGGCTCGTCACGCTCAATATCGATTGGAACAAGAATCTCAAGAGGGTTCTGCCGTTCCTCGCGGACTGCGGCGCCGATGTCGCCTGTTTGCAGGAGGTGCGCCAGGATGCGCTTCAAGTTCTTGCACGCGCAGCTGGCGAATATTACCTCTTCGCCCCCATGACGCTCGGTGACCTCCATGGGGCGCCATGTCCGGTGGGAATCGCGCTGTTTTCCCGTTTGCCGCTGCGCTTTGGGAGGTTCGGGTACTATGTCGGCGATCCGAGGCGCATCGTGGAGCTCGACGAGACTTCGGAGGAGAGCCGGCGGAAAACCACCGCTCGCGCGGTCGCGTTCTGCGGGGTCGAAAAAGACGGCGTGCGATATACCGTCGCGACGACGCACTTCACGTGGACCGGGAACGGGAAGCCTGACGAGTTCCAGCGCAAAGACCTGCAGAAACTGCTCGACGTACTGCGCTGGGCGGGGGAATGCGTTCTGTGCGGAGACTTCAACGCTCCGCGCGGAGGGGAAATATTCACCGCCCTCTCGCAACGCTTCACGGATAACGTTCCTCCGTGCTACGCCTCGAGCCTCGACCCGGAGACTCACCACCTGAAGTATGTCAAAGCGATGGTTGACGGCATCTTCAGTACTCCGGCGTACACGGTTTCCGGCGTAGAGATGCACTCGGGAATAAGTGATCACTGTGCACTGGAGGGGGTCGTCACGGTAGCAGGGTCTGAATAAACCGGCCGGCCAGCACCACTTGCTACAAGTGGTGCTGGACGGCCTTTTTCTTTGCGTTCCGGGCGGCTCTCACAGACTTGGAGTACACTACGGAGATGATTCCCGCGCTCGAAGGTATCATTCCGTTGGCGGAAGCGGCGGGCAACGCCGCGCGGGCGCTGCGCCGCGCGGCGCGGGAAGTAAAAAAGGACGGAAGCGACGTCACTGAAGCCGACCGCGCGTCACATCGAATACTTATGGAAGGCCTTGAACGCTTCGGCTTCCCCGTTCTCTCCGAGGAGGCCGCATCTTTTCCGGACCCCACGGAAGGTCCGCTCTGGATAATCGACCCGCTCGACGGCACATCCGACTTTCTAAAAGGCTCTCCGGATTGGTGCGTCATGGTCGGGTTGCTTGCAGAAGGCCGGCCGGTCATGGGCGTCGTCTATGCGCCGGAGCTCGGGCTCTTGTGGAGCGCCGCGGCGGGGAAGGGAAGCTTTGTGCGCGACGCTTCAGGCAGGCACCGGCTCGCAGTATCTTCTGTTGCCGACCCGGCGCGCGCGCGGGTTCTCAAAAGCGCAACGCATCCCTCGGAGCGCTCGGACGAAGTTGCTCGGCGCTTCGGCGGCACAGAACTCGTGCGCGGCAGCATGGGCGTCAAGCTCGGCCTTATCGCCGAAGGCTCCGCCGAGTGCTACTGGCGCGAGGTCTCCTTCGGCGAGTGGGACGTCTGTGCGCCGCAGATAATCCTTGAGGAAGCGGGAGGAGTGGTGACCGACGGATCGGGCGCCCCGCTTCGCTACGGCAATCCGGATCGCCGCCTGGCAAACGGATTCGCAGCTTCGAACGGCGTGCTTCACGAAGCGCTCACCGCGGCCGCCCGCGCACACTAACGTCCATCTTTCTTTATCTTTGTTTTTTTACACACCCTTACAAACTGGAGTTTGTAAGGGTGTTATACTCTGCGTATGCAGAAAGGGGAAACGCGTAAATCACCCAAGACGGCCAAGCAGATGGAGCGGCATTTGAAGGGAATGGCGAACCATTATCGCATCACCGTTTTACTCCTCATCGCTTCGCGCGGCGCTATGACACTAGAGGATGTCGTTGCTGAGCTCGGCGCAAACGAAAAAACGATAGGCGAACATATCCGCCGGCTTCATGCTGCGGGGTTGGTCAACAAACAGCATTGTGGCAGATTCGTAGAGAATACACTCTCGCCGTATGGAAAATTGTTCGCCCGGTTCCTAGTGTCGTTTCGGGATAATTAAGACACCCTTACAAACTGGAGTTTGTAAGGGTGTCGATCGGTTGCGTGCCCATTGTGGATTGTGTAGGAAGGCGCTCAATATGCTACTATAGCCCTCATGCATTACACGAACTATCTGCGCTGGGGTGCGATTTCCGGTCTTTTTCTTACCCTCGTCATACCGTTCGTTATCTCGACCAGCATGTTCTTTCCGTTCATCACGGGCAAGAACTTCCTCTTCCGCATACTCGTTGAACTGCTCTTCGGCGTGTGGGTTCTTCTGGCGCTCCGGGACCCCGCATACCGCCCCCGCTTCTCCTGGCTCTTCGCCGCGCTGGTGCTCTTTGTGGCGTGGATGGGCGTCGCCGCCTTATTCTCCATCGATCCAGTGAAGAGCTTCTGGAGCAACTTCGAGCGCATGGAAGGGTACGTCACCGTCCTCCACCTCTTCCTCTACTTCATCGCGGCTTTTGCGATACTCCATGCGCAGAAGCTCTGGACGCGCTTTTTTGAATACTCCGTTATCGCGAGCGCGGCCATGGGCGTCTACGCCATCTCTCAGGCGTTCGGCATCATACCGATAGACCAGGGAAGCACGCGCATCGACGGCACGCTCGGCAACGCGACCTATTTCGCGGTGTACCTGCTCTTCAACATCTTCCTGGCGCTTCTCCTCCTGTGGCGCGAGCCGCAGATGTTCACACTCCGCGACGTGCGCGTCAAGACCGGCCTCGGATTCATCGGCACCGCCGCCGCGCTCGCCGTCTTTGTCGGCCTCGCGAAGGTCGCGGGAAGCAGTGTTCCCTACATGCTACTCATCGGCGTTGTGCTCATGGCCGTCGTTGGCGCCGCACTGCTCTACGCCCGCGAGCGGGCCTACTTCGCCGGGTTCGTCTCCTTCGTGCTCGCGCTCGACATCGCCAACCTCTTTCTCACGGAATCGCGCGGCCCCATTCTCGGCATGCTCGGGGGGCTCATGGTCGCGGCGCTGTGCCTCTGGCTCTTCACCCGCCATACCGGGGAGTGGCGTCGGAGCCGCACGGCGGGCATCTGGGCGGTGGGAATACTGGTGGCGCTCGGACTTATCTTCATGGCAGTGCGCAACCAGAGCTGGGTTGAGCGGGTTCCCGGGCTCGGGCGCGTCGCCTCCATATCGCTTACGGACGCGACGACGCAATCGCGCTTCCTCATTTGGAACATGGCGTGGCAGGGGTTTCTTGAGCGGCCCGTAACCGGCTGGGGACAGGAGAATTTCAGCTTCGTCTTCAACAAGTACTACAACCCGCGCATGTACGCGCAGGAGCAGTGGTTCGACCGCACGCACAATTCGTTCCTCGACTGGCTTATCGCCGGAGGCTTGCCCGCCTTCCTGCTCTATATATCGCTCTTCGCGCTCGCCGCCCTGGCCCTGTGGCGCGCCCGAGCGCTTAGCGCCCCCGACCGGGCGATACTGCTCGGACTTTTAGCGGCCTACGCATTTCACAGTCTGTTCGTGTTCGACAACATCGTGAGTTCGATATATTTCTTCACCATCTTGGCGCTTGCGCACGCGCTTTCGCAGAGGGAAGTGCCGGCGTATCTGTTCCTGTCCCGTCCGACGGGCGAGCAGGGCATGGCGGTCGCCGCGCCCATTGTTGCGGTGCTGACCTTTGGCGGCGCGTGGGCACTCAATGCCCCGGGCATCGCGAACGCTACCGGCATCATCGGAGCCATCAGCACCACCAATCCTGCGACTGGTGCGACGAAGAATCCGGCCGACAACCTTGCGTACTTCAAAACCGTGCTCTCGGGGGCACCCTTGGGACGGCAGGAAGCGGTCGAGCAGCTCATGCAATTTGCGGCATCGGTCGGCGCATCTCAATCCACAAGCCCCGAGATTAAGCAGCAGTTCTACACGACGGCGCACGACGCGATGGCCGAGATGACCAAAGAGCGCCCAAACGACGCGCGGCTTGAGCTGTTCTTCGGCTCATTCCTCAATCAGTTCGGCCAGCAGGCGGAGGCGTTTGAACATCTCCAAAAGGCCGCCGCCGTCTCGCCTAATAAGCAGGCCGTCCTCTTCGAGATTGGCGTCAACGGTTACCTACGGGCCAAGGATTACCCGAACGCGGTCGCGGTGCTTAAAAAAGCGTTCGACCTCGCACCCGAGTACACGACCGCGCGCGTCTACTACGCCATCGCGCTCTATCAGAGCGGTCAAACGGCCGCCGGCGACCAGCTGCTCGTCGATAAGTGGGGCACTATCACGCCGCTGGATAGCGATGCACTTTTGCAGGCGTATTTCTCCGCCGGTCTCTACGACCGCGCGACAAAGATACTCGAGGCCCGCATCGCCGAGAAACCCACGGACGCGCAGATGTATCTGACGCTCGCCGCCGTGCGCTATCAGATGGGGGACAAGGCGGGCGCCATCGCGGCGCTTCAAGCAGGCGCCAAAGCGAATCAGGATTTCGCGGCGCAAGCGCAGACGCTTATTACCCAAATCCAGCAGGCTAAGTAGCTGAATCGTATACAGGGGAGCGGGGGCTCACCTATGACTGTTGTGGAGCTTGCCTCCGCTTCCCGCACGCCGCGCATCCGTCCCGGATGCGCAAGTATCAAATTGCAAGTAACAGGTATCAAGGGTGGAGCTGACGCTCTACTTGTTACTTGATACCCGATACTTAATACTTACGGAATGTCGGAGATTAAGGAGCATATCTCTTTGGCGCCCTATACGACATTCCGTATAGGGGGTCCGGCGCGTTTTTTTGCGCGGGCAAAGAGCGTCGATGATATCCGTACAGCGCTTTCTTTCGCGCGAGAGCGCTCGCTGCCGTTTTTCGTTCTCGGCGGCGGCTCCAACATACTCATCGACGATGCTGGCTTCAACGGCATCGTCATAAAAATTGAAATACCGGGAGTCGAACAGGAAAAGGATACTGTGGCGGCGGGCGCGGACCCCCACACTAAGTTGCACGTTGCAAAAGGTGGTATCTCCGGTGAGCAGTTGAAAGGCATTCAGACTACCGGCCTCGACACTTTTCTGCCTGCTAAGTCTTTGCAGAACCACGACGTGCAACTTAGTGTGGGGGCGGGGGAGTCGTGGGACGCGTTGGCGGCGTACGCGGTTCGGCGCGGACTCTTCGGCATCGAGAATCTCTCCGGCATTCCAGGGAGCGCGGGTGCCGCACCGGTGCAGAACATCGGCGCGTACGGCGCAGAGCTCCAGGATTCGCTTCTGCGCGTCGAAGTGCTCGATGCCGAGAGCGGCGAGCTCAAAAATTTCTCCCGCGATGAATGTGGATTCGGCTACCGCACCAGCCTATTCAAAAAAAATCCCGGGCGGTTCATCATCACGCGGATAACACTCGGTCTTTCGCACTCCGGCGTACCGGATATTTCATACCGCGACCTTGCGGAGCGCTTTGCCGGTCACCCTGCGCCCTCGCTTGCCGAAGTGCGCGAGGCGGTGCTTGCTATCCGCGCGCGCAAATTCCCGGACCTCTCCAAAGAGGGAACCGCCGGCTCTTTTTTCCTCAATCCAGTCGTCTCCAAAGATACGGCGGACGGCCTTGCGAAGCGTTTTCCGGGGCTTCCGGTCTTCGGGGCGGCGGGAGGCGTGAAAATTTCTCTCGCCTACGTGCTCGACCGCGGCCTCAATCTCAAAGGACTCTCGCACGGCGGCGCGCGTCTCTATGAGAAGCAGCCGCTCGTTGTTGTCGCGCGGCGCGGAGCATCCGCCGCAGAGGTGCGCGCGCTTGCGGAAGAGGTGCGCGCGCGCGTGCGGGAAGCGGCGGGCATCGAGCTCGCGCCAGAAGTGAGAATAATTTAAAATGCAAAAATCAAAGTGCAAAGTTACACCCTCACGCAGCTTATTTTTATTTTTGAATTGTCATTTTTATTTTTGATGTTTACATTTTCACGCGCTTTTAGGTTATCCACAGGTTATAAAATATTTTCGTTGTATGTCGATAGAATCAGTTCATAATTGACGGTAGGGCATCGAACGTGCGCGAACGCCACGCGTCCGCGCAAGGTCGAACGATGCACAGCTCATATCGTGACTAGTCACACCATCGCTATGGCAAAAAAGAAGAAAGCGAAGAAGGCCAAAAAGGCCAAGAAAGCGAAGCGCGCAAAGAAGCACCGCTAGCTTTTGGGAGCCCGGCTCCCGATCCTCTCGAAGGAAAAGGACCCCTATAGCGGGGTCTTTTTCCATTCCGCCTTTCGCGCCGCTTCGGCTTGGCGCATTGCTTTGTCGCGTGCGTCGGAAACCCTTTCGCAATACCTCTTGTATTGCTCAAGAGTATTCCTCCGAGGCAATGCGCACTGCATCCAAGCTGAAGCGGCTCACGTGCCCAAAACAATAGATTTTAAGGCTAATGTGGCGTATTCTGGGTCTCACATGACATTTTCTCTTAAAAACCTCTTCGGGGGCGACCCCGGAGCCGCCGTACGCGGGCAGGGCGAGGTCTTTGTACCGCACATCAATGCACTTGAGCCCGCCATGCAGGCGCTCGACGACGCGGCCCTCAAAGCAAAAACTGCGGAGTTCAGGGAGCGTTTCCAGAAAGGTGAAACGCTGGAAGACCTCCTACCGGAAGCATTTGCCGCGGTTAGGGAGTCCGCCGTCCGGAGCGTGAAGCTCCGGCACTTCGACGTTCAGCTCATCGGCGGCTATGTGCTCCACGCGCGCGCGATAGCGGAAATGAAGACCGGCGAAGGTAAAACCCTGGTCGCAACATTGCCGGCCTATTTGAATGCCTTGCCGCAAAAAGGCGTGCACGTCGTAACCGTCAACGATTACCTCGCGCGTCGCGACGCGGCGTGGATGGGGCAGGTCTATGCAGGCCTCGGGCTAACGGTCGGCGTCATCAACCATGATTCTTCCTACCTCTATGACGGTTCGCATACGCAGACCGACGCGATGCGCGACGAAGAAGGTTCGTTCCGCGTCTTCCATGAATTCCTGCGCCCCTGTACGCGCGCGGAGGCGTACCGGGCGGACATCACCTATGGCACTAACTCCGAATACGGCTTTGATTATCTGCGCGACAACATCGCCTACGCGCCGGACCAGATACGCGCGCGCGGCACCGACCCCTACTACTACGCCATCGTCGACGAAATAGACTCCATCTTGGTCGACGAGGCCCGCACGCCGCTCATCATCTCCGCCCCCGCAGCGGAATCGAGTGATTTCTACAAGACGTTCTCCCGGATTGCCTCGCAGATGGATATAGAGGAAGACTATACGGTGGATGAAAAGCGCAAAGCCATACAGCTCACCGACAAAGGCATCGGGAAGGCTGAGAAGCTCCTCGGCATAGATAATATCTATACCGACCGCGGCATCCGGGAAGTGCACCACCTCGAAACCGCCGTGCGCGCGAAGGCGCTCTTCCGCCGCGACAAAGAATACGTGGTTAAGGACGGCAAGGTGGTCATCGTCGATGAGTTCACCGGCCGGCTCCAGCCGGGCCGACGGTGGAGCGAGGGCCTGCATCAGGCCATCGAGGCCAAGGAAGGCGTCGATATCGAGCGGGAATCGCGCACGTTCGCCTCGGTCACGTACCAGAATTTCTTCCGCCTCTACGGCAAGCTCTCCGGCATGACGGGCACCGCGAAAACGTCCGCAGAGGAATTTTACAAAGTGTACGGGCTCGAGACCGTGGAGATTCCGACGCACCAACCTGTCGCGCGTCGCGACCACAACGACCTCATCTTCCAGACCGAAGCTGGCAAGTTCGCCGCGCTCGCGCGTCGCGCCAAAGAGCTCAATCAAAAGGGCCAGCCCGTGCTCATCGGCACGGTTTCAATCGAGAAAAACGAGCTCCTCTCGGCGTACCTCAAGCGCGAGGGCGTGCCGCATGAGATGCTCAACGCCAAGAATCATGAGCGCGAAGGCGAGATAGTCGCGCAGGCCGGAGAGAAAGGCCGCGTCACCGTCGCCACCAACATGGCGGGCCGCGGCGTCGACATCAAGCTCGGGGGTGCTTTGGCGACGCTCGAGGAGCACGAAGAGGTGAAAAGCCTCGGCGGGCTCACGGTCATCGGCACCGAGCGGCACGAGGCGCGCCGTATCGACAACCAGCTGCGCGGCCGCTCGGGCCGCCAGGGCGACCCCGGCGAAACGCAGTTTTTCGTGTCGCTGGAGGATACGCTCATGCGCGTCTTCGCGTCCGACACGCTGAAGTCCCTCATGGGACGCTTCGGCATACCCGAAGACGAGCCAATCGAAAACGGTATGGTGACCCGCTCGCTCGAGACCGCGCAGACCAAGATAGAAGGATTCAACTTCGACGCCCGCAAGCACGTGCTCGAATACGACGACGTGCTCGACAAGCAGCGCCGCAGTATCTACGAGCGCCGCCGGAAGGTTCTGCTCGGCTCCATGGACGATGTGGGGGCGGTGCTGCGCGAACTCGCGGAAGGAAGCCCCGAGGGGGAGGCGCTTATCGCGCGCAAGGAGGAAGAGTTGGGACGTGAACGCCTGCTCGGTGTGGCGCGCGGCATGATGCTTCAGGCCACCGACATGCTCTGGGTGGAGCACTTGGAGTCGATGGAATACCTGCGCGGTAGCGTGAATCTGCGCGCCTACGGCCAGCGTGATCCCTTGATTGAATACCGGCGCGAAGGGCTCTCGATGTTCCGCGACATGGAGATACAGCTCAAAGAGCGCGTGCTGGAAACGCTTGAAAAACTGACGCCGGAAATCCTTTCGGGAGTTTCCGTAGCACCCTCGCCGACAGCCGCCTCCGCCCCCACAATCTCGCAAGAGCGCGCGTTCAATGCGGGTGAGATCGGCCGCAATGACCCGTGCCCGTGCGGAGCGATAAATACCCACACGGGGAAGGTCTATAAATATAAGCAGTGCGGGCTTATTAATGCTCCGCATCACCGCAAGCCGTAGCGGAGTCCCGTCGCACTTTTGCCACAAGCTAAGAGATGTCAATCATGACGTACCAATTGAATAAAATAATATTTTGCGAGATGCGGGCGCGAATAGCGCGTCCCTGTATGCGCGAAGCGTCTCGCGGTAATGTATTCTTGCAAAAGTGCGACCGGGACGGTTCGGGCAAAAAATGGAAAAACTGCGGGCTTAAAAATACGCCCGAGCACCAGCGCTTGATGGCGGGGAAGAAAAGTTGACTAAAATATATTTAGTGGTAGTGTATCGCACGGAGTGAGATAAGGGCACAACATGGATAATAAGCGCATGACACTGTCAGAGCTCATCGAGCTCGCTAAGCAGGACACGCCGGAGGCGTGGGAGATTATCGACCGTGCGCTGAAAGCCTACAAGCCCGCTCCTGATTTTTTGTTTTGGGTTCGGTGGGGCGCGCGGGGCGCTACGGTAGACGGGGTGCGTGACCTCGCAGCTTCTATCCTTATGGCCTCTGACGAGCCGCTCGATGAAGCCGGCCAAGTGGTTATCGAGCGGTGGATGGCTGAAGATACCTATCACATTGTGCGGTATCGCCTTGCTGTTGCGCTCTATCAGCGTGGTATCCGCACTGACGCTGTGGTCGCCATGATGGAAGAAGCAAGCAACGATTCGGATGTGGGCGAACTTGCCCGCAACGTGCTCAAGGCCGCCTGACTCAGGCGGTTTTTTTCTGGCTCTACTACCACGCCTCCGCATACGTCTCCGCGTGTTTGTTGCTGACCTGTGCACTGACCGGCATGCAGGGATATAGACACACGTCATTATTGCGCTATAGCGTATACTACACGTATGGGACAGATTGAGCAGGAGAACAAAAAAAGGACGCGGAGAAAGAATCTGCAAAGAATGATTCTCGGATCCGTCGCGGTTGCCGGAATTCTGGGCATTTCGGTTCTCGCGCCGAATGTCATCGGGGCGATGGGCAAGCTCGGAATACTACCTTCGCGCCGCCAAAAGGAGTTCATACGGGCTTCGCGCGACCGCCTCGTGCGGCGCGGATTTCTGGTATACGAAGGCAAGATGCTGCGTCTCACCTCCTCGGGCGAGCGTTACCTCCGCAACCTTGCAGTAAGGGATTTTGCTACTTCCGCGCCGCGGCGCTGGGACAAAAAATGGCGAGTGCTTATCTTTGACATTCCGGAAAAGAGAAAAGCTCTCCGTGATAAGGTACGCACAACCCTCATGCACATCGGCTTCGTTCGTCTGCAGGATAGTGTATGGGTATACCCCTACGATTGTGAGGACCTGATCGTCATGCTGAAAGCAGATTTTCGCATCGGCAAGGACCTGTTGTATATGGTGGTGGATGTGCTCGAGTACGATACACCGCTCAAACGTCGTTTCAAGTTGTCTTGATGTCTGCTGCTACTACGCGTACTACACGCTATAGCGTGTAGTACGCGTAGTTAGTATAATTAGGTATAGTGGTCAGACGATGAATGAAAAACCAAAACCGCGGCCATCATCCGGCGGCATCGTGCTCGGTCCCGACGGGAGGCTCGTTATCGTGGAACAGCACGGCAACTCGTGGTCGTTCCCGAAGGGCGGTCTTGAAGAAGGGGAGAGCGAGCTTGAGGCTGCGGTACGCGAAATACGGGAGGAGACAGGCATCTCTGAATTGTCTTGCGTCCGCGCGCTCGGCTCTTATGACCGATATTCGATAGGCAAGGACGGGAAGAGCGAGATGACGGAGCTAGGCTTGCGCACGCGCACGTTCTTCCTCTTCCGCACGCCGCAAACAGCACTTACCCCAGAGGACGGGGAAGTAACTGAGGCGCGTTGGACGACGGTGGAGGAGGCGCTTACGCTTCTCACACATCCGGCAGACCGGGCGTTTCTTGAGTCGGTGAAGGATACGCTAGAATAATGATATGGCCATACGTCCCGCCTGCGATTTTTGCAAAAAAGAACTTGTGGCATTCGGTGGCATCCTATTCAGTCCGCCGCGGGGACGCCGGGTTGAAAAATATCACGTGTGCGTCAGCTGTTTCCGAAAGCTGGAAAAACAAATCAAGAAAAAGAAACCCGCACGCTCATGATCCCGTTAGAAGTTCGCGACAGAATGCATACGATTCTATTGAAGGCAGTTCCACGTTCAGCCGGACACGCCATGAACCGATTATTGCCTAGCGAAGCGAGAGAAATGAAAGCGTCCCCGTTTTTATTTCCGAGCGAGCGACGGCAATATAGGTCCTCCAAGGAACCTTTATTTTTAAAACTTCTAACGGGATGAGTCTGCTCGCATTGGCTCCCGCCGCATTTCTCGCCGGCATTCTGATGTTTCTCGCGCCCTGTACGCTCCCCATCGTGCCGGGCTATCTGGCGTTCATCAGCGGGGTGTCGCCCTCGGAACTTGCGGATCCCCGAGCACGCCGGGCGACGCGCGCGCGGGTATTCCGCAACGCCTTGTACTTCGTCATCGGGTTCGGAGTGGTGTTCATCGCATTCGGCGTGTTCGCGGGCGTCATCGGCGGAGCACTTGGGGAATGGCGCTTCACATTGGGGAGGCTTGCAGGAGCGGTACTCGTTCTTTTCGGTGCGAGCATGCTCGGGGTGCGCGTACCCCTCCTCTCGCTTGAGCGGCATATCCGCGTGCCGCAGTGGCTTATCCTCGGCCGGCCCGAGAGTTCGTTTCTCATCGGCGCACTCTTCGCCGTCGGCTGGAGCCCCTGCATCGGCCCCGTGCTCGGCAGCGTTCTTTTCCTCGCATCTTCCTCTTCCACTGCCGCTTCAGGAGCGGCACTTCTGACCGTTTTCTGGCTCGGGCTCGCGCTGCCGTTTTTGCTCACGGCGGCGCTCATCGGCGAAGCCTCCCGGTTCATGGACCGCCTGACAAAGCTCGCCGCGATGCTTCAAATCTTCGGCGGCATCGTGCTTATCGCGCTCGGCGTTCTTATGCTCACCAATACTATGGGAATCCTCGTCACGTGGGGCTTCTCGTTTCTTGATTTTCTGCACTACGACCGCCTGCTCTACTATATGTAATGGCAAGAGCACAGAATCCAGACTGCACAGAACCAAGACAAAGCACAGGGTACAGATTGCCGAGAGCACAAACGCACCCCGCGCGTCCAACGCGCGGGGTGCGGCGGGCAACTATCCGAGCCGTTTGTGTTCTGTGTTCTCGGCTCTGTTTGTGCTCTGGTTCCTGTGCTCTGTGTTCCGGCGGGTCGGTTTTCCCTCGTGCTATGCTGTAAAGTATGATAAAAGCGCTCATCTATATAGGAGTCACGGCCGCAGCCCTGCTCTTAATCGCACAGTACGTTCCGGGCATCGCGGTCGGCAGTTTCTACACCGCGCTCATTGTGGCGGTGCTGTGGGGCATCATCGGCTGGACGCTGAAGCCGCTTCTCAATATCTTGGCGCTTCCCATCAATATCCTCACGCTCGGATTGTTCTCCTTCGTCATAAACGCCTTTCTCTTCTGGCTTCTGGGAACGTTCGTCGCCGGTTTTACCGTGGAGGGTTTCATTCCCGCGCTCATCGGCTCGCTCATCCTCTCGGCGGTGGGCTGGGCGCTTCACGCGCTACTGTAAAAAGTAAGTAGAACGTAGATTGTAGACTGTAGTATTAAGAACGATGGACAGGGACACGGCACGCGCTCGCTACTTTCTACTAACTACTATCTACCGTCTGTCTTCATATGGCACTTGTCGATGAAATGACCATAACCGCCGCCGCGGGAGAGGGCGGCGACGGTGTCGTGCGCTGGCTCCACCTCAAGGGCAAGGAATACTCCGGCCCTGCGGGCGGAAACGGCGGCGACGGGGGCAGCGTATATATCCGCGGCGTGCGGGACATCAATCTGCTCGCCCGCTATCGAGGCGAAAAGAAGTTCCGGGCCGAGCGCGGGGCTACGGGGGAGAGCTATACTCGTGCGGGCGCCGGAGGAAAAGACCTCACCATCGACCTGCCGGTCGGCTCCATCATCGAGAACCGTTCCACCGGCGAGCGCTACGAGCTCCTCAAAGAAGGGCAAACCATGCTGGTGCTCAAGGGCGGCCGGGGCGGAGCGGGGAATGCCGTGTTCAAATCCTCGGTCAACCAGACTCCCATGCAGGCGACCCCCGGCAAAGCCGGAGAAGAAGCAAAATTTCATATAGAGCTGCGGCTCTTCGCCGACGCAGGGCTCATCGGGCTCCCGAATGCCGGCAAATCAACTCTGCTTAATGCCATTACCGGCGCGTCTGCAAAAGTGGGGGCGTACGCCTTTACTACGCTCGACCCGAACCTCGGCGCCCTCTACGGCTATGTGCTCGCCGATATTCCGGGCCTCATTGAAGGGGCAAGCGGCGGCAAGGGCCTCGGATTCAAATTTTTGCGCCACATCGCCAGGACGAAACTGCTTCTGCATTGCATATCGCTTGAATCGGACACTCCCGAGCAAGACTGGCGCGTGGTCCGCGGCGAGCTCCAGCTGTGGGACCCCGCTCTCTCCGGCAAACACGAGGTAATCATTCTCACGAAATCGGATACCCGTGATGGGACGTTCATCGCGAAGGTACAAAAGACTTTTAAAGGTCTCGGCAAAGAGACGCTGGTCGTCTCCGCCATGGACGACGTGGCGCTCAAAAGCCTCTCGGAGGCAATCGTCGCCGCGTTGCGTAAAGTGTAGAATGTAAGAAACTCACATGCAGTGGCGCTCCGCGCTCTGTTTGCGGTAGTGTGGTAAGAGCACAGAATACAGACATGCACAGAGACCAAACAGAACACAAAACTAAGACTGCCGAGAGTACAAATAAATACCGCGCTCTTGAGGATAGAACGTTCCGATTCGCCGAACAGTGCCGGGATTTTGTAAAAAGTCTCCCAAGGAACATGCACAACGTCGAATATGGAAAACAACTGGTGCGTTCGTCCGGTTCCCAGGCGGCAAATTATATAGAAGCGAATGAAGCGCTAAGTAGAAAAGATTTTGTGCATCGCGCCCGGATTTGCCGCAAGGAAACAAAAGAAAGTTGCTTATGGCTGCGCTTGTGCGAAACGGGCGGCGGCGGTTCTCTGGAAGACAGGCGAAGCCAGTTGCTCAAGGAAGGAGGGGAGTTGCGTAAGATATTCAACGCAATCATAGAGAAGGTGACGTAAGGGTTTCGTTTGTGTGGTCTGTGTTCTCGGCTCTGTTTGTGCTCTGGACCCTGTGCTCTGTGTCCTAATGTGATATATTCCTTGCGATGGCTTACATTCCAACAATCGGTCTTGAGATACACGCCGAGCTTAAGACGCGCACAAAGATGTTCTGCGCGTGCCGGAATGACCCGGACGAGCCGGCGCCCAACCGCAACCTCTGTCCGGTATGCATG
>ORJL011234145.1_pt1 | contig 21909 bp, 16 predicted proteins | sample 1779941 | NCBI WGS metagenome assembly ORJL01 (sample SAMEA104232317, study PRJEB22302) | groundwater metagenome | biome: forest; feature: aquifer; material: groundwater | place: USA | collected 2011-08-07 | depth 5.8 m
CGCCACGGTGGGGAGGAGGGAGGGGGGGGGCGCGCCGGAAGGGCAGGGGGGGGAGAGGGGTGGCGCCCCTCTTCCGGGGTCCAAAAGGGGTGTCCCCTTTTACTCTAACCAGTACTCTTTCATTACGATCTAGGTTCCGACGCCTACTCTGAAGAGCAGCGACTTGATGACCACGGGGACCGCCTCTACTTGGGGCATCTCCTCACCGATATCCACGAAGTCGAAGTCCTCAAGATGTATTCCATCAATGGAGATTATCGGGTAGTCGGCGCCGAGCTCTTCTGCGAGAAGGTTGCCCACCAGCTTTGCCATGTCCGCATCGAAGACCAGGACCAGAGGCTGGCGCTTCTGCAGGCTCTTCTTCATCCCGGCCACGATCCCCTTGGCCAGGGCGTTCAAGCCATGAAAGGCCGGGCCGTGGGGCCAATGCCAGGCCAGGGCGACCGGCCGCTCCCCGTCCTCCAGGTCGAAACGCTGGAAGGCCTCGTGGATTGCCTCGGTGACCGTCGCCACCGATATGCGCCCTTCCCCCACTTTGGGGGCCAGCACCTGCAGGTTATGCAAGGGCAGCACGTGGTTTTGGGAAAGAAAGATCGTGTTGCCGCTAACCTGCACGGTGTATTGGGAGGCGCCGATAACCGTCGCCCGAATGCGCTGAATGGGCCAATCCAGGATCATTCCGTCGTTCCCTTCCGTAGCCCAGGCCCGTATATTCCTGCCCAGGAGACCCCCCAGGTCCCCATAGTCCGTTTCTTCGAATTCGTAGATGTACTCCGAGACTCCACCCGAGAACAAGACCCGGCCGATGGGTCCGGAGTAGGTTAGCGGCGCGGTAATCATCAGACTCGTGGTAAGGGGTGACAGGGGACGACGCTCCAGGACCTCGAAGAGGCAGTCGGCCAGGACCATGGCCATGCCGGACCGGTCCTTCATTGGGAGGACCTCCCCGTCCTTGAGCTCAATCCCCAGGGATTGGGCCACCAGCCGGCCCGCCTCCTCGATTCGGCGGACTCTCCCTTCGCCATCCAGGGCCACCAGGCGGGCCCCGATGTTGATGGCGGCGGTTTCGATTATCTTGCCATCCTTGGCGATGGCGACCTTGGCGGTGCCCCCTCCCACGTCTACGTTCATCACGGCGCCGGAACCGGCGGTGCTAGACCGCGCTACGGCCCCGGAACCGCAGGCCGCCATGATCGACTCCAGGTTGGGGCCGGCCGTGGCGCAGACGAACTTGCCCCCTTCCTCAGCGAAGAGGGCGGCGATGGCCTCTGCATTCTCCTTCTTGGCAGCCTCACCGGTTACGATGACCGCCCCCGTATCCACGCCGTTCCGGTTCATCCCTGCTTGCCGGTAGGACGAGGCGATGAATTCCGAGAGCTTGCCGGTATCGATGGTCGTGGGATTGATATAAGGGGTCAGAAGGACTGGTGACTCGTAGTCCACCGCCCTGTCCACCACCACGAACCGGCTGGACAGCGCGATTCCCATCCGCCGGAGCGTGAGGCTGGAGAACATAAGATGGGAGGTCGATGACCCGATATCGATCCCAACGCTCTTGAGCTCGAGCACCTCGTGCGCCCACATGGGGTGCTCATGTTCGGGGAGTTCCTCCTCGTCATCGGAAAAATATTCTTCGTGCATACGACTCCTATTTCCCTCCGAAGAACGGAGCCATCTTGGACTCTACGCCCCGCTTGGCCAGCTCGGCCTCGAACATGCTCCGTACCTCGGGGTCCTCGTCCGGATACTCGACCTGGTTGCCTCCTTCCTTCAGGCTCTGGTCGATGCCTCCCACAGCCATAGGCCCTCCAGCCCGGAATTTCTGGCTGCCCCAGCGCAGGGCCAGGTAGCGAGCCGGCGTCCCACCCACGTTGAAATGCTGGTGGAACTGCATCTCCTTCGGGACGAACATGCTTCCGGCGTGCCAATCCACTCGTGTCTTGGGCTCGTCCCTCATCCAGAACAGCGAATAGCCCTCGCCGCTAATCAGAATTACGTGGGCGCCCGGGCCGTGACGGTGCCCCTTTTTGTAGGTGCCCACGGGGAATTCGGAGATGTGGGCGGCCATGGTGTTGTTCGCCAGCTCGAACATGACGTTACGACCGCCAGCCCCCCGCTCTTTCCACTCGATGAGCTTGAAGTCGGGCACGTTCGGGATGAAGTTGCACTCCCAGATCCTCCCTGGGTGAGTCTTCCCCTCCGCTGAGAAATACCCGTCTTCGCCCGCAAACCGGTCGTCGAAGACGTACGGATTGTTGAAGATGAAGTCGGGGTTATGGAAGAGGTCGATAATCATCGGAGCGTTGGTAACGGTCAGAAGCCGCGCCGGCTGGTTTCCTTGTCCGTTGAAATGCTGGCGCCAGGAATTGAGCGGGGGCGAGAAGAGAGAGCCAGCCTGCCACTCGAAGGTCTGCTTCTTGCCCCCTTCGTTCCAGATGGTGGTGGCTCCTCGTCCACTCAGGACATACGTCAGTTCCTCGAACAAGTACTTCTCAGGGAGCAGGCTGCCTCCCGGGGGGATCTCCACCACATAGGCGTCGTTGGTGCCCCCTGTTCCTTCCAGGCAGATGTAGGCGCCGCTGCCACCTTTTCTCTTCCACGGAACCACCGCCACATCATTGAGGTCGGCTATGTGAAAGCCACGAGTTATCGGCAGACCCTCCTTCTCCACCCACATGGCATAAGATGTCGGCTTGCCAATCCCGTAATCGCTACTTCCAGAGTCGGACAAAACATGCCTCCTTACGTTGATTCGTCTGTTGCGCGCTGATCAGGACCCCTATCTCCTATTGGGAGACTATCATGCAGCTCTCCGGCGGGAACCGGAGAAAAACGGATTCGCCGTGCTTGAGCGCGAGGGATGGGTGCACCCTCGCCCGCAGCTCGTTGCTGCCGATCATGAGCCGGCAGTCCAGGAATTCCCCCAGGAAGGCGGCCTGCTCCACCCTGGCTGGGAAGACGTTGTCTGACCGGTCGGCGGTGCGTAGCACCTCGATGTTCTCAGGGCGGACCGAGACCAGAACGTTCTCGCCTATGGTCCCGTTCGGCATGGCGCAGTTTATGACGCCGTGCTGCGTCTGCACCGTGGCGCTGTCGCCCGTCCGGGCTGAGATCTTTCCCTCGAGGAAGTTGGTGGAGCCGAAGAAGTCGGCCACGAACTTGCAGCAAGGGTTCTCGTACATCTCCCTCGGGGCGCCGGTCTGAACGATGTTGCCGTCCTGCATCACCGCGATTATGTTGGAGAGCGCCAGTGCCTCCATCTGATCGTGAGTCACGTAGATGGTGGTGACTCCGATGCGTCTCTGAAGGTCCCGTAGCTCCAGGCGCATGTGCTCACGTAGCTTGGCGTCCAGGTTACTGAGGGGCTCATCCAGGAGTAGCACCCTGGGCTCCCTGACCAGCGCCCGCGCCAGCGCCAGGCGCTGCTGCTGCCCGCCACTGAGATACGGAGCGGGTCGAGATTCCAATCCGCTGAGCTTAACCAGCTCCAGGGCCTTCTCGACCTTATCCTTGATCTCCTTGCCGGAGTGCTTCTTGGCCACGCGCAAAGGGTAGGCCACGTTCTCGAAGACGGTCATATGTGGCCAGATGGCATAGGACTGAAAGACCATCCCCATGCCCCTCTTATGGGGAGGCACAGTGATATTCCGTGCCTTCGAGTACATCGCCTGCCCGCCCACCATGATCTCCCCATCCTCGGGCTTCTCCAGGCCGGCAATGCAGCGAAGTGTGGTGCTCTTACCGCATCCACTGGGCCCCAGCAGGGTGAAGAACCCCCCTTCGGGCACCTCAAAGCCGATCCCATCGACAGCCTTGACTGCTCCGTGCTGTCCCAAGAACTTCTTCCTGAGCCCGCTAACCTTGACCATGTATCCCTCAACCTCCGTAATAACAGCCAGACCTGCCCATTGGTCCGACATCCGGTTCATTCATGACCCCAAAGACCCCTTACAAGGGAGTCCAAGGTGCGCCTTCGGCACATTCTTAGGTTCAGGGGGACGCCCCCTGAAACCCCCGGCGGGCGAATCAGGCGTGCCCCTGGATGCCCCCCCCCAATTTCTGGACTATCGCCACCAGGATTCCAAGGCAGGCGGTCATCACGATGCCCAGCGCCGCTAGCTGGACATCGTTGCCATGTTCCCACATCTGCCAGGCCTGAATTGAAAGGACCTCGCTTCCTGGGGACCAGAGGAGCGCTGCGCTGCTGAGCTCCCTTATGCATAGAAGGACCACGAAGGTGCCGCCCGCGAAAAGCCCCGGCCTGAGGAGAGGGATAAACACCCGAGTGAAGGTCTGGAGCCAGGAGGCTCCGCTCGTTAACGAGGCTTCCTCCAGCTCGCGGTGTATCTGGATCATAGAGGTGCTACAAGACCTCATCCCATATGGCATAAACCTGGTCACGAACGAAATGACGATTATCCAGATAGTCCCGTATATGGGGACAGGCAAAACGAGATAGGTCCATAGAAGCGCAAGACCCACGATGAGCCCCGGGAAGATTATGGGCAGAGTCACCAGGTTATCGATGATCGCCCGTCCTGGTAGCCGGGTCTTGACCACCAGCCAGGCCATGATCGAGGTCAGGATCATAACAATGGCTGTCGTGACCACAGCAACCACGATAGTGTTGACGGTGGCGCGCTGCACCACCGACCAACTGAGCACGTCCGTGTAGTTGAAGAGGGTGGCTTGAGAAAGCGCTTCCAGAGACGGAAGCTGATAGAACTTGAACAGGGAGGCCCAAAACAGGATGAAGAGGGGCAGGCCCAGGCTGCCCACGAAGAAGAGGAAGGCTGCGGCCGCGGCAATCCATCGCCAAACCCCTATGTCGATGACGCGGGGCCGGAATCCTTTGCCGGTTACCGTGCTGAAGCGCTCAGCCCTGGAAGTGGCTCTTCCGTGGAGCGTAATCCCGACGACCGAGATTACCATCACCAGCATGGAAAGGGCGCCCGCAACACCATACTGCTGAGGGTAGGCTCTCACAGCAATATATATGGCCGAGATGAAGGTGTAGATTCCGGCGGGAATACCGATCAGCGCGGGGACCTCGAAGGACTCCATGCCTCTGATTCCCATTATCAGGATGACCGAAAGGGAAGCAGGCAAGGCCAGGCGTAGCGTTACGCGGCGCAGGGTGGTGAGGGCGCCGGAGCCGGACATAGTGGCGGATTCTTCCAGAGAAGGGTCCATCGACCTGAAAGCGGCGCCCATTAGCAGGAAGGTAAGCGGGGTCAAAGCCAGCCCCTCTACCCAAATCATCCCTGGGAGAGAGAAGATGTCAAAGGGAGCTTCCGACAGGCCGAAAGCTTGCATGAGAAGCCGGTTCACCATTCCGTTGCGAGGGCCCAACAGGAAGATCCAGGCGATAGTGCCTATCACGCCGGGTATCATCATCCTGGCCAGGGTCAGGGCATAGAAGAACGACTTGAAAGGCATGTTGGTGCGCTCGCACAGCCACGCCAGGATGGTGCCTATTACGAAGGCCAGCCCTCCGGACCCCAGGGCGAAGACCATGGTAGTACCCAGCAGCTTCCAAATGGAAGTGTCGGCAAAGGCTGCCGTGTAGTGCTCCAAGGTCAGGGGGGCTACCGCCCCGGGGGCAGCCCCCGTAAAGGAGCTATACACCAACATGCCCAGGGGCACCAACACCAGGTACGCGGCGATCGCGACGGCTGCGCCTACGATGATTACACGCGCGTCGAGCTTGCCGAGAACAGCCCGTCGAAGACTGAAACCGTTAACAGCCATACCCTAACTCCATTTGTCGAAACCGGCAACCAGCTTCCGGATACCCTTCCGGGTAGACCGCGGAAGGGTATCTACCACGACGGCCTCATTGCCGCTGTTCGCAGGCGAAACGCCGCCCTGCTTCGGCCACGGCCACCGTTATCAGGCCACAACTTGGCCAGTGGCGCCAGGCCACCAACGATCGGGGCCGTCGTTAAGCCTGGCCGAAAATATCCCGGAAGGGCTTCTCGTTTGCCGCTATTTCCTTGTAGAAGTTAGGGTCATTGACGATGAGCATGTCCACCTTGGCGACGTCAGCCAGCTTGCCGAGGTCGAAGCCTTTGCGCAAAGGAATCCAATACTGGCTGGCAATGATCCTGGCCGCATCCTCTGAAAACATGAAGTCCGCCATGAGCCTGGCCGCATTGGGATGAGGCGCATTCTTTATGACCCCCGTGAGAAGGGATGCGGCTGGAGTGACCTCCGCAGGGTCTACCCAGTCAACGGGGGCGCCGGCCTCTTTGTCAGGCATCGGACGGAAGTTGTACATATACACTGCGATGGGGATCTCCCCGGATACGATCAATTTATGCAGGGAGGTGTGGCCGGAAACCAAGCGTGGCTTCTGCGCACCCAGCTCCTTCATGAACGCCATTCCCTTGTCCTGTCCCATGATTTTCAGCATATAGGTGAACCAGGGGAAGGCGCTGGCCTCGAGACCAAGCTTGCCCTTATACTCCGGTTTGAGCATGTCGGCATAGCTCTTGGGGGCCTGCTCCTTGGAGATGGCCTTGGTATTATACTCATGGACATAAACATAGTAGGAACCGATGGCGAAAAGCCCGTTCGGATCGACGTACTTGGGGTCGAGGTTCTTCCACTCCGGGGAGACGTATTTGTCCAACGCGCCCATGTCGAGATAAGGGGAAAGGTTTTCGAAGGCGTCGCGGGCGATCACGTCGGCGACGGGTTTTCCCGCCCGGATTTCGGTGCTCACCTTGTCCCGTAGTTGCTCGCTGGTCCCGGGAAACCCGGTGACCTTGATTCCCGGGTACTTCTTCTCGAAGGCCGCCCCAAACTGGTCCCATTCCTGCTGCGTGCCATTCGTATAGGCCATTACCTGGCCCTCCTTCTTGGCAGCTTCATAGAGCTTTGCCGTGACTTCGGCATCGGACGGACCTGTGGTTGCTACGGGGGCGCCTGCGGCCGGAGAGCTAGAGGCCGGAGCAGCCGCCTTCGTCGGGGCGGGGGTGGGCGTAGCCGCCGGAGCGCAGGCTGCCAGGCCGAGACCCGCAGCGGCAATTCCTGCCATCTTCAGGAAGGAACGGCGGTCAAGTCCTTTGGAATCTGCCTCGTTCAAGAGATCCTCCTTCGTGTTTGTTCAGCGCGCGAGCCCGGGAGGGCTTCCCGCGGCAAATGTTGAGGCTGTGCCGCCATTGGAGCGGCGACAGGCTTCGGCGCCATGGGATCAGGGTGCGAATACCGGTATTATAGTGACTCGCGTCCACTTGTCAAGTTTTACCGGCGGGAGATGACCAGCGTAATCGTCTGATGCAGATGAGAGGCCTACGCCAGGCCGTACATTCAGCCCGCTATGTCCCCCCGAAGAACGGGGCCATCTTCGATTCGACGCCTCGTTTGGCCAGCTCGGACTCGAAGATTCGCCTGATCTCCGGGTCTTCGTCCTCGTATTCTATCTGGTTGCCGCCCGTCTTGACGTTCTCGGTGGTCCCCGTTATGCCCAGGTTGCCTCCCAAGCGGTGCTTCTGGCCATTGTAACGAAGCGCCAGGTAGCGTGCAGGCTCCAAACCTACATTGAAGTGCTGATGGAACCACATGTCCGGGGGTACCAACATGCTTCCAGCGTGCCAGTCCACTCTGATCTTGGGTTGGTCATCCTTCCAGAGCAACGAGTAGCCCTCGCCACTGATCAGAATGACATGCGCTCCAGGACCGTGACGGTGCCCCTTCTTGTAGGTGCCCACCGGGAACTCCGAGATATGCGCGCCCATGGTGTTGTCCGCCAACTCGAACATGACGTTGCGGCCGCCTGCTCCTCGCTCCTTCCATTCCTGCAGCTTGAAGCTTGCGACATCAGGGATGAAGTTGCTGTCCCAGATACGTCCGGTGTGTGCTTTACCCTCGGCGGAGAAATACGCTTCCTCACCCTTGTAACGGTCTGTGAAGACGTACGGATTGTTGAAAATGAAGTCCTGGTTGTGCAGGATGTTTATCATGGTCGGGGCATTGGTTACCGCCAGTAGCCTGGCCGGCAGGTCTCCTTGACCGTTGAAGTGCTGTCTCCACGTATTCAGTGGGGGAGCGAAAAGACTTCCCGCCTGCCATTCGAAGGTCTGTTTGGGACCACCCTCGTTCCAGACGGTGGTGGCTCCGCGGCCACTCAGAACGAAGACCAACTCCTCGAAGAGGTACTTCTCCTGGTGCAGGCTGCCACCGGGCGGTATTTCGACTACATAAGCGTCGTTAACTCCCCCCGTTCCGTCTAGAGTTATGAAGGCCCCTTTCCCACCCTTTCGCTTCCACGGCGCAACTTCCACGTCTTTCAGGTCGGGGATATGGAAGCCTTTGATCACCGGGATGCCTTCTTCCTCCAGCCAGATGTCGTAGGAAGTCTGCTTGCTAAACCCTGGATGAGAGTTCCCTGAATCCATCACCAAGCTCCTCCTTTTCCGTCTGGGGCGAGCATATCAGGATGCGGCTGATTGGCCAAATACATTCTATGCCTGAGGATATACTCCTCCACTGGCTCGGGGACGAGGTATTTGATCGAATGGCCCTGGCCGGCTCGACGCCGGATCTCCGTGGAGCTTATCCCTATAGCTGGAACAGTCACTACCATGGTCCGTTCGCGGGAACGGGGAATGTAGGTCTCCAACGTCTCGTAGTCCAAGGGTTGCCATCCCGGTCGAGTCATGAAGACGAGCTGGCAGAGGTCCATGAGGACATCAGGATCTTTCCAGCGAGGCAACTGGGCGGCCTGATCCAGGCCAACCATGAAATAGAGGGTCGCGCCCTTACCCAATTGCTCCAAAAGGTATTGCACAGTCTCCACTGTATACGAAGGCAGGTCCCTCTCCAGTTCGACAGCAGAGACGGCGAAATGAGCGTTTGAAGCCACGGCCAGTTCCGTCATAGCCAGGCGGTCCTCTACGGGCGAACATTGCCGGTCTTGCTTGAGGGGGGATTGCCTGGCGGGGATGAAAAGCACCTGGTCGAGGCTTAGCTGCACTCGAACATCCTCTGCCACTATCAGATGCCCCAGATGAACGGGGTCAAAGGTGCCCCCCAGAAGCCCGACCCTCCTGCTCATCTTCTCTTGACAGCGGGGGGCCGGAAGACCTTGAAACCTTCAGCCGGCGTCTCCCTTGGAAGCCCAGCCAATCTTCCCGCCACATGGCGCATCAGGCCGTCCAGTCCCTCACCTGAAAGGGCCGAGACGGCCATAGCCCTTACTCCCGCTTCCTCGAAAGGAGCCAGGATTTCGAGCAGGCGTTCCCGCACCTCAGGGAGATCCACTTTATTCACCGCCACGACCTGTTCCCTGGTCTCGAGGGCGACATTGTGGAGGGCCAACTCCCGGTTGATGGCCTGGTAGTCGACCCAGGGATCCGCCGACATGCCGTCAACCAGATGGACCAGAAGCCGAGTCCTCTCGATATGCCGGAGGAACTCGTGGCCTAGCCCAGCGCCCATGTGAGCGCCCTCGATCAAGCCAGGAAGGTCAGCCATCACGAACGATAAGTCGCCAAGATCCACTACACCCAGTTGAGGCTCAAGGGTCGTAAAGGGGTAGTCGGCGATCTTTGGCGTGGCGGCCGAACCCCTGGAGAGAAGCGTGGATTTCCCGGCATTGGGAAAGCCTACAAGCCCCACGTCCGCCAGTAATTTCAGCTCTAGCATCAGCCAGAGGCTCTCGCCAGCCTCTCCGTCCTGGGCCACGCGAGGCGCCTGACGGGTCGAAGTCGCGTAGTGGGCGTTGCCATAGCCCCCTCTGCCACCCTTGGCCACCCTCAGTCTATGTCCTGGTTCGGTCAGGTCTGCGAGCTGCTTCCCTGTCTCGGCCTCTTTGACAATAGTCCCGGGCGGCGCCTTGATAATGATATCTTCAGCCGAAGCCCCATGCCGGTTGCTGCCCTCCCCGTGTCCCCCGTGCCTGGCCCTGAAATGGCGTTTCCTCCTGAAAGGCATCAGAGTATTCATATGTGGGTCGATCTCGATATAGACGCTGCCCCCCCTTCCACCATCCCCACCGCTCGGCCCTCCCAAAGGGATGAACTTCTCTCTCCTGAAGGCAACCACGCCGTTTCCACCAGCTCCCGATTCAACGTATATCTTAACTACATCTTGAAACATGTTTCGTCCATTCCAGTATTATAGCTCTAATCTGTATTCTTAGGTTATTTCTAGACGTAATGGTAGTAGAGCGTGTTGGCAACTGGACTGGCGTTCAAGGGTGGTGGATAACCGGTGTGGGATGCTGTCTACGGTTGGTGAAAACTAGGGGACAGAAACCACTCGGTCAAAATCATATCCACAACTATCTGGGGTTATCCACCAAGAGAGGGGACTTATCCACAATATTCTGTCAACAAGGCGGATAAGTAACAAATTGTAACCCTTCGTTACCTAGGAAAAACGCCGTGAGTAGAGGATGTCCTTCAACTCCATTACCTCTTTCCTCAAGGAAAGGTCGCCTGTGATCTCGTTGGATATCTTGTGCCATCCGTGGAGAACGGTGGAGTGATCTCGTCCCCCCAGGGCGCGACCGATATCATTGAGCGAAGCTTCGGTCTCTTCGCGGAGAAGGTACATGGCAATCTGGCGGGGCAGCGAGACCACCTTATCCCGTTTCTTGCCGGCCAGTTGCTTGGTCTCCAGGTTGTAGTACTTGCAGATGGCCTCGAGGATGGTCTGAGGAGGCAGCGAGCGACGGCCGCTGCTCTGGAGGTACTCCTTGAGTAAGGGCGCTACACTCTCCACTGTGAGCGGTGAACGGTGCAGGCGGGAGTGGGCGGCCAACCGGTTCAGGCACCCCTCCAGCTCACGGATATTGTTCTGCACCTTCTGCGCTACGTGATCCAGCACCTCGCTGCAGATGGAGACGCCGAGCTGGTCTGCCTTGGAACGCAGGATCGCGACACGGGTCTCGAAGTCAGGAGGCTGAATGTCGGCAATGAGTCCCCACTGGAACCGGGACCGTAGCCGGTCCTCCAGGACGGGCATCGACTTCGGATGGCGATCGCTGCTGATGACGATCTGCTTGCCGGAACTGTGGAGATCGTTGAAGGTATGGAAGAACTCCTCCTGGGTCCCCTCTTTGCCGGCGATGAATTGAATATCGTCTATCAGCAGGACATCCACGCCGCGGAACTTGCGGCGAAACTCCTCATTGCGATTCTCACGTATAGCGTTCACAAACTCGTTCGTGAATTGTTCGCAACTGACATAGAGCATCTTCAGCTTGTGCTGCAGGAAGCTGTGGCCGACGGCATGGAGCAGGTGGGTCTTGCCCAACCCGGTTCCACCGTAAATGAAGAGCGGGTTGTAGCTCTCACCAGGCTTCTCGGCAGTGGCCTGCGCTGCAGCATGAGCCAGCCGGTTGTGGCTCCCAACCACGAACTTGTCGAACGTGTAACGCGCGTTTAGCCTGGCCACGGACGCCACCAGGTCTACGCTGTCTTGACGCGAAGCCGCCGCCTTATGGCCGGGCTTGGGCGGGCATTCCTCCGATAGGACGAAAGAGACATCGAGCGAGTGGCCCACGACTCTCGCGAGCGTGGTATGGACGACCGAGGCCATTCTCTCCTGCAGCCAATCCACCGCCAGTCCCGAAGGGGCGCCCACGGTAAGACATCCATCTTCGTACGATAGGGCTACCGTGTCGCGCAGCCACGTCTCGAAGTTGGCCTTGGAGACCTGACCCTTCAATTCGGATAAGGCGGCTTGCCAAAGGGAAACAGCCCGATCTCCACTCATAATTAATACCTCCTTGGGACACCTTGACCAACAGGACTGCAACCCGACGTCGTCAAGCCAGGAAGAATGGGGCGAGAACCCCGGCAGCCATGATTTGTGGGTAGTAACGAAAAAACTAGGAGCGCTGTTATTAGAACAGAAGCAAGAAGAACCCTCCAAGGAGAGGGGCCGAAATCTTTTCTATGGTGAGAGCATAAGTCGAAACTATCTTTTATCCATGGCTGGGCGATTTAGCTTGCTGCGAACGTCGCCCTGCGGACATAACGCTGATGGCGAAGAAGAGGGGCACCCCTTTTCAAACCCGGGCAGAGGTTGGCCTCCCTCTGCACTCCCCGCCGTTTCGGGAAGGCGTAGCGCGGGCGCTTGTCCCCCGAGCTACGCCCCAGAGAGGCCGGGAAGGAACGACTCTCTTCTACCTGAAAGGGAGAAGAGAGCTAACAGAAGACCTCGAGTATCAGCATCTGGAGAAACCGCAAGAGCGACAGACAACGCAGCCTTCACCGAAATCGAGCATGTGGCCGCAATCAGGGCACTCCGGACAGTGGCCCGACAGCCCAGCGGATTCCCTGGACTGATGAGGGTGCCATCGGCCGCCCTTCTTCTCATGCACATACCGCTCCAGTGCCTTGGCTATGGCGTCGGCGCATGAGAGCGTGGCGCCGCCATTGCTCCACGCCGGCGAAGGACAGCGAATGCCCTTAATTTGCTTGATGACCGCCTCGGGCTCGACCCCGCTTCGAAGAGCAAGGGAAATAAGGCGGCTTATAGCCTCGGACTGAGAAGCGGTGCATCCTCCTGACTTGCCCATTTGGGTGAAGACCTCGCAGAGTCCCTCCTCATCCTCGTTGATTGTGATGTAGAGGTTGCTACAACCGGTGCGGACCTTCTCCGTGGTGCCGCTAGTCACCCCGGGACGCGGTCGCGGAGTGCCCTTGACCGGGGCCGCCTCCCGGTTCACGGAGCCGATGTTCAGCACCTGGGCCAGCCGGCTTCCGTCCCGATAGACCGTAACCCCCTTGCAGCCCGACCTGTGCGCTTCCAGGTAGACCTCTTCAACGTCCTTGGCCGTGGCGTGGCTTGAGAAGTTGACGGTCTTGGAGACGGCGTTATCCACGCCCTCTTGGAAAGCCGCCTGCATCCGGATGTGCCAGATTGGAGCTATGTCATGGGCAGTGGCGAAGACCGACTGGACGTCCTCCGGGACCGAGTCCAGGCCGCGGACGGTCCCGCGCCCAGCGATCTCCTTCATCAGATCCTGGCTGTAGAAGCCGCGCTGCTTGGCCACCTCTTCAAATATGGGGTTCACCTCCACCAGCTCCATGCCATCCAGCACATTGCGGACATAAGACACCGCGAAGATGGGCTCAATGCCGCTGGAACAGCCGGCTATGATGCTGATGGTACCGGTTGGGGCCACCGTGGTTACTGTAGCGTTGCGCATGGCAGGGAACCGCCGCGCATGGACGCTGTCCGGGAAATTGGGGAAACTGCCCCGCTCCCTTCCCAGGAACTCGGAATAGGCGTGAGCCTCCGAGTTGATGAACGCCATCAAGTGGCGTCCAATGTCAACCGCCTCGTCCGTATCGTATGGAACGTTCATCCGCAGGAGCATATCTGCAAAGCCCATGACTCCGAGTCCGATCTTACGGTTACCCCTGGTCATCTCATCGATCATCGGGAGCGGGAACCGGTTCACGTCGATAACGTCATCGAGGAAGCGCACGCTCAGATGCACTGTCTCGCGCAACCGATCATAGTCCACCGTCAGGCGGCCGCCGTGCCACTTGAGCATCTTCGCCAGGTTGATGGAGCCCAGGTTGCATGATTCGTAAGGCAGTAGGGGCTGCTCACCGCAAGGGTTGGTGCTTTCGATCTCGCCCAGCGCGGGAGTGGGATTGTCCCGGTTGATGCGGTCCAGGAAGATAATGCCGGGTTCGCCGTTCTCCCAAGAGCTCTGGACGATCTGATCGAAGACCTCGCGGGCATTGAGCCGTCCCGCCAGTGCCTTGGATCGGGGGTTGATAAGCGAATACTCCTGGTTTGTCTCCACGGCTTCCATGAACTTCTCCGTGAGGGCAACGGAGATGTTGAAGTTCGTCAGCCGCTGGCCGTCCTTCTTGGCGGAGATGAATTCCAGGATGTCGGGGTGGTCCACACGAAGGATTCCCATGTTGGCGCCCCGGCGAGTGCCGCCCTGCTTGATGGTCTCCGTGGCCGCGTTGAAAACCTCCATGAAGGAAAGAGGGCCGCTTGATACTCCCTTGGTGGAGTGGACCTCATCGTTGGCCGGGCGAAGCCGGGAGAAAGAGAAACCGGTGCCGCCCCCGCTCTTATGGATAAGGGCAGTGTTCTTGACCGTCTCGAAGATGCCTTCCATCGAGTCCTCAACCGGGAGGACGAAGCAGGCGGAGAGTTGTCCCAGCTCCCGGCCGGCATTCATCAGGGTTGGGCTATTGGGGAGGAACTCCAGATCGCTCATCATCTGGAGGAAGCGCTCCTCCCAGACCAGGGCTTCGGCCTCGCCGGTGCCATACGGGCGCTCTGCCGAGGCGACTACGGAGGCTACCCGCCGGAACATCTCTTCCGGAGTCTCTACCACCTGTCCCTGGTCGTTCTTCCGCAGGTATCGTTTTTGAAGTACCGTGATTGCCTCATTGGTGAGCATCGTGATCCTCCGTCTATTTCACGGCTTTTGGGAAAAGGAAAGCGGTCTCGCGCCTTCTGTCAAAATAGTATAACAGACCCTCGCCGGGTCCCACAGCAAAGAATCCCAACCCATCAGTGAGGCAGAAGAGAGCAGGATAACCACCCTCTCCGTAGAGGTTCGCTGCCGCTGTGACCGCCGTTTTCTCTGCCCCGGCTTCAGGTTTCTCCCAGATGCCTCCGTCTAACCCGGCCCATCGCTGATATCCCATCCCCGCTCCTCGAAACGACTCTACTAATTGTGCCAGCGATATGCAATACCACAATATCTTGTATTGCGTGCGGCATATGTATTCTAGAACCATGATGCGCAGATGTCAAGGAGTTTATCCACAGGTTTGTGGACACCTTGATCTTGCGGCCGGTTGACACGACATTTACCGGCTGATAGTCTAGCGTCAGATTCAGATAGGGTGCCAGTCTGGTGACGGATGGCCTGATGGCCTACAAGTATCTAGCCTATACGTCCAAAGGTGAGCTTTCCGAAGGCGTCATGGATGCGGAGACGGAGGCGGCGGCTGAGGAGGCCCTATGGCGGTCCGACCTGACGATCGTCGAGCTCAAGCGCGTCCATCCTTCGCTATCTCTGGAGGAGATGCTCCCGACTCTTTTCGCGGTGAAGAAACGGGACATCATAGTCTTCAGCCAGCAGATGGCAACTTTGCTGAGTTCAGGAATAGCCGTCCTCCCGGCCCTTCGTTTGTTGAAGGAGGAGTCGAGCAAGAGAGTACTGGCCAAGGTCCTGGGGCAGGTGGTCGACACCATACAGCAGGGGCTTTCTCTCTCCGAGGCGTTCGCCATGCATCCCAAGGTCTTCCCGGTCCTGTTCATCCGGTTGATAGAGGTGGGAGAACAGACAGGCAATCTGGAAGCGGTGCTCAGGCGGCTGGCCGCATACATGGAGAAGGAAGAACGCCTGGTCGGCAAGATCAGGGGTGCGCTGATCTACCCTTCTGTTATCATCGCCCTGGCCGTAATGGTGGCGCTCCTCTTTGTGAACTTCGTCCTGCCGGGAATATCGGGCATCTTCACCGAGTTCAAGGCCGAGCTGCCCCTGGCCACCCAGATCCTCCTGTCTGTCTCAGCGGTGATCCGAGCGTATTTCCTCCAGATCGTGCTAGGGCTAGTGTTGTTCGCTGGCGGTACAGTGTGGTACGTTCGGACAGAGTCGGGGCGCAAGCGCTTCGACTACCTTTTGATGACGAAGGTCCCGCTGGTCAAAGGCGTGGTCTCCAAAGGAGGTACGGCGCGTCTGGCGAGCATGCTGGCGATGCTGCTGGCGGCGGGCCTGCCTCTGACAGAGACCATGGAGCTACTGATCCGCACCACCGAGAACCGGGCGCTCCAGGAGGCGCTCAGCAAGGTGCGCACCGACGTCCTGGGGGGGCTCTCTATGTCCGCGGCGCTGAGCCTCCAGCCCATCTTCCCCTCGATGTTGGGGCAGATGGTCAAAGTGGGAGAGGAGACGGGCGCACTGGCCGAAAACCTGAATACCCTGGCAAGCTACTATGAGGAGGAGACCGATCGGGCGGTGGCGACCCTGACATCGTTGATCGAGCCCACGCTGATTCTAGCCGTGGGGGGCTTCATAGCGTTCCTGGCGATATCTATTATCACCCCGATGTACTCCATTCTCAAGGTCATCAAGTAGGAGAGATAATGTGCGGGCGGGAGGCAGTGCCGTCGCCCCACGTACCCCTACAGTCAAATAGGGGTAGGCACGTTGCGCTCTCACCTGGCGTTGCCGACGGGCGCAGTTTGTGCTATTATGTGGCGTGAAATTAGCCTGCCGTGTTCGTGATGCCGAGACTTGTTTGAGCCAATCACGTCACGAAGGGAGCGAGGCCTCTGGAAGGGGTGCGTATGCCGGGATTCCGGAAACGCGCTAAACGGACAGGGTGCTCCCACCTGGTCACTAAAGACCTAAACAAGGTAAGCACACGGCACGGCGGGTCATATGCCAAACCGGGGTAGATGTGAGTCTGCCCTTTTGTGTATGGGGGACGTGATGAAGGGCAAGACCGGTTTACCTCTGACCCTCCTTATTCTCCTGGCCCTCCTTTTGAGTGCCTGCGGCTCCGGCAATACCCCGGGCGGAGGCGCTGCCTCGGGGAGCGCAGGCAAGCCTGGAGTGCTCACTGTCGTGGGCGCAGACCCTCCGACGCTCGATCCCGCCCTTACCCAGGACGCCACATCTGCGGAGTACATCGTCGAGATATTCAGCGGCATGGTAGCTCTGAATACCAAGATGCAAGTGATTCCGGACCTCGCTGAACGCTGGGACGTGAGCCCCGATGGCAAGACCTACACCTTCCACCTGCGTAAAGACGCCAAATTCCAGGATGGAAAATTGATCAAGGCTTCCGATTTCCAGTATTCGCTGGAAAGGTCAACGGACCCCAGTACCGGCTCTTCGGTGGCCGATACCTATCTTGGCGATATCGTCGGCGCCAGGGAGAAGCTTCAGGGGAAGGCTAAGCAACTCACGGGGCTCAAGGTGGTGGATGACTACACGCTTCAGTTGACCATCGATGCTCCCAAGGTATACTTCCTGGCCAAACTCACCCACCCCACCGCCTTCGTGGTGGACAAGGCCAACGTGGAAACGGGGCGGAACTGGACCAACAAGCCGAATGGGTCGGGTCCCTTCATCCTAAAGCAATGGACCAAAGGCGAGAGGATCGTCCTCGCCCGCAACGATAATTACTATCGGGGTGTGGCCAAGTTAAGCGAGGTGCATTTCCTTCTCTCGGGCGGGTCCTCGATGACCATGTACGAGAACGACGAGATAGATGTCACCGGGGTGGGCCTGAACGATATTGAGAGGGTGACCGACCGGACCTCCCCCCTCAACAAGGAGCTCTCAAGCACCGTGCGGCTGGGCATTTTCTACGTGGGCTTCAATGTGTCGAAGGCGCCATTCGACGATGTCAACGTGCGCAGGGCTTTCAACTACGCTACTGACAAGGAGCGATTGGTCTCGGTGGTGCTGAAGAACGTGGGCAAGGTGGTCGACGGGGTCATACCGCCCGGGATGCCTGGATACAACGAGGCCGTAAAGGGCTACTCGCTGGATGCGGCCAAGGCCAAGGAGGCCCTGGCGCAGTCGAAGTACGGCTCTGCCGCCAGTCTCCCTCCTATTACTTTCTCAACGGTCGGCGCGGGCGGCACCGCGTCTCCCATCGCGACTGCCCTCCAGGAGATGTGGAAGCAGAACCTGGGGGCACAGGTGGATATCCAGCAGGTGGAGTGGGCAACGTATCTCAGCGACTTGAAGGCGCGACAATTCCAGATGTTCGGCGGCACCGCTGGCTGGATCGCTGACTACCCGGACCCGGAGGATTTCCACGATGTCTTGTTCCACGGCAAGAGCGTCGACAACAACTTCAGCTACTCTAACCCTCAGGTGGATGCTTTGTTGGAAAAGGCGCGCGTGGAACAAAACGTAGGCACTCGGATGCAGGAATACAACCAGGTAGAGGATATGATCATGGCGGATGCTCCCCTCATTCCCTTGTATTCTGAGGTACAGTATACGCTGACCAAACCCTGGGTCAAGGGCTACCAGGTTCCGCCGGCGGTGGTGCCGGTGCTGAAAGACGTCTCGGTGGAGCGCTAGAGTTGGAGAGTGCTGGAGGCGGGGGTCTGCCAATCCCGCCTCCGACTCGAGGTTAGGTGAGATGTGACCGCCTACATCATACGGCGCCTCCTGTGGCTGCCCGTGATTCTTATGGCGGTTGCCTTCATCACCCTCTTGCTTGGTCTGTACGGGCCAGGCGATCCAGCCCAGGTGCTTCTGGGACAGCGGTCAAACCCTGACGTAGTCGCCCGCGTGCGCGCCCTGTGGGGCTTGGACCAGCCGTTCCATGTGCAGTACGGCAAGTACCTCTGGAACCTCGTACATCTGGACTTTGGCGAGTCACTACGTTATCGGGGCGACAGCATTGCCGGGCTGATATTCCCCAAGATCTGGGTCTCGGTGCAACTCGCCTTAGTGGCCATCGCTCTGTCCCTTGGTGTGGGGATTCCCATTGGCATTCTGGCCGCCTTCAAACGCATGACCTGGATCGATACCGCTGCGATCGGATTCACCCTGCTGGGCATCTCCATTCCGGTGTTCGTTCTGGGCCCGGTACTCCAATTGTTGTTCGTGCGGACCTTGCACCTCTTGCCGACCAGCGGGTGGGAGGGCATATGGAGCGTCAAGATCCTGATGCCAGCCTTCGTCCTGGGGTTCGGAGCCATTGCCGGCATTGCTCGCCAGACTCGGGTGAGTGTGCTCTCTGTTATGGACCAGGAGTACGTGCGGGTTGCCCAGTCGAAGGGGCTGAGAGGGCGGACTATAATGTTCCGCCACATACTCAAGAACGCCTTGATCCCTATCTTTACCCTGGTGGGGTTCATGCTGGCAGACCTTCCCGCTGGCGCCCTCATCACTGAGATGATCTTCGGTATCCCCGGCATCGGGCCATTTGCCTTCGATGCCATATTCAGTAGAGATTACCCGGTTATTATGGCTACCACCCTGGTCGTGGCGTGCTCCTACGTGGTCATGAATCTGCTAGTGGACATCGGGTATACTTTCCTGGACCCGCGCATCCGGTATGACTGATAGGCAAGGTGAAGGGCTGCTGGGCGGGGGCGCCAGAAGGCACAGCCCCTGGCGCGATGCCTGGCGCCGACTGCGCCGCAACAGGGTCGCCATAATCAGCATCGCTGTGCTCGGCATGATGCTGCTGCTCGGTATCCTGGCTCCCTGGGTCGCCCCGTATAGTTACTCCGATCAGAATCTTAGCATTGCCCAGCAGGACCCCAGCGGGGCGCACTGGCTGGGCACGGACAGCTTCGGGCGGGACCTCCTGAGCCGAATTATCTGGGGATTCCGGACGTCTTTCCTGGTGGCTACCATAGTGGTAGCCGTCAACATGCTTCTTGGGGTCCTGCTGGGCGCCGTGGCCGGATATTTCGGCCGGTGGGCCGACACCGTCATTATGCGCTTCGGCGATTTTCTCTTCGCCTTTCCCGGGCTTCTCCTGGCGATCCTCCTGGCTGCCACGCTGCGTCCCTCCGTGATACTCTGGACCCGCCAGATAGAGGGAACGATAGGAATGCCTGGCCTATCACGCACGGGCGTGGTTGATTACCTCGTGGTGTTTCTGGCCCTCTCGACCCTGGGCTGGGCGGGAATGGCCCGCCTGGTGCGCGGGCAAGTCCTCGCCATAAAAGAGAAGGACTTCGTAGAGGCTGCTCGTGCGGTGGGGGCCTCGCCCTGGCGCATCATACTTCGGCATATCCTTCCGAACACCATCGGCATCCTCCTGGTCGCTGTGTCCATGGGAATGGGGGGCGCCGTCCTGGGGGAAGCCACACTGAGCTTCATAGGCATAGGAATTAATCCGCCTAATCCCAGCCTGGGATCGATTCTGATCGAGGAGTATCCCAACTGGCGGGTCCACCAGTACCTTTACTTCGTCCCTGGGGGCATAGTGGCGCTGCTGATCTTTGCCTTCAACTTCTTGGGGGATGGGCTAAACGACGCCTTCAACCCGCGGACTTGAGGGTTGAGGGTCTGAGTGGATGCCCGCAAACCCTCAAAGGGGGGCTCCCGGCGCCCTGCGGGCGCATGGTTGCTAGGTAGGAATGAAAAGGGGACACCCCTTTTGGACCCCGGCAGAGGGACGCCTCCCTCTGCACTCCCTGCCGTTGGGGAGGTCAAGAAGGGGATGGCCCCTTCTTGGGGGGTCTTAGGGGGGTCTTAGGGGTCTCCCCTAATCCCCCGCTTTCTCTCTTCTCCACGAAGGGGAGAAGAGAGAAAGCCTGCTTGACCTTTGCGCCAGAAGGGTTAGAATATCCAGAGATTAGGAGCGAAGACTGTTGACGAAGGTTCTGCTGGACGTGCGAGATCTGAGGACCTATTTCGACACCTATGATGGTGTTGTCAAGGCCGTGGATGGGGTCTCCTATCATCTGGACGAGGGTGAAACCCTCGGCATCGTGGGCGAGAGCGGGAGCGGCAAGAGCGTCGGCTCACTGACTGTATTGGGGTTGCTCCCTCGTCCGCCCGCCCGCGTGGTCAGCGGCGAGGTCTTCTTCGAGGGGCGCGACCTGCTCAAACTGAACCACGAAGAGATGCGACGCATCCGGGGAAAGTCCATCTCCATGGTCTTCCAGGACCCCATGACCTCGCTAAATCCCGTGCTCACCATCGGGAGGCAGATTTCCGAGGCAGTTGAGCTTCACCTGGGGATGAACAAGGCGGAGTCCAAGAGCCGGACGATCGAGTTGTTGGAGATGGTCGGCATCCCCGCCGCGAGTCACCGGCTTGGCGCCTACCCGCACCAGTTCAGCGGGGGCATGCGCCAGCGCGTGATGATCGCCATGGCCCTCTCCTGCAACCCCAAGCTGCTGATCGCCGACGAACCAACGACAGCCCTGGATGTGACCATTCAGGCGCAGATACTGCAACTTCTACGGGACCTCACCTCCCGCCTCGGGACCTCGGTGATCCTCATCACGCATAACTTCGGGCTGGTAGCCGGCTTCGTCGACCGGGTGATGGTGATGTACGCCGGGCTGGTCATGGAGCAGGCCTCGACTGTCGAGCTTTTCGCAAATCCGCGGCATCCGTATACCCAGGGGCTCTTCCGTTCCATCCCACGGCTGGATGAAGAAGGGGAACGCTTGGTCCCGATCAAGGGACTGCCCCCCGATCTGCGCCAGACGCCTCAGGGCTGCCCATTTAGTCCTCGTTGTCCGCACGTTCAGGACAAGTGCCAGCAGCGTCCGCCCCTGCGTCCGATCGCGGAAGGACATGCCATACTCTGCTGGTTTGACATCCCGTATCAGAGGGTACTATGAGCGAAGGCTGGCTTCTGGACGTACGGGACCTGCGGATGTACTTTCCCATCACCAGAGGGGTGCTGATCCAGCACAGAGTGGGCGAGGTTAAGGCCGTCAACGGCGTTACCTTTCAGATCAAGAAGGGTGAAACCCTGGGCCTGGTGGGGGAGAGCGGCTGTGGGAAATCCACGCTGGGCCGCGCCATACTCCAACTCTACCGTCCGACGGGCGGTCACGTCTTCTTCGAAGGAGAGGATCTCGCCACCATCCGCGGGCAACGGCTCCGGCAGATGCGCCGGCGCATGCAGATGATCTTCCAGGACCCATATTCCTCTCTTAATCCCCGCATGACCGTTTCGAGCATCGTGGGCGAGCCTATCGAGATACATCACCTGGCTCGGGGTAAGGAGAAACAGCGACGGGTGTCTGAGCTGCTGGAATTGGTGGGCCTGAATCCGTACTACGCTAACCGCTACCCACACGAGTTCAGTAGCGGCCAGCGCCAGCGTATCGGCATCGCCCGCGCCCTGGCTCTGCGGCCAAAATTCATCGTCTGTGATGAGCCGGTTTCAGCTTTGGATGTCTCCATCCAGTCGCAGGTTTTGAATATTCTCAAGGATCTGCAAAAGGAATTCGGAC
>ORJL010982998.1_pt1 | contig 21903 bp, 28 predicted proteins | sample 1779941 | NCBI WGS metagenome assembly ORJL01 (sample SAMEA104232317, study PRJEB22302) | groundwater metagenome | biome: forest; feature: aquifer; material: groundwater | place: USA | collected 2011-08-07 | depth 5.8 m
ATGTCTGCTTCTGATATTAAAAGTAAAATAGATTTATTAGATAATGAAGAGGAAGTTATCAAAAAAGTGAAGAATGCAGAATGTGTTGAAGGAGACCCTGATAATGGACTTCTTGCCTTTATTAAATATGTAATTATGCCGATTAAATCAGATAATAATAAAAAATTTCTTATTAAGAGAGATAAAAAATTTGGCGGAGATTTAACTTATTCAAATTATGATGAAATTGAGAAGGATTTTATCTCTAAAAAATTGCATCCTTTAGATTTGAAGAATTCATTAGCTTTAGAAATTAATTCTTTATTAGAAATTTTTAGAAAAAATAAAAAATTATTGGAAACTCTTTCTAATGAAGCTTATTCTTGATATACTAAATTATCTTTACCAATATATTTAAAAAGATATTCTATAGATACTTTTAGGAGATAAAATGAGTCTGGAAAGAGCTATTGAAATTTTCACATCAAATAAATATGATAATCCACAAGAAGCGATAGACATAATTCAAAGAGCAAGTTCACTAGATGAACTTAGTCAAATTATTAGGGGAACTAATTCGAGTTCAGGACAATTTGTTTCAATGAGAATGATTCACCTTTTTAAAGGAGATCCTGAATTTGCTATTGCAACCTTAGAAGAGGCTAAAGCAAAATTCCATAAATATGATTTTCCTGAAAAAATTAAGGAAGATTACATATCTGAAGGTGGAGGAGAGGATGTTAGAACACCTATAAGTTTTAACATACAATTAGGACATTATGGAAATGACTTAGACATAGAACTTCTTGAATCTGCTCTTAACTCTTTTTATTTAGAGGCTGATCAATTTTTGTTTGAAAAAATGAGAGCTTATATTACTGGTTCTCTAAATTGAAGAAGAAAAATAAAAAAAAGAAAAAGAAAACAAGACTAAATTAATTTCTTGCTAATGAAAATACATTTTTTACTGCTACGATTATTGTAGCTGGAACAAATATTGCAAGTAATGCATCAAGAATTCCACTAAGTTGTGAAACTGCTCCTACAACTCCTTGTCCTAGTGCACTTGCGATTATTAATACCGCTCCCGACATTAAGAAAGGTGACGCTTCTTCATCTGCTATATTTAAGAATCCAACTATTAGCCCAATTACAACCAATATGTATATTGTTCCTTCTGTTAATCCCCCGAATAATCCGAATCCGAAGATAAGAGCTACTACAACTCCAATAAGGAATGCCCAGCTTCCCACTAAATTCCACACATTTTTTCTAGATTTAGCCATTTAACACCTCCTTTCAACTATCTATTTATTATATATATTAAAAGCCATATATTAAGGTTTCGGTTTATTATTTTTTATTTAAATATATTATTGATTTTGATAATTTGATTGACATTAAATATCCAATATCTTTACCTTATTTAATAATTTTTTATTTAATCTATTTGTATTAATTTATTATAATGATATTTTATTGTATTACTCTATGCTCTTGGAACATTGACAAAAATATAGTAACATTACTAAATGGAAATTCTTCAGATTTATATTAAATTATTTAATTGAATGTTTAAACATAGGTTCATGATTACATAATTTTTTAGATGCCATAAGGTCTTGCCTTATGGTAGTTCACTTATTTTTCTATATTTCATCTTGTTTTAAATTCCACGATATCTTTATCTTTTAATTCATGGGTAATCCCAACTTTTTGGTTTTGAAATTTAGAAGAAGGTCCCCAAATGTGGATTTCTTTTATTGTAGGCAATAAATTTTTACTAATTTTATCTGCAACACTTTTGATAGTTGCTGGAGGTTTTATTGTTAAAGGTAATTTGCTTGGTTGTTTTCCCGGCTCTTTTAGGTAAATTCTAATAATCTCAAAACTTGAAAATATTCTTTCTTTTAAATTTTCAATTCCCTCTCCATCTGAGGAGGTCATTACAAAATTTATTTTTTTACTTTTTAATGTTTCAGATACTTTTCTCTTTTCATTTTCCGATAATAAATCAATTTTATTGAAAACTATAATTCTTTTTCCATGAGTTTTAGTTATATATTTTTCTGATTCTATTATTTCATCTAATTTTGTTACTATAATTATTATTAAGTCTGCGGTATTTGCTATTCCAACATCAAAGTTTTCATTTTTAAAACTAGGTTCATCTATTATTTGGAATTTGACTCCTTCATAATCCATTGTTCCTATTTCTGGATGTTGGGTTGAATAACTATACTCTGTAATTAAAGGTTTAGCATTTGTTAACATACTTAAAATTGTAGATTTGCCTGAATTTGTAAACCCTACTAAAACAATTTGATTATCCGCTTTTTTAATTCCTGGTTTTCCTGAAGAAGATTTAGATTTTTTTATCCTTTCTATCTTTTCTAATAGTTTAATTCTTCTCGTTCTTAAATTTGCAAGCATTTTTTCTGCAGATTTATGTTTTGGACACTCTTTTATCATTTCATCTAGCCAATAAATTCTATCATTATCATTTTGAGCATTCAGGAAGTTTACTTCTGCTTTCTTATAAAATGGGGATTGATTTGTAGATGCCATATCTAAATTTAGTATAATAATATTTAAAAATGTATTTTTTATTGATTAGTCATGAATATTTTCAATCATAGTATAGGTAATGCGGTAAACGAGACTGCTCAAAGAAATAGACGTAAACGTCGTGATTTAGTAGATACAAATGTTGCTAATAAACAAATTGATGAGGATGATGGAGATAGTAGATATTCTCCTTTAACTTCTTCTGATAAAATGTATGAGTCAGGTGAATCGCCTACATCTTATGATAGTAAGAAATAATTAAACCAAGTTAAGTTTACTTTCCTGAAATTTTAAAGCCAATGAAACCCATATATTTAAAAATTGCCTTTAATTTTCACTTATTATGATTCAAAGAAAAGTTCTAAAAAATGGGATGACTGTCCTTTACAAAGAAAGGAAAAATCAGGTTGTTAGCGTTGCATTTGCTGTAAGATTTGGAGGAATGAATGAAAAAGAAGAGCATAAAGGAATTGCTCATTTTATTGAACATATGTTGTATAAAGGAACTCCAACTAGAAACTCTCAACAAATTTCAATGGAAATTGAAAGAAATGGGGGAATATTAAATGGATTTACTGCAGAGCAAGTTACAGCTTATTGGTGCAAAATGCCTGCCCAACATTTAGATGTGGCATTAAATGTTTTAAGTGATATGGTTAAGAATCCTTTATTTGATCAAAAGGAGTTAGATAAAGAGCGCCAAGTCATATTTGAAGAAATGAAAATGTATCAAGACAATCCAAGAATGCATGTTTTTGATAAGATTAAATCTTTGATGTATAAAGGCGATTTTGCTATTCCTATAATTGGAACTAAGAAATCTATGAATTCAAATTCTCGAGAGAGGCTTCAGGAATTTTTTGATAGGATTTATGTCCCTGAAAATATGATTTTATGTGTTGTTGGAGATGCTAATTTTGAAAAGTTATGTGAATTTACTGAGAAGAATTTTGTTAAGTCTGGAAAAAAAGTTAGTTACCCAAAAATAACTACTGAAAATGGAGAATCAATTGAAAAAAGAAAAGGAATTGATCAGGTGAATTTGGTTTTCGCATATCATGTTCCTTTGGAAAAGAAATCTGGTTATGCTGCTGAAGTATTAAGTGCTTTAATGGCTGGAGGAATGTCTTCTAGACTATTTTCTGAAATCAGGGAGAAAAGAAATATGGCTTATGCTGTTAAGGGAAGTTATGAAACAGAAGGAAATTATGCATTTAATCAGATATATATTGGTACAACTCCTGAGAATGTTCCCAAAGTTAAGAAATTAATTATTGAAGAATTTGAAAAAGTTTCTAAAGAACTAGAAGAAAAAGAATTAATTTCTGTTAAAGAACAGATAATTGGTAATTATTTCATTTCACAAGAAGAATCTCATTCAATTATGATGGAATTATTAGTTTCTGAGATAAAAGGGGATGCTAAAGAACCTGAAAAGTATATTGATAATATTAAGGATGTTAAATTAGAAGATGTTAAGAAATTGGCAAAGATTAAAGATTACAGTTTTTTTGCTTTAGTTCCTGAGTAAAATTCTATTTGGATTTATTCTTTTTTGATAATATATGGTAAAAAAAGCCATCACTAAATTTAAAACTTAAGATTGGTGGTTTTCCTTTAGAAATTCTTTTAGCATTGTTTAAATTTATATACCCCAAATAAATTTGTACTATTCCCATAAAATATATTACTAATCCAAATATGATGCGGTTGTTTATTGAAAGAATTATCCCATAGATTATAGCTGTTCCCAAGATTATGGTAATTATTCCACCTATGATATTTGACAAACCTCTGAATTTATAATATTTTATTCCTACTTTTTTAAGTTGTTTTTCTTTCATTTGTAAGTATTATTCCTTTTGATAAACAAGTTAATTTTATAAAACCTCTTATTTAATAAGTAAAATGATTATTGTTAAAGTTCCTATCGAAAATAGTTCTGATTCATTAGGTTGTAGGAAAGCAGGGAATGAAATTATTAAAAAAATTCCCGATAAATTTATCAATGAATCTAAAAAAGTTGTGGAAAAAGGAAATTTATCTTTTGAAGAAATTCATTTAGATAATAAAAAGCTTGAGCAGGCTAATAAATTAATTTATAAAAATTCTCTTGATATAATTGGATCTAATGAAAAATCTGTTTTCTTAGGCGGAGATCATTCTATGAGTTATGGGATTGGAAGAGCTTTTATGGAAGTTTGCAATAATGAAGGTAATGAACCTTTCCTCATTGTGTTTGATGCTCATGCTGATTGCTTAGAATATAAAGATATTCCAAATAATTCTCAGTGGTTAAGAGCCCTTATTGATCAAGGTTTTCCTAGTGATAAAATTATTTTAATTGGATTAAGAAATTTCAAGGAAGAGGAATTAAATTTTTTAAATATTAACCAAATTAGAAGATATGAGATGAAAGAGATATTAGATTTTCAAGAAATATGTGATATTGTCATGGAACTTTCTAGAAGGTATAAAATTTATCTTTCTATTGATATTGATGTTGTGGATTCTGCATTTGCACCTGGAACTTATAGAAGAGAATCTGGAGGTTTTACATCAAGGCAATTAATTTATTTTATTCAAAGATTAAATATATTGAAGAATTTAAGAGTAATAGATATTAATGAAGTTAATCCTGATTTGGATAGCAATAATGTTACTATTGACTTAGCAACAAAAATTTTATCTGAATTTTTATAAGAAAGTTCTTGATTTTTTTAACAAAACATTTATTAGTTATGTTATTTATTATTTTATAAGATGAGAATTTTTATTTCAGTTGAATTTCCCGAAGAAATAAAGAAAGAGTTAATGCTAATTCAGAAAGAGATTGATAAATTAGGTTTAATTAGGGGGAAATTTACAGAACCTGAAAACATTCATTTGACTTTAAAGTTTTTTGGAGAGATCAGCGATAGTGAATTAAGAGCTGTTAAGGATAAACTTTCTAATCTTGACTTTTCAAATTTTTATTTATCATTTGATAAGCTAGGTGTTTTTTCTGAAAATTTTGTTAGAATTATTTGGATTAGCCTTAAAGGAGATAAATTATTTGAACTTCAGAATAAAATTGATGCCTCATTGCAAGATATTTTTCCTAAAGAATACCAATTTATGGCCCATATTACCTTAGTTAGGCCTAAATTTGTTGAAGATAGGAAGATTTTACTTGATGAAATTGAAAAAATAAAAATTCCAGAGAAACAATTTTTAGTTGATAAACTTTTTATTAAAGAATCAAAACTTACTGGGAAAGGCCCTGTATATAAAACGATTCAAGAAATAAATTCTTTAGTAGAAGAACAAGCTATTATTTCTTAATCCTAAAATATAATATATAAAGTAATTATCTATTTATAAGATTATCGTTTTTTAATGATTATTTTAGCCTATAATCTATTTTTTAAAGTAATATTTGTTTTATAGATTTTGATGGATAATGGAAAAAAAGAGTTAAAAAAACCCAAATATGATTTAAATTCAATTTCAAATAATATTTATCAAGAATTTCATTCCTGTATTTCTATTAAAGATGGTAGATCTCGAAGTTATGAAGGTATTCTATTGTATGGAATTAATGACTTATCTTTATTAAATGATCTAAGAAATAAAATATCAAATCTATTTAAAGACAATAACTTGGATTATCTTGTTATTTCTTCTCCTACTTTACCAAATGAATTTCCAAATTTTAATAGAAATGATAAAACATTAGGTTATCAAATTATTGATGTTGGTTGGTTTATTCAAGAGGGATGGTTGAAGGTTAAATGAATAATTTAGATAATTTTTATTATCTAATCCAACTTTCAAATTCTATTTTAAAACTTGATGATGATAAACATATACTTAGAAAATTTAATTTAGAAGAATTTGTTTATGTTTATATAGATGAAGCAAATCAGATTTCTAAATTAAGATTACATTGCGATAAATTTGATAAAAGAATTAGGCAAAATGTTGCCTCAAAACTTAAAATAAGAAGAGAAGTTGTTAGATATTTAGAACATCCATTTTATTGGGAATTTTTATGTTATAATCAACCTAAATTTAAATTTGTTAATCCATTTAGAACATTTATAGAAAGTTCAGATACTGATAAATATTCTATAAAAATATTAGAAAAATATGGACTTTATTTTAAGCCTCGTCTTTGTAATCTTTGTATTTCAAATTAATTATCTTAAAAATATCTGATTTTTTTCCAATTAGTTTTTTTAAATCTTCTTCTGAAGCATTGATTATGTTCTTAATGTTTTTGAATTCTTCTAATAGTTTTTTTGCTGACTTTGGCCCTATTCCTGGAAAACTTTCTATTATAAATTGTATTTGTTCATTAACATCCTGAGATTTTCTTTTTAATTTTAATGAAATTTCATTTGGTTTTTTCTTTGCCAATATAGAAATAAATTTTGCAGTTTCTTCGTAATCCTTAGAAAATATTATTGGTACTTTATAACCTAGTATAATTGAAAGTATGAAACCCTTAACAGAATTTTCATGCATGTTTGAATATTTATTGTCCGGTTCGCCTTCTATTATTATAAATTTATTTTCTAAAATTTGAAGGTTTTCCAATTGCCTTAACAGTCTTTTATTTATCATTGATCCTATAAAATCAGAGTAAGTTTTTCTTTCAATTATAGTATTTCCTGAAATATAATCCCCCACTTCTAAATGTTTAAACTCAATTTCACATCCAAGACTAATTAATTCTGAAGCTACTAGAGAATTTCTCTCTCTTATATCAACTATAATCTTTGGTTTTTCAATTAATTTTTCTTTTATAGTTTCTTTTCTTGAGAATATGTCTAAAAATGGCATTTAAAATAATTTCTTTTGATCTTCTACTTGTTCATTTAGATTAAATTTATTATTGTCCATATCATCTTTAATTTTATCTATTGCATTATGCATTTTCTTTTCCTTTGCAATTGAAGCCCAATAATATGCTTCATCTCTTGTATTTTTAGTAACTAATATTATTAATTCTCCCGGCATTAATCTTGCTGTTCTTCCTGCTCTCTGGATTTTTCTAATTGCTGAAGGAACTGGTTCATAAAAAATTACTGCATTAACCTCCGGGATGTCGAGACCCTCTTCACCTATTGAACTCGCACATAAAACATTAAATTCTCCTGTTGAAAAGTCTCTTATAATTTGCTGCTGCTCTTTTTGAGATAGGCCTGTACTAACTTCTCCTTTATTTGTATTTTTTTTAGCCTGCCCAATAAAAACCTTTGCTGATACATTATTAATCGAGTTCAATTCTTTAGAAATTTTAACGATACTATCTCTATACTGGCAAAAGACTATAATTTTTGCATTTTTATTTTTATTAACTTTATCTTCGATGATAGATTTTAGCTCTAGTAATTTTGGGTGCTCTATGTTATTTGATATTAATTCCTTGATTATTGAATTTGCTTTGGTAAAATTAATTTCTGATACTAATCTTTGAACTCCTTTAGATTTATTTTGATTTGCCTGTTCAATTAAACCATTCATATAATTAGAAAGTGTGAATAAAGTTTGAGTTTCAATTAATTCTAGGGCATGATTAATTTTAATTGCCTGCGCACATGTGGAAGCTGCATGATATAAACTGAAATTTTTGCTTCCATTTGCAAGTGACCTCATTATTCTGCCCTGACATTCTATTAGTGTTACTTTATTTACTGGACCAAATAAAATATTTCTTTTTTTTAAGTCTTCAATTTTTTTATCATATATTTCTTTTAATAAAGTTCTTATATCCTGGAATTTTTGAGGGAATTCTATCTTAATGGTTTTATATTTTATATCCTGCAGATATTCTTTTACATCTTCACTTTCTCTTGTTCTAATTTCTACTGCTTCTATTGATAAGTTTTTGCATATTATTTCAATTGATTTTCTATCTGCTCCAGGAGAAGCGGTTAACCCCAAAATTCTTGGATTTAATGCATCTTCAATATATTTTTTTGCAACATAGGTATATGAATAATTTTTTACACATCTATGGGCCTCATCTTCTATTAGAAGTGAAACTCCATTTAGTTCATACAAATTATTTTTAACATCATTTCCTATGCATTGTGGAGTTGAAAATATTATATCTGATCTTTCCCAGATTTTTCTTCTATTATCTGCTGAAACTTTTCCTGTGAATAAATCCATTTGAGCAAATAATTCTGGAAGATGTTTTTTGAAATAGTTAAAATGCTGTTCTGCTAAAGGTCTAGTTGGAGCTAAGAACACTACTTTTTCTGTAGGGAATTTTTGCATTCTGTCTATTGTTAACATTAATGCTATGAGAGTTTTTCCTATTCCTGTTGGTAAAACAACTAAACTATTCTTATTTTTACATGCTTCAAATATTTTTTCTTGATACTCTCTTGGTTTAATGTTTAAAAGAAATTTATTTACCATTTTTTTAGAAACAATAATGTCTATATAAGATTATTGTTATTATGTTCCTATCAAGTTAATGTGATATGGTAAAAAATTATAGTAATATTGAAGTTGATAATGTAAATGAAATATATAGCATCGATTAAATAAATTCATTTTAGGTATGTTAACATATACTCAATTTATCAATTCATATAATCAAATTAGTTTAGTACTATTATTAATCAAATAAAATATACACTAATAAGTTGATAATGCCTGAAACTTAATACATCCTAATTTTATATGTTTTATAATAAATATTGTTAACATACCATACTTTGCCTTACTTAACATTATTTAATTGGATTGATTACATGCTATTTTATTAATCCTAAAAAAATCCACTACTTTTAGATAGTGGTTCATTGCAGTGGATTTTTTGGGAACCTAAAGAATTGAGATTCTTTGAGGTTTGTGGAAAAGATATTACTTATTAATCCTAAAAAAAACTACATCATTTATGGTGTAGTTTAATATGTAGATTTTTTTGGGAACCTCAAAACCCTACAGATAAATTACTTCTTTTAATGGATGGTATACAAAGATGGTTTTGAGGTAATTAATTTATTAAGGCAAGAAAAGAGCATAGCTTAAAAATATTAAAGTAATTACAACTAAAGCAAACCATAAGACTCTACTTCCAAAAAATATTTTTGTTCCATCTAATGCTCCGAATGGAATTAATGAATATGTTGCGTAAAATATACTCCATCTTCCTAATTGGGGTAAATTAGCTAGATAGGCAATGATTGATAATAATAAATTAAAAACAACTCCTGATGCTAAAATAAATGATAGATTACTTTCTGTTAATTCTGTGAATCTATATATTCCATGCCTTTTACTTGCTCTTGCACTTGTTCCTTGTGCATCAGATTCAAGAATTGCCATCCAGATAAATGTACCTTTAGATAATATAGCTGCAACAAATGAAAGAATAATTCCTAAAGGTATTGGTGTTTTAAAATATTCATGTCTTTTAAATCCATATCTTTCCCACATCCAATTTTTTACTGAAATTTCAGATTCAAAATAATATGCACATATTTTTTTAGTTAAAACATTTCCTAAAACTATTATTGAAATAAAAATAAGTGATAAAAACAATAATCCATATTCAAAATTTCCAATTATTACTGGATTATATAAAACTGCAAATGTTAAGACTATAATTGCAAAAATTATATGGTAGCTTTCTTCTCTTTTTATCATGTATTTAAAACCTTTCTGTTTTTTATAAATGTTCTGTCAATCATTTTAAAGAATAGAAAAGTATATAAATGGAATCCTTGTAAAATTCTTATGTTACAAATAAAAAAGATAAGTGAAGTTATCGGTAAGAAAGTTTATACTGATGCAGGTAACTTCTTTGGTGAGGTTGAAGAAGTTAATTTAGTTAATAATAAGGTTGATGGTTGGAGAATTAGGGTTGGAGGTAGTGTAAGTAATGTTTTTAGCGGTGCAAGAGGAGTTATTATTCCTCATAATTATGTTAAGTCTGTAGGAGATGTTTTTATTATTAGCCAGATTGCAATGCCTTCTCAAGGTGGCATGCCTGAGCTATCTGAAGATTCTCTATCAGCTTAAGAGGTGAAATGGTTTTTGCAGAGAATATATTTATGAGCGAGTTTGCAGTTTATATTATTTATCCATTTCTTTTGGTTTTTACCCTGATTTTTGCTATTCTTGAGAAATCTAAAATACTAGGTGATGATAAAAGGCAGATTGATGCGATAATTTCCTTATCTATTGCTTTAATTGTTGTATCATTTTCACGGGCATCGGGACTAATAGTTAATTTAATGCCTTTTCTGGCAGTTTCAGTTGTAGTTTTATTAGTATTTATGATTTTATTTGGATTTGTAGCAAGTACTAAAGATGAAGGTTTGAAATTGCCTCCTTGGCTTGTTTGGGGCTTTTTTGTTTTAATTGTTTTATTTATTATAATTGTAATATTAGTAATTACAGGGCAATGGGATAAGGTTTATAATTCATTATTTGTTGGAGGACAGCCTTCAAATTTAACTGGAAATATTTTTCTATTATTTATTATTGCTGGAGCATTAGCAGTTGTATTTTTATCTGGGAAAAAATCTAAATGATGAAAATACGAAAGGTATTTAAATAATATTTATATTTTATTGATATGGCTTTACCAATTGGGGTGATACTGCAACAGTGGGCAGATTTGGGAATTTTCTATTATGTATTACCATTCTTATTAGTATTTGCTTTAGTATATGCTATTTTGTATAAAATAAATATTATGGGTGGTGAACATGCTAATGAAAATAGGGGTGTTTATGCTATTATTGCTTTAGCAATTGCACTAATGTCATTACAATTTGATTTTGTTCCTGTATTTTTCCAGATACTTTTTCCTAAGATTGGGATTGGTTTATCTATATTATTGATGGCTATGATTTTAGTTGGATTATTTTTAGATTTTAGAAAAAGTCAGGGATTAAATTTAATATTTTTAGGAATTGCTGGCCTTATTGGAATAACAATATTATTGACTACATTTGAAAATTTTTCTTGGTGGAGTGGAAATTTTTGGTTTAGTCAGGAGAATATGTCTGCTATTGTTGCTGGAGGAATTATTATAGTTTTAGTATTGGTCATTGTAAATTCTGGCGGGAAAGGTACTGGTGAAAATAAATTTTATAAAGCAGTTCCTGAAGGCGTAAGATAAAATGGCAATAGATTTATCTTGGTTATCTTATTATATCCCCATATTTGGATTTTTATTTGTCTTTACATTGATATTTGCTGTTCTTGCAAAAACTAAAATATTAGGAGAAAGTCCATTTGTTAATTTATTTATCTCATTTATTTTTGGAATTATTTTTGTTACTTTTGTTCCAGGAGTTGTTTATGTCCAGACTATAATTCCTTGGTTTGTTATTTTGATGATGTCTTTGTTTTTTTTATTAATGATAGTAGGTTTTTCACAGAAAGAAATTGATAAATTTATGAAGCCTTGGATTGCTTGGGTATTTATTGGGTTGTTAGTTGTAATATTTGTTTGGTCTGCTATTGTAGTATTTAATCCATTTTTGCAAGGTTATATTGATGAATATTTATATTCTGAAAGATTTTCAGGAGCTTTTTTATTGCTTATTGCTGCTGGATTAGCTTCCTGGGTTTTAACGAGAAGCGTGAAGAAATAAAATGACTAATTTTGTTCATGAATAATATGTTTTAAATTCAGAGACATCATCTGGGAGATTTAATTCTCTAGCTAACTTCTCTAAATCACTTAATCTATGACTTTTTGGTCTTAGAATTATTCTAAACCTATCTTTGTAAGCATCGTTACCTATTGAGTTTACTATTGAGCTTTGTCCAATTTGCACTACTCCATTTTCGAGCAAATAAACCTCTTCTTTTTCTGGTATAGCACTAGCATATACGTTTGTTATTGGTCGGAAAACATCTATTAAAGCTCCTAATTCTTTTGTTCTTTCTTCAGCTCGAAAAAATGTCAAGGGACTTATAACAGGACATTGATAAGTAGATGACCAAGAAGTTTTATTTTCTTCAAGCTTATCACTAACTAAGTAATTTATTCCTTTACCCAACAATGTTTTCTGATGGTTAATTGTGTTTGTCATGAAAATTCTTCAGTAAGTAACTATTTAACGATTATTCTTCCCTAAAGGGAGAACAATAGAAAGAAATAAAAACTCTTACTTCTTAGAAAATTAATGGAAATAGAAAAAATCTTGGAAGAAATAGGTTTAACTAAAAATGAGATAAAAATTTATTTAGCTTTGCTTAAACTTGGACAGACCACATCATGGAAAATAATTAAAGATACAGGAGTTCATACTTCAAAAGTATATGATGGCTTGCAAAGGTTAATAGATAAAGGACTTGTTAGTTATGTAATAATTTCAAATACTAAAAATTTTAGTGCTAGTGACCCAAATCGGCTTTTAGATTTTCTTGATGATAAAAAAAGGACAATTGAAAATCACGAAAAAGAAATAAAAAAGATAATCCCTAAATTGAGATTAGGAATTAATTCTAGTAGCGAAGAAACAAAAGCTGAAATATTCAAGGGATGGAAAGGTATGGAGACTGTCTACAAAATGTTAAGAGAGAAGTTAAAAAAAGGTGATATAAATTATGTTATGGGGGCTAGTATGGGAGAGGATTTAGAGCAAGTTAAAACTTTCTTTAACAAACATCTTAAAGGTTTAGCAGAAAAGGGAATAAGACAAAAAATAATCTACAATGAAGAAGCTAGAGGAAATATAATAGAACAAACAAAACACTCGAGTTTATTCGAAGTTAGATATATAAAAAACATAACTCCTGCTGAGATTAATATTTGGGATGATAGAGTTATGACGATAATCTTAACAAAAAATCCCACAGCAATTTTAATTACAGATAAAAAAGTTGCAGATTCTTACAGATCTTATTTTAATATATTATGGAAGTCAGCCAAAAAATAAATGTTATTTTATATATAATTATTTAAATCATTTTTTAATTTATATACATATGATTGATGAAATTTTTATTCCTGAAGATTTAAATGAAGAACAAGCTAGAAAATATTTAGAAACAATGGAAGAATTTAAATTAAAAAATGCTAATAAAGAAGAGGGTAGAATGGGTAGTTATTGTCTTTCTGGACAACAATATTTTGCTTATCAGTTTGCAAAGGGATTGAAGGATGTTGTAATTAGAAAAGCGACTTATATTGATGGATTAACAGTTTTATAATTATCTTTTCTTTTTTGATTTTGAATGTGTTTTATGGTGAATAGTGTGATGTTTTGGTTCATTGCTTCGGATATTATCTACTAGCGGATTTATTATTTTTCCAAAACCTTTTTGCATTTCAGTCATTTCTGTTTTTATGTCTCCAATATTTTGTTCTTGTTCAGTTGCCTTTCTCATTAACATTGCCTGTAATTGATCAATTATTGATTCAATTCTATTTAATCTCTCATCAATTCTGTCAACTTTTGATCCTATCAATGTTTTAAATTCAATTAAATCTTTTATTATTTTATTTGATTTATTCATTTTTTCATCGATAATTTGAGAAGCTATTTCACTAACTGTATCTGTATTTGACGCATAATAATTTCCATAACCTTGGGTTTGATCTCCATACCCTTGAGTTCCTTGAGTTTGATCATAAGCTGGATTTCCTTGAGAAGAATCATTAGTAGGGTAACTTTGTTGTTGATTTGGATCATTAGTTGGATAACCTTGATTTGGATCAGCAGGATATCCTTGTTGTTGGCCTTGATCATATCCTGCATAGGGGGAATAATTTTGATATGTTGGATTTTCTTGTGGAGCTTGATTTCCTTGAGTTGCTTGTGAATATCCTTCATCTTGTGGTGATGGTGCCATCATTGAGGGTTGCATTCCAGGTTGCATATCATTTAGTTCTTGAGTCATATCTGTTGGAGAATTTTGAGATATAGCATCTTTAATTTTTGATTGAGCAAGAGCATCATTTATTTCTCTTGGTCTTACTCCTTGTTCTTGTAGAGATCTTATTATATCAGAATCATTATATCCTTGTTGCTTTAATTGCCTGACTAAATCTAGTGTTGCCATTTTATATTTTTCCACTCCAAAATCCTGCTTTATTATCTGTTTCTTGTTTATGCCCTTTATGGTGCAATTTCTCATCAACAATTTTTTCTATGTCTTCCATTCTTACATATTTTAATGGTTCAAACATTTTAAATTGCCTTGATAATATCGCTAGTTCCTCTTTTCTTGCACCCTTTGAAACTTCATCTGAAACTGTTTCAATAACACTCTTCATTCTTTTAACGTCCATTTTTATATTTTGAATTTCTTTTTTTATTTCGATTATTTCTGATGAATTTTTTTCTTGAGAATCAATGAGATTTTGCCCGATTAATAAAAGCCTATCTTTCATTAATTTTTGTCCTTCTTCTAAATCTCTTAGTTTCAATGCTAATTCATATGAAACACTTTCTTGAACAGGTTGATTTTGAGCCATCTTTTTTATTATTTATTAAAGTGGAATGGGTTTAAAATACTTTGCTAATAATCCTTGTAAGGTAGAGAATATTTATTATAATAATTAAATTATTGTTAACATACCATGACTTTGCTTAATTTAACATTATTAGTAATAATTAATAATTAAATTAAATTTGCCTTTATTTTTACATCTAATTTTCATATAGAAAACTATTTTAATCAAGTATTTTTTTAGTATTTGTGAAAAATAAAAAATGAGGAAAAAATATCATGCTATTTGAGAAGAATGCTAAGCTGTATTCATATGAAGTAAGAAGAGAGTCTGGAGAGAACGTTGCATATGTTAATTATTTAGGTGCTCCTTATATTCCTAGTATTGCAAAGTCTCCTGAGATTATGTCCAGAGTTATTGATTTATTAATTGAATCTTCAAATATTTCTAGACTTGTATTAGTTCAGCAAAGAAATTATAATTATAATTCGAATCAAATAAATATTTTGGCAGGTATAGCTAGCTTGTACACATTTTTATTAAAACAAGAGAAAATTCTATCAGTTGATAAAATTAGTTCTGATCAAAGACTTGTTTCTCAAAGATATACTTTTCTAAATTATTTTATCCAGATATTGAAAATGGATCCAATATTAGCTTACAAAAAAATATCTAATGCACTAATAGAAGAAAAAGCAGCTTCTCATTCAGGACAGCCTGACAATACTTATAGAAGGTTATTAGAGAAGATTTTATCTTTATTGGAAAAAACAGATTTAATTCAAGAAGTATTATCTGATATTAGTTCTATTCCTTCCGATGATAGATCTATTTATGATCAATTTTTCTCTCCAGATATTGTTCCTAACTATGCATTTGCTAGACTTGTTTCAAAATTTCCTGATGATGCTAAAATGATTTCTCAATATGAAATAGGTTCTGGAGCTGATATCTCTACTGTTACAATTCTTAAGAAACCGAATGAATTAAAATATCTTTATCATATTATGCCTCCTGAATATTTTCTCAATGAAGATTTTCAGATGCTGTTAAATTTGGCAAGAAATGTTTTAATAGAACATCAGCCAAAAGCTGAAGAGTTTATTGATCCTGATAGAACAAGGCAGGTTTTCTTTAATGTTGCTAGAGATTTGTTAGGGGAATTATCCCAGAGCAAGGGAATTAAAGTTTCATATGGAGATTTAAATAAATTAGCTTCTATTTTAGTTAGGCATACAATAGGATTTGGTTTATTAGAAGTTTTATTGCAAGATCAAAATCTTCAAGATATTGTCTTAAATGCTCCTATTAGTTTAAATCCAATATTTGTAAGGCATGGAACTTATGATGAATGTTATACAAATATTTTACTTAGTCAGGAAGATGCAGATTCTTGGGCTGCTAAATTTAGAATGATTTCTGGAAGAGCATTAGATGAATCTAATCCTGTTTTAGATACAGACTTGGCTTTAGAGCATGTAAGGGCAAGAATTTCTGTTATTCAGAGGCCCCTGTCCCCTAATGGCTTAGCTTATGCTATTAGAAGGCACAGAGATTATCCATGGACTTTGTCTTTATTTATTAAAAATAAAATGTTAGATTCTTTTTCAGCAGGGCTTTTATCTTTTCTTATTGATGGTTCTAGAACAATGTTGATTGCTGGAACTAGATCTAGTGGAAAGACTTCATTATTAGGAGCTTTAATGCTTGAAATGAAACCTAAATATAGAATGATTTTGGTAGAAGATACTTTAGAACTTCCTGCTGATTATTTTAGGAAACTTAACTATGATATCTTAAGCTTGAAAGTTAAGTCTGCTTTATCAGATACTACAAATGAAGTTTCAGCTGAAGATGGAATTAGAACTAGTTTAAGATTAGGAGATTCAAGTTTAATTGTAGGTGAAATAAGAAGTAATGAGGCTAAAGCATTATATGAAGCTATGAGGGTTGGAGCTTTGGCAAATGTAGTTGCAGGAACAGTTCATGGAAGCTCTCCTTATGCTGTATTTGATAGAATTGTTAATGACTTACAAGTTCCTATTACTTCTTTCAAAGCAACTGATTTAATCTTAGTTGCTAATCCTGTAAAAACTCCAGATGGTTTGCATTCTGTTAGAAGAGTTATTCAACTAACAGAGGTAAGAAAACATTGGAATAAAGATCCTTTAGAAGAGGGAGGTTTTGTTGATTTAGTTAATTATAATGTTGAAAAAGATATTTTAGAACCTAGTGATGATTTAATAAATGGAAATTCTGAAGTTATCAAGGCTATTGCATCAAATGTAAAAGGTTGGGCTGGCGATTGGGATGCAATTTATGATAATATAATTTTAAGAGGGAAAATAAAGCAAGAGATAGTTGATTTATCTGAGAAACTTAATAAACCTGAATTATTAGAAGCTAAATTTACTGTTCTAGCAAATTCTATTTTTTATGAAGTTTCAGATGAGATTACTCAAATTATGGGGACTCCACATTCTTCAAAAGTTTTTCCCGAATGGAAAAAAAGAGTTATGGAAGAGATAAAAACTTTTAAGGATTAGATTATTGGTTGTAAATAATGATTGATTCTTGATTTGTTATTACATTTTCTGGTATTTCTATTATTGGAATAGAAATAGCATCTTTAAGAGATTCTTCATCTAAGTTATAACAGCTAGTTGATCTATAATTATCAAGTCTTTTATTATCTACAATAACAATTTTATCATAATCTCTATAGTTTTGAATTGTTAAATTATAATTGTAACTATAGCTTCTTAGATTATAAGACTGTGCAAATGTTTTAATTTCTTTACTTTTACCCGAATTTACCTGAACATTATAATTATTATTTCTATAATAATAAGGATCAAATTCATTGTTATTTATATCGCCTTCTGAATAATATAAACTTCCAATGTCTGCGTTTTGTTTAATTTTTTCATTATCAATTAAACAAACAATTTTTGGTGGTAGATCATACCTTTTAGCTAGAAAATAATCATTATTAATTTCAACAGAACCTAATTCTATTTGGTTATTAGAATTTTGTCTATTAAATAAGTCGCTAAACTTTATGTTTTGAATATATTTTTCTTTAACTGTAAAACCAATATTTAAATTTCCCAGAATAGAAAGAGTAACTATGATTATTAAAGGAATTATAATGCCAAAAATTAATTTAAGTTTCATCTAGACCTTTTTGAAGGAATTTGATCCATTATCTCTGATTTCCTTTTTTCAAACTTTTTAGTAAAGTAAAATCCTAATGCTATGAATATTATTGCTGATAAAGCTAATACTAGTAATATTAAATTTTTTCCAAAATCAAAAGCATCTATAATAAATCCGATTGTAAATATATAGGTAGATATGGAGACTAGATACATTACAGGAGAAAATTTTCTATTTATTGCAAATAAAATTATTGCTAATACTAACCCTATAAAAAATATTCCCCATCCGAAAGGCGAAAGCCATAAACTATATACCATTTTAAATATCCTTCTCCCAAAAAATTTCCCCTAGTGTAAAAAATACTATTATTAATAATACTAATATTAGTGTTTTAATTCCATCTGAAAGACTGAATAAATAATTATATGAAAAATATGCTGCTGTTGCAAAAAGAAATATTATCCCTAAGATATAAAATAGGTATTGTAATTTCATAATTATATTAATTAAAAGGGCTATTTAAATTTTTTTGATTTAGAAATATTTATTAAATCAAATTCTTTATATTCTAAATGGCTTCATTGAAAGACTATACTAGGGTGGCTCAAGAAAGGGGTATTTCTAAGAAAGAAATTACTGATACTTTATTGGATAAAGGTTATTCTCGAAATGAGATTTCTGAAGCTTTTAGTGAAAAAATAATTTCTAAAAGAGATACTAAACAATTTAAAGAGATTAGTTATCTTGAAAAAATTAAATTACTTTTTTCAAATCCAACTGGATTTTTTGATGAAGTTAGAGAAGATAATATAAAAAAATCATTATTTTTAATTGTTATCACTTATTTAGTTTATATTTTGTTTAGTATCGGCATTTCATTAATACTTCGACCTTTTTTCGGACCGTTAAATCCATTATTTTTTTTATCTGGTAGCAGTTATTCTTATCTATCATATATTATCTACGCAGTATTATTTACCATAGCTATTTTAGGTACTTTTGTTTATTCTGGAATTTGCCATTTAACCTTAAAATTAATGGGTCATGATCTAAATTACTCACAAACTTATAATGTTATAACTTATAGTTTAATTCCTTCTGTTATACTATCAATTATTCCATTAGTTGGATTATTTTCGTTTATTTATTCTATTATCCTAATGGTGTTTGGTTTTTCAAGCTATTACAATATTTCGAAAGGTAAAGCTGTTGTAGTTGTTTTACTACCTTTAATTATTATTTTTGGATTAGTTATCATATTTATTTTATGGCTTTTTTTTAGTCTTGTACAAAGAGGCAGTTTATTTTAAAACCATAATTTTCTTCTTATTTTCAATACCTTTATTAATTATGAACCTTTAGAAAAGGTTCCCAAAATAAAACCATAACTTTATTAAGATTTTTTCTTTATATTTTTATTATAAAGAGGGTGTATGGCAAGTGTAGATGATATTATGAGGAAGTATGGAAGTAAGATTTCTAATAATTTAAATGATGAATATCGGCCTGGAGATATTTCAAAAGAATATTTGACTTTTAAAGAAGATATGCTTCCTAATCAATCTAGATTTGAAAGATATTCAAGAGCTTTTTCTTTTATAGATATTAGACTAGCTGAGAAAGATAGAGTTAGAATTCAAAAATATCTTAATACCGCACATCTTGATGTAACCCCTGGACAAGTAGTTGCATATGCTTTTTTTTCTACATTTTTAGTAATCTTATTAGGAATTTTAATTTCAATAGGAGTTTATTACTATGAAGATGGGTTTTCAACTCCTAATGCAGTTTTTCTTGGTTTAATGGTTGTATCTTCTATGTTTGTTTTTTATTATATTTATAGTTCTCCTCAAAGATTAGCTAATATCTGGAGGCTAAGAGTGGGATCTCAGATGGTTCCATGTATTTTGTATATTGTTGTATATATGAAACATACTTCTAATTTAGAGAGAGCAATTGCCTTTGCTGCTAAACATGTTCAACCTCCTTTGTCTTTAGATTTGAAAAAAATATTTTATGATGTTGAAACTGGGAAGTATTCTACTATAAAAGAAAGTTTGGATAATTATCTAAAAACATGGGAAAGAGATGCAATAGAATTTGTTGAGGCTTTTCATTTGATAGAATCTAGTTTATATGAGCCTAGTGATGCAAGAAGAATTTTAACTTTAGAGAAATCTTTGCAAGTTATATTAGATGGTGTTTATGAAAATATGCTGGCTTTTTCACGAGAGGTTAGATCTCCACTAACTAATATTTATATGTTGGGGGTTGTTTTACCAACTCTTGGATTAGCTTTATTGCCTCTAGCTTCAACTTTGTTAGGGGGAGCAATTCTTCCTTATCATGTTTTTCTTTTATTTAATTTGATAGTACCTTTTTTTGTTTTTTATCTGACTAATTCAGTATTATTGAAAAGGCCTTTAGGACATGGGGAGAGTGAAATTCTTGAAATGAATCCCCAATATCATTTATATAAAAGTAAAAAGCCATTTATTATTGCCGGACTTATTTGTTTTCCTTTATTTTTATTAGCTTTTACTCCTTATTTATTTCAGTCTCAGTTTTTTTTGGAAAAAACTGGATTACAAAGTGATTATGATTTAGCTGATTTAGGGCTTAAATTTTTAGAAGGAATAAAACTTTTTGATTTTAAGATAGTTCCTGAAAGTCAGGCAGTTGTAGGTCCTTTTGGAATTGGGGCTTTATTGTTTGGAATGTTTATCCCCTTATCTATTTCTTTATTTTTTATAATATCTTATAGAATGAGAACTAAAAAATTAATTATTGCAAGAAATGATACTAAACAACTTGAGATTGAATTTACTAATTCCCTATTTCAGTTAGGTAATAGGATTGGAGATGGATTGCCTGCTGAGGTTGCATTTGCAAGAGTTGCTGAATCAACTCGCGGGCAGAGAACAGAGGATTTTTTTAGGAAAGTTAATATTAATTTACATCAGGCTGGTATGTCCTTGGATGAAGCTATTTTTAATAAAAATCGGGGAGCTATTATTTACTATCCTTCTAATTTAATTGCAACTAGTATGAGAATTCTTTTGGAGTCTGTTAAAAAAGGTTTAAAAATTGCTGCCCAGAGTTTGATGAGTATATCTGAATATCTAAAAAATATTAATAAGGTTGAGCAAAGGTTGAAGGATTTGCTGGCAGAAGTTGTTTCAGATATGAAGAGTAATATTGTATTTTTAGCTCCATTGCTTTCTGGTATTGTTGTTGGTTTGGCAAGTATGATTACTTTAATATTGAATAAACTTACTTCAATATTTGATCAGGTAATTAGTTCTGGAGGTTCACCTGAATTAGGAATTGCAAATATTGGGGATTTATTAGATTTGTTTAGAATTTATGAGATGATTCCTCCTTATTTTGTTCAGATAGCTATTGGAGTTTATATTATCCAGATTATTTTTATTTTAACTAATGTTCTTACTGTAATTGATTCTGGAGATGACAGGCTTCAGAAGACAAATTCCATTGCTAGGAATTTGTTAACTGGAATGACTTTGTATATGGTAGTTACTTTAATTTCAATAATTACTTTATCTGTATTAGCCGCCTTTGCTTTGCAGGGCGTGGCGGCTTAAGGGAAGTGTTATTGTTGATATAATCTTCTAATAAAGCTGTTAATGTAACGATTAAGATATCTTGTTTACAATTCAATAATTAATAATGTTAGATTATTAACTTTATATCTTTTATTTCTTATATGTATATTACCTCTATCTTAAAAACAATACTTTTATTAATAATAA
>ORJL010090511.1_pt1 | contig 21897 bp, 26 predicted proteins | sample 1779941 | NCBI WGS metagenome assembly ORJL01 (sample SAMEA104232317, study PRJEB22302) | groundwater metagenome | biome: forest; feature: aquifer; material: groundwater | place: USA | collected 2011-08-07 | depth 5.8 m
GAGCAAAAGAAAGATTAACTAGAGCTGCAAAAAATAAACAAAACAAAAATATTTTCCTTAGCATATTAGATCCTTTCCGGATGAGTAATCTTGCCGGTAATCGCACTTGCTGCAGCGACTGCCGGATTACTTAAATAAACAAAACTCTTAGGACTACCCATGCGTCCGATAAAATTTCTATTTGTAGTTGCGATGCACGTCTCGCCTTCAGTTAAAATGCCCACATGCCCGCCAAGACAGGGCCCGCAAGTAGGAGTCGAAAAAATCCCGCCCGCCTTAACAAAAATCTCGGCTAATCCCTCTTTAACTGCCTCGAGATAAATTTTCTGGGTCGCAGGAATAACGATCAATCTAACACCGAACTTGGCTTTCTTACCTTTTAATATTTTTGCAGCAATTCTTAAATCCGAAATCCTGCCATTAGTGCATGAGCCAATCACAACCTGATCAACCTTCACACCTTTTAGTGAGCTTACCGACTTAGCATTACTAGGTAAATGCGGACAAGATACTTGTGGTTCAAGTTTGGTCACATCCCACTCAAAAACCTGTTCATATTGCGCATCTGAATCAGAAGTATAATATTTTGGCTTACGCTTAGCGCCTTTCACATATTCTTTCGTAATTTCATCCGGCTCAATTAATCCAGCTCTGGCACCGGCTTCAATTGCCATATTGCTCATGGAAAACCTATTATCCATACTCAATTTCTTAATAACCGGCCCAGAAAATTCCATCACCTTATATATAGCCCCATCTACGCCAATCTGGCCGATAGTATATAAAATTAAATCTTTACCGCCGACCCATTTATTTAGTTTGCCCTTGTATATAAACTTTATTGTAGGCGGTACTTTTAGCCAAATCTTGCCATCAATATAGGCGCGCGCTAAATCTGTTGAGCCAATGCCTGTCGAATAACAACCTAACGCACCATAGGTACAAGTATGCGAATCCGCGCCAATCACCAAATCCCCGGGTAAAACTAATTTTAATTCCGGTAGCAGCGCATGCTCAATCCCCATACAGCCAACCTCAAAATAATTCTCGATTTTCTGCTCTTGCGCAAAATTCGCTAGAATTTTACATTGATTTGCACTTCTTAAATCTTTAGCCGGGGCAAAATGATCCGGGACTAAAGCAATTTTACTTTTATTAAAAACTTTTTTGAAACCTGCCTTTTTAAATTCTTCAATAGCAATCGGCGCAGTAATATCATTACCTAAGGCCAAATCGACCCGCGCCTCAATAAACTCATGCGGCTGAATAGTTTTATTATCCGTATGTGCTAATAATATTTTTTCCGCTATTGTATAACCCATTTTATTAACCAGAGAATTTCCTCACGGCTAAAGTAGCATTGTGGCCACCAAAGCCTAAGGAATTAGAAAGGCATAAATCGACTGATACTTTACGTGCAGTATTAGGAACATAATCAAGATCGCAATCTGGATCTGGATTTTCATAATTTATCGTGGGTACAACAACACCATTTTTAATAGTTAAACAACAGACCACAAACTCAACTCCGCCTGCCGCGCCTAACTGATGGCCGGTCATAGATTTGGTCGATGAAACCATTATCTTCTTAGCATAATCACCCAATGCCCTCTTTATAGCAACGGTTTCTAACCTATCATTCATTTTGGTCGAAGTTCCGTGCGCATTAATATAATCCACATCTTCAGGATTAGCTTGAGCATCTTTAAGCGCCAGCTTCATTGCGCGCATAGCGCCATCGCCTTGAGGATCAGGCGCAGTAATATGGTATGCATCGCAAGTCATACCATAACCGACAATTTCAGCATAAATCTTAGCATTGCGTTTTTTGGCATGATCTAAAGTTTCTAAAATTACCAGGCCGCAGCCCTCACCTATAACAAATCCATCACGGTCGCGGTCAAAAGGGCGGCTTGCGTGTTTTGGATCATCATTGCGAGTAGAAAGCGCCTTCAAAGCGCAAAATCCGCCAACTCCAGTCGGGACAATACAGCCTTCTGTCCCTCCAGTAACCATTATATCTGCGTCCCCGCGCTCTAAAATCTTAAACGCATCTCCAATAGCATGCGATCCTGAAGCACAGGCTGTAGCTACACAGGAATTCGGGCCCTTAAGCCCAAACATGATTCCCACCTGGCCTGAAGCGGCATTAACAATTAACATCGGGATTAAAAAAGGGCTCATTTTAGATGGGCCCTTACTCAACATAACCTTATGCTCTTCTTCTATTGTAAATAAACTACCAATTCCTGAACCAATTAAAACACCGATACGCTCCCGGTCTTCCTTTTCTAAATCTAAACCCGAATCACTAAAAGCCTGCCGTGCTGAAGCTATTGCATATTGCGCAAATTTATCCATGCGCTTAACATCTTTTGAAGATAAGCCATAAAGGGCAGGATCGAAATTCTTAATTTCAGCAGCAATACGCGAATCGAATTTCGAAGCATCAAAACAAGTAATCGGCCCAGCGCCACTCTTACCTTCTTTTAAAGATTGCCAAAAGGTAGAAATGTCGTTACCTACGGGAGAGATTATACCTAAGCCTGTAACTACAACTCTATTTTCCATATTGTAAGATATTATAAATAACCCCGCCTATAGACTAAAGGCGGGGCATCTATAAACTTTTTTGACTAGATTTTATTTATTTGTTGATTTCTCTTCAATATATTTAATAGCATCGCCGACAGTAGTAATCTTTTCTGCATCCTCATCGGGAATTTCAACACCAAATTCTTCTTCCAGCGCCATAACTAACTCGACTGTGTCTAAAGAATCAGCGCCTAAATCATCAATAAATGACGCTTCAGGGGTGACTTCTTCAGGTTTTACGCCTAACTGCTCTGCTATGATTGACTTTACCTTATCTGGAACTGCCATTTTCTTTCCTCCTTGAGTTAAAATCCTACATCACCATTCCGCCATCAACAACAATGGTCTGCCCTGTAATATAACTGGAATCCTCAGACGCTAAAAACAAACACGCTGCTGCTACATCCTCGGGCAACCCAAATTTATCAAACGGTATAACCGCCTTCATTTTCTCTTTCACTTCTTCAGAAAGCTTAGCAGTCATTTCGGTCTGAATAAAACCAGGTGCCACAGCATTTACGTTTATATTGCGGCTAGCCAATTCTTTAGCCGCTGTTTTTGTAAGAGCAATCAGCCCGCCTTTTGAGGCCGAGTAATTTGCTTGACCGGGATTACCGATTATACCGACTATTGAAGCAATATTCACAATTTTACCAAATCTTGCCTTAATCATCGGCCGGGATACGGCTTTTAAACAATTAAAAGAGCCCTTTAGGTTTACACCTAACACTGCATCCCACTCTGCTGCATTCATTCTAAGCAATAAATTGTCTTTTGTGATGCCAGCATTGTTAACTAATATATCAACCTTTCCAAATTTGTCAAGAATTTTATTCACTGCTTCTTCGACTTTTACATAGTCGGTTACATCTAATTGAAGTGCAAGGGTTTTTACGCCTAATCCTTCAATTTCTAAACAAGAATTTTGGGCATCCGCGACATTTACATCGCCGATTACAACATTGGCGCCTTCTTTAGCAAAGGCTAAAGCTATTGCCTTACCAATCCCTCTTGCTCCACCAGTCACTAACGCAACCTTATCTTTTAATCGCATTATCCCTCCTAAACGCTTACTACAGATTCTAAGTCTTGCTTTTTCTCTATATTTATGGCTTTAACATTACTATCAATCCGCCGCAGGAGACCCCTTAAAACTTTGCCCGGGCCAAACTCAACGAAATTTGTTACCCCTTGAGCAATGGCAAATCTCATCGAATTTTCCCAAAGAACGCTGGAAGCTACCTGCTTAATTAAATTATCTTTAATTTCTTGCGCAGAAAAAGTTGGTTTTGCGGTAACATTACAAATAACAGGAATTTTAGGCGTATTAACTTTGATCTTTTCTAATTCTTGGGCTAACTTTATGGTCGCGCCCTGCATAAAAGAAGAATGAAATGCCCCGCTTACTTCTAATATTACTGCCATTTTCGCGCCTAGCTTTTCAGCTTGAACTTTTGCCTCTTCTATTTCTTTAGGCCCACCTGATATTACGGTCTGACCAGGGCAGTTTATATTAGCGACTTCAGTTTTAGTTTCTTGACAAATTTTCTTTACTTGATCTAAATCTAAACCAACAATCGAAAGCATTTTACCGGGGTTCTTCAATGCCTGGTCTTCCATAAATTCACCGCGGCGCCTAACCAGATAAACTGCATCTTCAAAACTAATTGCACCACTTGCAACTAGCGCAGAATATTCGCCTAAACTTAATCCCGCCACATAAGAGACCGAAGACTGTAGACCACAGACCGTAGACTTATACGCTTCATATGCCGCAATACTCATTGTAAGTATTGCCGGTTGAGAATTATTAGTCTTTTTCAATTCTTCTTCGGGGCCTTGGAAACATAATTTCGTTAACGAAAACCCTAAAACTTGATCCGCCTTGTCAAAGATCGCTTTACTGGCCGGAAAAGATTCACACAAATCTTTTCCCATGCCTACATATTGGCTGCCTTGGCCGGCAAATAAATAAGCTACCATTTAATTACGCAAGCCCCCCAAACCAGGCCTGCGCCAAAGGCATCCAACATTATCACGTCGCCTTTTTTAACTCTACCCTCTTTAACCGCCTCACATAAAGCTGTAGCAGTAGAAGCTGACGACATATTTCCGTATTTTTCGATATTAAGATAAATTTTTTCGATCGGTAAATTTAATTTCTTGGCCATGGCTAGAATAATTCTAATATTGGCTTGGTGCGGAATTACTAAATCTATATCGCCACATTCAAGCCCGGCCTTTTTAAGTGCGACTTGCGCGGCTTCAGCCATAATCGTGACTGCTAATTTAAAAATTTCATTGCCTTCCATTTTTAAATAGTGCTGGCGTTCATCCAAAGTTTTCTGACTTGCCGGATTACGCGAACCGCCTCCAGGAAGCTTCAATAAATCCGCCTTAGTGCCATCTGAACCCAAATGCGTTGCTAAAATCCCACCGGATTTTACCTCAGAAACTATTGCCGCGCCTGCGCCATCACCGAATAAAACACAAGTATTACGATCCTGCCAATCCGTTATAGAAGAAAGCTTTTCTGCGCCAATTACCAAAGCATTTTTATATGCATCGCGAGCAATAAATTGATGTGCAATAGATAAACCATAAACAAATCCTGCGCAGGCCGCTGATATATCAAAACAAGCAGCTTCTTTAATACCTAATTCGCGCTGCAAGATTGAAGCAACCGAAGGAAACTGCATATCAGGGGTAATTGTAGCAACGATAATTAAATCTATATCCGAGGGCTTGAGATTGGCATCACTAATTGCTTCGCGAGCAGCTTTTAAGGCAAGGTCGCTGGTCGCTTCGTTTTCTTCGGCTATTCGGCGTTCTTTTATTCCGGTACGCGAGATAATCCATTCGTCAGAAGTATCGACTATCTTTTCCAGATCCGCATTGGTTAGAATCTTTTTAGGTAAATACTTTCCGACACCGATAATCCCGACTTTTTTCATAGTTCGACTCGCTTCGCTCGCTCACTATAAACCCTCGAATACAATAGGGGGGTTTATTTAGTAGTTTTGTTCTGAAGCGCTTCTAATACATGTTGTGTAAATTTACGCTCGACTTCTTCTTTGGCTACTCGAATTGCATTCTTAATCGCCCGGGCGTTCGAGCGGCCATGACCAATAATTACAACGCCATCAATACCCAATAGCGGCGCGCCGCCATATTCAGCATAATCCAATTGCTTCTTAAGGCGCTTTAAGCTCGGCAACATAAAAAGCAGCCCGATTTTACCTAAGAAGCTATTTAATAAATTGCGTTTTAGAAATGTCTGCATGGCTTCAATTGCGCTTTCCGAAACTTTTAATGCAATATTCCCCACAAAGCCATCGCAAAGAATAATCTCGCACTTACCTGAAAATAAATCCTTACCCTCGATATTGCCGATAAAATTTAAATTACTTTTCTCAAGCAACACTCTTGTTTCCTTAATAAATTCAGTACCCTTTTCCTCTTCTTCACCGATATTTAAAATCCCGACCCGAGGATTAGGCCTTTTTAAAATATGCTGCATATATGCGTCACCCATAATACCATAGTGCAAAAGATGTATCGGCTTAGGACTGATGTTTGCGCCTACATCAATAATTAAAGATATGTCTTTTAAGGTGGGAGTTACAATAGCGATACCCGGACGTTCAACTTGCGGGAGTAATCGTAAACCTAATGTTGCTGCGCACACAACAGCTCCGGTGTTGCCCGCGCTAAAGAAAGCATCGGCCTTGCCCTCTTTAACTAAATTAATACCAACAACAATTGACGAATCGCGTTTACGCCGCACAGCATTAGCTGCCGGCTCACACATATCAATTGCCTCTGTAGTATGATGAATTGAAATATTATTTCCACTATATTTATTTTTATCCAGAAGTAGCTTAATTTGAGCCTGATCGCCGGTAAGAATTACATGGACATCGTATTCTTTAACTGCAGCTATTACACCCTCAATAACTACATGTGGAGCATGATCACCGCCCATAGCATCAACGACTATTTTCATCTTTTCATCCTTTAAAGCCGGATCTTAAAAGATAAGACCCGGCCTTAATATATTAGGACTGCTTTTTCTTTTTCTCTTTAACCTTAATCTCAATAACCTGCCTGCCGTCATAAAATCCGCAAACTTTACATACACAGTGCGGCAATTTCATTTCTTTACATTGCGGGCAAGCCACAAGATTAGCTTTTACTATCTTCCAATGCGTACGACGTTTTCGACCGCGCGCCTTAGAATGCCTTTGCTTAGGTAGTGCCACAGGAACACCCCCCATCGTTTAGATTCTTCCCGCATTTAAAACACAAGCCCTTACAAGCGGGTTTACATAAGGGTTGTAACGAGTAATCTAACATTATTTCCTCACGAATATCGTCTGATAAATCCAGAATCAACTGGCCCGGATCTACCGGATAACTTAAATTTAATTTCTTGTTTATATTACACTTAACCTCTTCGAGGCAGCGGCTACAATCAACTAATGCCACGCCGCTTAAATTCATATCAACAGTAACTGCATTAGTAATTTTATAAATATGGGCCTCTATTTTAACCGGGCCTTGAAACTTAACTAATTCTGTCTCGAGATCCAGCGACTTAGGCTCGATATTCTCGATAATCCTAAGTCCTTCAATCGGTATTTTTTTTACTTCGATCTTCATTTTTTAACAGAACGTAATTTCTTCTTTAATGCCTCATTCACAAAATTCGGAACAAAATTCGAGACATCCGCACCTAAAACAGCCGCTTCTTTAAGCAGTTTTGAAGAAATATAGCTATATGATTCATGAGGCATTAAAAATATGGTTTCAATATCAGGCGACATCTTCCTATTGGTTAAGGCCATCTGGAACTCATATTCAAAATCTGAAAGCATGCGTATGCCTCTGACTAAAACTTGAGCGCGATGTTTACGCGCAAAATCTACAACCAAACCATCAAAATCCACGATCTCCACACCTTTTAGATCAGAAGTTGCTTTTTTTAAAAGCTCCACCCGTTCTTTTACGCTAAAAAGCGGCTTCTTATGGGGATTATGCGCCACTGCTACAATAACTTCCGAAAAGATATTCTGGGCGCGCTTAATTATATCTATATGTCCGTAGGTAACCGGATCAAAAGTCCCAGGGTAGATAGCAGTCTGACACATATTAGCTTGTTTTCCTATAAAAAGATAAAATAGTATCCCCGTATTTAGTTTCTTTTATTAGGCTAAATATAGGGCTTGTCTCTGGCAGAATATCGCGCTTAAAATGCTGCACTATGAGAAAACCATTGGGCGCTAATATATCACAGGCCTCTAAAGTTTGCAAGGTTTTTTTTGCTAACTCCGCATAATAAGGCGGATCAAGAAAAATAATATCAAAAAACCTTTTATCCTTATATAGAAATTTGATTGCCTCAAGGCTATCTTTGGAAAATAGCTTACAATTCGAGATTTTTAAGTAGTCTAGATTCTTATTAATTACAAGTATGCTTTCTCTGCTATTTTCGACTAAAATCACCTCTTTGGCACCCCGAGAAGCTGCTTCGATACCTACTGCGCCAGAACCAGCAAATAACTCCAAAAAACTCTCTCCCGTAATATCACCTAATATATCAAATATAGCCTTACGCACCCTATTTTGAGTTGGACGGATACCCTTAGGCATCTCAACGCGCCTTCCGCGATATTGGCCTGAAGTTATGCGTATCAACCCACCACCATTAACCTTTCATACTCCGGGAATCTTTCCAGAAGCTTTTTTCTTAATAAAGCATTTTGTTTATCTATTAATCCCGGATCTAAATTAATCAACTTAATCGCTTCTTCACGCGCATGTTTTAATAATTGCATTTGGGTTAAGGGATTACCAATTTTTAATTCCGAAAGCCCGTGCTGACGCGCCCCGAAAAACTCACCCGGCCCCCTAATTTTTAAATCCTCCTCGGCAACACGGAAACCATCGTTATATTTTACCATCGCCTCTATGCGCGCTTTAGCTTCAGCGGTCTTTGCATCGGAAATTAACAAACAAACCGAAGGATATTGATCGCGGCCAACACGCCCGCGCAATTGATGCAACTGTGCCAGACCAAAACGCTCGGCCTTTTCTATAACCATACAAGTAGCCGACGCAACATCAATACCAACTTCAAGTATAGTGGTTGAAACCAAAACATCCAATTCTTTATTTTTAAACTTAAGCATTATTGTATCCTGTTCGGATTGTTCTAATTGTCCATGAATAAGTCCCAACTTAAAATCTTTTAGCATCCCCGCCTTTAATTGCGCAAAACGTTTTTTCACCCCCGCGATATCCAAAGCAAGCGAGTCCTCAATTACTGGACAGACAACAAAGGCTTGGAAACCATAATTTAATTGCTCTTTAACAATATCATAGGCTTTTTTTACGGCCTCTTCTTTAAAATGCATCGTCCTAATCGGCAATCTTCCCGGCGGAAGCTCATTAATCACGGAAATATCTAAATCACCATATAAAGTAATTGCTAAAGTACGCGGTATGGGCGTCGCAGTCATAATTAAAACATCCGGGTTTACTCCCTTACGCGGTAATAAAGCCCGCTGGCCCACGCCAAACTTATGTTGTTCATCAATAATTACTAAACCTAAATTCTTAAACTCAACATCCTCTTTTAATAACGCATGCGTGCCAATCAACAAATCTATTTTTCCACTTTTTATTTCTTTATATATTTTATCTTTCTCTTTTTTTTCTAAACTACCCGCGAGCAATCCTACTTTTATACTTTTAACTTGTGCCTTTATTTTTTCATAATGCTGCTTGGCTAAAATTTCCGTCGGTGCCATAAATGCCACCTGATATCCACCCTGAATCGCGAATATACCGGCAATCGTTGCGACTATCGTTTTGCCTGAACCTACATCACCCTGCAAGAGCCTCTGCATTACAGGAGCCCTCCCCATATCAGCCTTAATTTCATTCAACACGCTCTCTTGTGATTTGGTTAATTGAAAGGGTAAACCCGACATAAAACTTTCTAATAACGCGCCTTGAACTTTATGAATAATCCCCTTATCCTGATTCTTTTTTAATTTTCTTAAAGCCAGGGGAAGCTGAAAAAAGAAAAACTCATCAAATGAAAGCCGCTCGTAGGCCCCTAAACGCGAATCTAGGTCTTCAGGAAAATGTATGTTAAGGATACTTTTGGCAAGATTAAGCAAATTATTTCTTTTTCTTATATCATAAGGCAGGTACTCATTTATCTTCGGTAAATATTCATCAATGACATGTTTAATAAGCTGCCGAATATGCCGCTGGGTCATCCCGGGAAAGAGCGAATAAATTGGGACAATCCTGCCCACATTTAAAGAATTATCTGCATCCTCTTGAGAAACAATTTCAAATTCTGGCGAGCCCAGCTGTAGCCTTTCGCCATAGCGGTCGACCTTACCATATAAAATCAACATAATCCCAGGCTTAAAATATTCCTTAAGATAACCCTGGTTAAACCAAACACATTTGATTCTACCTGCTTCATCTTCAATTAGGGCCTCCGTAATACTAAATGAACGCCTACGCCAGGAAGTACGGGTTGAGCTAGTGATAATCTTGCCCTTGATCGTCTGAATTTTACCCTCTTCAAGTTTATCAATACTAGAAAAATTCGTGCGATCTTCATAACGATAAGGAAAATAATAAAGCAAGTCTTCAATAGTATAAATACCTGCTTTATTAAAAACCTTGGCCCTTTTCGGGCCAATACCTTTTAAATACTGAATAGAAGTATTCAACAATTTTTCCATAGATTAATTATTATACTTTATTTTAAGGAGAGATTAAAGCGTAACTTCTTCTGCTTGTTTTTCAGATTCAGGAATAACGCTATTAGGTGAATGCGATTTGCTTTTCGGCTGGATTTTTAGCTTGTTTTTACCTTGCGATACTTCTATTTCAAAAGATTGACTTTTATAAACTTGGGATCCAATCTTAATCTGACTGGGATTAATCGTTATTTTACCAATCTTAAGCGGAACCAAAATTAACTCGTAACTTAAACTAGTAATTATCTTACCCATATTAAACGAGATAGACGATGATTGTCCTTGCGAAGCGATACTAAAATTTTCGAATTTAGGTAGCTCTAAAGCAGGCAATATTTTTCCATCCGAGGAAATAACTATTTTGTATATCAACGGTTCATCCGTAGTGATTTTAGCTTTATTGACTTGGGCCTTAATCGTTGTTTCAGCGTAAGCCGCTACTTTAAATAAAACAAAAAATAATAAAATAAATAGAAATATTAGATTTCTCATAACGAATTTTAATTATCGGCTAGAATGAATACATTATGCCTGCAAGCAAAACTTGAGTATTCACCCCGCTATTCGGGTGGGCTGTGCCGGCATTTGAAAGATGGCGGTATCGATATTCCGTCGTCAAGGCAGTTTTCCCAGTCAAGGAATAATGAAATCCTACACAAGCGCTAGAGATGAAGTTAAATCCGTTTGCCTCTTCATGCATGTTTAAAGAAGTATAGCTTGGCCCACTTCCACCTTTAACATAAGGTTGGAACTTCCAAGTTTCAGGCACCAGGCCAAACTTAAACATAAGGCCTAGACCCATTTCAACATTATTATGGGGATTATAAATCCAATTTGCAAACGGCTCTAACTGAAATTGAACTAAACTAGGAGGATTAAAACCAATTTTTTTCGTAATCGCTTTAAAATTATAATCAATATCAACTACAAAAGGAATAGCTTTGTAATGTTCTTGGCCTCTTAAATGCCCCCAACCATAGCCGCTAAGAAACTCGATAGCCTGGATCATTTTCGGTCTGGGCTCAACCGCTTCATCAGCTCTCGCAGAATTAAATATGGTAATGAAAAGAAACGCCAATGAAATCAAAATTATTTTTTTCATTTATTTCCTTTCTTTAATTTTTACTATTTAGTTCATTTTACTAATAAATTGGGTCTTGTCAAGATTTTCTTAGAAATCCACCGTCATGCCGTCATAAGCCGCTTCCACCTCAATACCTAATTCTTTGGATAGCTCTTCAGCCTTCAGGTGCGGTTTAGCTTGCAGCATAGTCATGCCAAAATGCGTCATGATCACTTTTTTGGGCCTTATCTGATTGACAATATGCCTGACATCATCAAAGCATAGATGATCGATATCCGGGCGCGGCTGGGCAAACACCACTCCAATAATTAGAATATCAGTTTTATAAAAATCAATAAGCTCTTTAAAATAACGCGTATCAGACAACAGGGAAATTGTTTTACCATTAAGAGTAAATTTAAGCCCGTAAGTTTCCACCGGATGAATATGCCGCAGGGAAGTTTCAAATTCAAAATTACCTACTTTGTATTTAGTATTGGCTTCTAGTTTATCTATTTTTTCCGAAAAACCTAAAGCATGCCGAGATATTACCGTATCTTCGCCTAAAGAGTCTGCCGGACAAAACACGACCCCCCTTCTCTTAAATCCTCCTTCAGTCATTGCCTCGATCATTACATTAATATCTCCGGAATGATCTAAATGCCGGTGAGTCAGAATTATTCCATCCAATATCGAAGGATCAAGCTTAGGCTTACTCGTTGCCATGCGCACAAGGCTGCCCGGACCGGGATCAATAATCACATTAGTACCGCGATAAGAAACCCATATCCCCCCCGATGCGCGTAACTGTTTAATCATTACAAACCGCGCGCCTGCTGTACCGAGAAATTTAATAAAATCGGAATGTTTTGTTTTTCTGGTTATTTTAGCCATAGTTTCTTTAATTCCTGATTAATATCATTTACTTGAGAATAGTTTAAGCCTGGTTCCCGATTATCATCACCAGCCCTAGAGGATTTCAAATCTTCGTCTTTTAAAAATTCTTTTACGCTTAGATATCCCACCTTAAATAACTTAGAAAAAAGCTTAATCTCATTATCGTCAGACACAATAACTATATTTTTATTTCCAGAGGAATCTTCGGCAATCTTTCTTATTCTTTCATCAGCAGATTCATCTTCTGAAAAAATAATCTTCATACCCGGATTAGCTTCACGCAAAGCCATGGAATCTTCGGCGCTAGCGTACCCGTCAAAAATAATTATCACTTTATTATTTGGACTACCGGCAAGTTTTTTATTCCTAATTAGAATCGGAAGAGCCAAACGCAGATCATGATTTTTTTTATTACTTAACTTACTAAACGACCGATGATGGATTACGTTGTAAGCGTCGATGACGTACTGTAAGGACATAAATAAGTCCTCCTATGGTCGCATATACAAGTATAAAAGCAAAATTAATTAAAGAAATGCCTACCGCCAGGCCTTGAGTAATGCCTGCCTCCATAAAGAAAAAAACCGTTGCCCCTTCCCTTACTCCCAAACCGCCTAAAGATATAGGCAACATACTTACCGCGCCGATAAGGGGAACAAAAATAAAGAAATATATCGGATTAACCTTTATCCCTAAAGAAAGGGCAATTAAAAAAAACACAACAGGCGAAATCGTTTGCACTAAAAGGGATAAAATTAAACTATTTATTAAAACATCTTTGCGATGCCTAAATATATGCACTTCGTTATGCAGATTCTTTATAGATTCCCGAATCTTTCCTGCGCCAGGATGATGCAATAATTTACTAATTTTTGAATAAATAAACTTATTAAAGATAACTAATAAAATAGCAGTAAGGATAAAAACAATAAGTAAAACGGATATTATAACTAATTTGTTATCCGCAACTAACCTCCAGCCAAATATTGTTGACAAGGAAACGAAAATCGCTAGCGCCATATAACCACAAAGCCGATCCAGGAAAACTGTAGCTATAACCTCTGCTGTCTTTTTAGTATGCGCGGCTAAATCAATACTCCGCGTAACATCTCCGCCGATAGCCGAGGGTAAAAGTAAATTAAAGAATATCCCCCCCGAAAATGAAACAACCACTCTTTTAAACGAAAGGCGTATTCCAGCCGCCTTAAGCAGCATTTCCCAACGCAACAAACACAGTAAATAACTTAAAAAGAAAACAAAAAAAGCGGCTAATAAAATAGGCTTATTCGCCCCCTTAATTACATCCGCCAATACACGGACATCTATTTTATTAAACTTAAATAAAAAAATTAAGAGTGCCGCACTTATGCCGATTCTTAAAACAAAAGAAAATATTTTTTTAAAAACTACCATTATTGAAGACCTTTGCCAGTTATTCTTTTATATGCCTCTAAATACTTTACGCTTGTTTTTTCGATTATTTCCACAGGTAACTTCGGCGCAGGCGGAGTTTTATCCCAATCTAAAGTCTCTAAATAATCCCGCACAAATTGCTTGTCAAAACTAGGTTGTGCCGTGGCTCTTTTATATTGATCCGCCGGCCAGAAACGCGAAGAATCTGGGGTTAATACTTCATCAATCAACATTAATTCATCATTATAAAGCCCAAATTCAAACTTCGTATCCGCGATAATAACTCCGTGCTCGCGGGCATAATCACTGGCTTTTCTGTAAATCGCAATACTTGTATTCTTAAGCTTATCCGCTAAACCAGTACCTACAATTCCCGCTACATATTTCTGATCAACATTCAAATCATGGCCAACATCGGCTTTTGTAGAAGGAGTAAAAATAACTTCAGGTAATTTATCGGATTCTAACAAGCCATCCGGCAACTTAATCCCACAAATAGATTGCTTTTCCTTATATTCTTTCCATCCGGAACCAGAAAGATAACCCCTAACAATACATTCAACTGGCAGCGCTTTAGATTTTTTAACTAACATCGAGCGGCCGGCTAAATCTTTTTTATATTTTTTTACTTCTTTAGGATAATCTTCGACATCCGCAGTAATAAAATGTATCGGAACAATCCCTTTTAAAAAATCAAACCAAAAACAAGATAAAGCTGTTAAGACTTTACCCTTAAAAGGTATCCCATTAGGCAGAACAACATCAAAACAGGAAATGCGGTCAGTGGAGACAATTAAAAGTTTATCGCCCAAATCATAAACATCCCTGACTTTTCCGCGGCGGAATAGCTTTAGATCTTTAAAATCTGTAGTTAATAAAATTTCTTCCTTCATTTTAACCTCGCGGCGAGCGCATCATACTCCTGCCACAATTCTAGAGGCAAGTCTTTTTTAAATTGCTTAAAAAATTCTTTTACCCCTTTTAACTCCTCAAGCCATTCTTTTTTATCTACACTTAAAAGTTTCTCTAGGCTACCATGAGGCAAATTCAAGCCCTCTAAATTTATATCTGCTATCCAGGGTGTATACCCAATAGGAGTTTCTACTGCACCTACCTTACTATTGCATCGCCCTAAAATCCATTCAATAACTCTTAAATTTTCGCCAAAACCCGGCCATAAAAATTTACCTTGGGCATCAGTCCTAAACCAATTAACACAGAAAATCTTTGGACGCTTTGGCATACGCTTGCCCATCTCCAGCCAATGCTTAAAATACTGCGCCATATTATAGCCGCAAAAAGGAATCATCGCCATTGGGTCGCGGCGGACTGCTCCAAGCTTCCCCATTTGTGCCGCAGTTAATTCTGAACCCACAGTCGCGCCCATAAACACACCATGCTGCCAATTAAAAGCTTCATAAACTAAAGGTGTCAGATGTGCGCGCTTACCACCAAAAATAATCGCTGAAATCGGTACGCCATGATGTTGATCTAGGCGAAATGAAGCTGAAGGACAATTTGCAATCGGCGTAGTAAATCTAGCATTAGCATGCGCCCCTTTAATAACATTGCCTTCTACATCTTTCATACCCGGCTTCCATGGGCGGCCCTGCCAATCAATTCCGCTTTCTGGCACTTCGCCGTCCGCACCTTCCCACCAAACTGTCCCGTCATCTTTTAATAAAACATTAGTGTAAATGGTATTCTTTTTAATTGTGTTAACCATATTAGGATTACTCTTAGAATTTGTTCCAGGAGCAACGCCAAAAAATCCCGTCTCTGGATTAATCGCCCAAAGTGAACCATCAGAATCAACGCGCATCCAAGAAATATCATCGCCTACAGTCCAAATCCGGTAACCTTTTTTCTTTAGGCCTTCCGGCGCAACCAACATTGCGAGATTTGTCTTGCCACAGGCACTCGGGAATGCTGCAGCCACATACTCAATATGGCCATTTGGCTCTTCAACCCCCATAATCAACATATGTTCAGCAAACCAACGTTCTTTTTTAGCTAAGAAACTTGCAATGCGAAGCGACAAACATTTCTTTCCCAATAAAACATTACCGCCATAACCGGAGTTTACGCTCCAGATAGTGTTATCTTCGGGAAAATGCAAAATCATTCTTTTTTTAATATCTAAGCTTGCTTTAGAATGCAAACAACGCGTAAAATCATCTTCTTTTTCTAGCTGGCGCAAAATTGCTTCTCCTGCGCGAGTCATAATCAACATATTTAAAACTACATAACGCGAATCAGTAAGCTCCACCCCAATTTTACTGAAAGTCGAACCTACCGGACCCATAGAAAATGGAATCACATACATCGTCCGGCCTTTCATCGAACCTTTAAAGATAACTCTCGCCTTGGCGTAGGCTGCAGCTGGCGACATCCAATTATTAGTCGGACCGGCATCGTTTTTATTCTTAGTGCATATAAAGGTAAGATGTTCTGTGCGGGCAACATCGTCAGCAGCAGTACGATGTAAGAAGCAGCCAGGAAGCTTCTCCTGATTAAGCTTTATAAGTTCGCCCGTAGACAAACATTCTTCTTCGATCTGCTTTTTTTGTTCTTCGAAACCATCAATCCAAACAATATCATCGGGTTGGCACATATTGGCCATTTTATTAACCCAATCAATTAATTTTTTATTATTTGTAGGAAATTTTTTCATAGATTCAATAGATACTTATGTGCGGCATCACAAGCGGATGCCCCTTCTCCACAGGCAGTTACTACTTGATACAAAATTTTATCACAGCAATCTCCACAAGCGAATACTCCTTCTTCGGAAGTTAAAACTCCAGACCGAGTAATTATAAATCCTTTTTCATTTATCTCAAGTAAATTTTTTAAATATCCGGTATTGGGTTCTATTCCTACAAAAATAAACACACCCTGACAAGAAATATTTTTCAACTCCCCAGTTTTTACATCTTTAATCACAACATGATCAACTTTATTATCACCGGAAATATTCTCGATAACGCTATTTAAAACAAAATTTATTTTAGGATTATTTTTGGCCTTTTCTTCTAATATTTTTGAGGCGCGGAAAGCATCCCTACGGTGTACCATAAAAACTTTATTCGCATATTTACTTAAGTAAATCACTTCCTCCATTGCCCGATCTCCACCTCCAACAACTACAATATCCTTATTCTTAAATAACGGGCCGTCGCAAGTGCCGCAATAAGAAACTCCTCTACCAGTAAATTTATCTTCACCTTCAACGCCTAACTTTTTATAACTTGCGCCTGTGGCAACAATAACCGCTTTTGTTTTAATATTACCTTCGGTGGTTATGATTTCGTACAATTTCTTGCTATTTTCTTGAACAGGCTTAATCGCTAAAACTTCCCTCTCTTTAATATTGACCCCAACATCTTCTACTTGCTTTTTAAATTTATCAATTAAATCAAACGTATTTATGCCTCCGGGAAAACCCGGATAATTTTCGATAGTTTCTGAAAGCACAATTTGCCCACCGGGATTCATCTTTTCCAAAACTACCGTATTTAAGCGAAACCTCCCCGCATAAAGCGCAGCAGTTAAGCCCGCTGGACCTGCGCCAATAATTACCAAATCATAAGATTTTAAATTCATTTTTTATAATTGATGAAATTATTTACTGAACGATCATAAGTTTTTTCGATATCATTTGAGAAAAAACACGCGGGAATTTGATTTTGCGCGCGGTGATACGTCACGCATTCACAGCAAACGCCTTTTCGGCTGCAAGGTTCATAACTACAATTGCAATTGGCAAGATTTGTTTTTTGCTTCTGACAGGATGTCATTTTTAGCTTTCTTTTCTAACGCGGCTAATTTTTTCTTGATTTTTAATTTGTCGATAAACGACGCATAATCAACAATAAGCTTGCCCTTAAGATGATCGATTTCATGCTGGAGACAACAGGCTAAGAGCCCTTCGGCTTCAATTGAAACTTTTTTTCCATTATCATCAAGTGCTGTAACTAATACCTTATCCGCACGCTTAATTTTTATACAAACACCAGGCACGCTTAAACATCCCTCTTCCAGCGCCTGGATACCCTGTTTTTTTACAACCTTAGGATTAATTAATTTATACAGGCCTTGACCCACATCTACTACAATCATCGCTTCGGTTCTGCCAACTTGAGGACTCGCCAAACCAATACCTGATTGCTCATACATAATCCGGCTCATCTGACTTAAGATTTCGCGATGTTCGGAAGTTACTTTAGAAACTTCTTTGGCTTTCTTGCGCAAGGCCGGATCGCCGTAAATTCTAATTTTTAATACGGTTTCGCTCATCAACTTTAATAATCTTAGGTTTTATTTTACTCGAAGCAGTTTCTAGAATAGCGTAACAAACAATAATTACGTGATCCCCAACGCAGGCAGCCCGCGCAGCCGCTCCGTTCATACAAATTATTCCTGATCCAGCCTTACCCTTAATCGCGTAAGTCTCAATACGGTGGCCGTTATTAACATTAAGCACTTCAACTTTTTCATATTCTAAAATATCAGCCGCCTTCATTAACTTTTCATCAACAGTAATGCTGCCTTCATAATGAAGATTGGATTCAGTAACGCGTGCGCGGTGTATTTTTGATTTTAGAATTGTTCTCAACATTTGTTTCTCCTATTATTTTTTTACTAAACGGTAAGTCTTACGGGCAATCATTAATTCTTCGTTAGTCGGGATAACTAATATTTTAGGCATTTTCTTTAAGAAAAGCTTTATTCCCCGGCTAACTTCTTCTCTAACATCTTTTTGATTTTCACCAATGCCTCCGGTAAATACGACCGCGTCAGCGCCAGACATAACCGAAATATACGAGCCAACATATTTTTTTATCCGATAAATAAAAACCTTAATCGCTAATTTTGCCCGTACATTACCAGAGTGAGCCTTAACCTCTAACTCACGCATATCATTGCTTATACCAGAAATGCCTTTTAAACCGCTGAATTTATTCAACATTCTATCGATCTGTTTATCATCAAGCTTAGCCTTACGCATAATATGTGTGATTAATGCCGGATCCGTATCGCCGCAGCGCGTACCCATAACCAATCCCTCAAGCGGAGTAAAACCCATGCTCGTATCTACGGATTTGCCTCGATCCACAGCAGCAATACTACATCCATTACCTAAATGACACGTAATAATTTTTAATTGTGCCAAAGGCTTCTTTAATATACGCGCGGCTTCATTTGCAACATACTCGTGGCTTGTACCATGAAACCCGTATTTTCTAATTCCGTATTTCGTATAGTATTCATAAGGCAAGCCGTAAATATAAGCGTAATCTGGAATTGTCTGATGAAATGCTGTATCAAAAACTGCAACCTGTTTTATTCCCGGCAATAATTTCTTACAGGCCATAATTCCAGCTAGATTTGCCGGATTATGAAGCGGCGCTATACTGCAGCATTGTTTTATTTTTCTAACTACCCTTTCATCAACCACCACTGGTTTTTTAAATTGCTCCGCGCCATGCACCACGCGATGGCCAATTGCCGATACACCGTCAACTTGATTTAAAATAATTTTTAAGCCTTGCGCATGATCCTGCACGCCAGAGCCCTCTTCTCCGATATGCTCGATTAAACCCTTAGAAATAAGCTTATCGCCCGGCATCTCAAAAAGTTTATATTTTATTGACGAGCTTCCACTATTAATAACTAAAATTTTCACCCCGCTCTTCCTCCATTATAACCCCACCCATTAGGAAAGGCGGGGTTCATTTTATTTTGCCCTTAAAGAAGTTACTGCTACTGAATCCACAATGTCATCCGCAGAACAACCGCGCGACAAATCACTTGCCGGCCTATTTAACCCTAACAACAACGGGCCAATTGCCCGGGCTCCTGCCAAACGTTCAACTAACTTATAGCAAATATTACCTGCTTCTAAATTCGGAAATATTAAAACATTTGCTTTCCCGCCTACTGGGCTAGCTGGAGATTTAATTTCTGCTATATCTGGAACAATCGCCGCATCCGCTTGAAGTTCGCCATCAATTAATAAATCCGGTGCCATTTCCCGAGCTAAAGACAATGCTTCAGTAACTTTATCAACGCATCTACCCTTTGCCGAACCTTTAGTAGAATAACTTAGTAATGCCACTCTTGGTGCAAGCCCTAAAACCTGATTCGCTAATTCTGAAGCGGCTATAGCGATACAAGCAAGCTGACGAGAATTGGGATCCGGGATAATTCCGCAATCAGCGAAAATAATTGTCCCCTCATCTCCATAAATACAATTCGGTATACTCATAATAAAACAACTTGAAACAATAGTGATACGATCATCGATACCGATACAGCGAATCAAGCTTCTGGCTACATCCGCAGTTGTATGCACGGCACCCGCAACAAAACCATCAACCTTACCTTCGTGCGTCATCATTGCGCCATAATAAAGGGGATCTTCAAATATTTTTCTTACCCCTCCCAAATCTAAATCCTTATTAGCCTTGTGTATCTGATAATACTCTTCGACATAACGATCCTTATCATTTTTATCAATTCGATCAGGCGTCAACAATACTACCTTGGCAATTTTTTCTTTCTCAATAATTTTTACCGCTTCCATAGTACGCTCATCATTATATTCCGGTAGAACAATTGTCCTAAGCCTCGCCGCCGCCTTTTCACGAATTTTATAAATAGTTTTCATCTCACATCCCTTTCAAAATTTTATCTATAGCTACATTATCCTTGATCATCTTAATTACTGTGTTTATTTTTGTGGTATCTTGCGGCCGAATTTTTACGGTCATATCATGCACCGCTGTTGCTACCATATAAGTATCTTGTTTTGCTAAAAGTACCGGGATATCGGCTTTCTTCAATGCTTCCATTATACTACTTTCCGGAGTCATGCCTCCAGTTAAAATAACTCCGGAGATTTTTACTTTTAACGCCCGAGAAATAATATCTTCTCTGTCTCCGGGAGTAATCACTAAACCATCTTCAACAATATACTTCACGGCATCATCCGGTTGCATTGCCCCGACAATTACCGAAGAAATATATTTCTCCACATAATCCTTGCCGCACAATAATTCAAAATCAGTCTCTTCTAAAATTTGTTCGATGGTCGGGCGAGAAAGCAAAGGATGATACGGGAGAACCCCGAGGACATCTATACCTTTTCTCTTTAGTCCTAATCTTACTAGACGATTAATCTTATCAAATTTATCCGGTAAAACCTTATTCACAATTACACCTAAAACCTTTACCCCTTCTTTCTCAAAGAGCGCTTTATTTAAAACTATCTCATCGATAGGCCGGCCAATACCACCTGAAGAAATAATAATAACTTTTGAACCTAGGAGCCTAGCCACTGTGGCATTAGAGTGATCCATAACCGAACCCACTCCTGCATGTCCGGTCCCCTCAATAATTGTCAAATCTTGATTCTTAGATACCCTGCGATAAGAATCTTTAATTTGTTTAGAAATTAAGTTCTTATCCGGACGGCTAATATATTTCTCGGTAAAGCCCTTTTCAACGGCAATCGGGCTCATGTCTTTGAGCCCGCATCTTATACCGCAGACTTCTTCAATAAGAATAGAGTCTTCGTCTATCTTTAGACCATCTTCCTCCAAATAACGCTGGCCGATCGGTTTTATAAAAGCGACTTTCTTAAAGCTCTCCTGAAAAATAGAGATAAGCCCTAAAGAAACCGTAGTCTTGCCGTCATTCTGCGAGGTTGCGGCAATAAAGATCTTCTTCATTTAATGAATGCTTGACTTACGAATGCCAAAGGCATGAGTAAGTCAATGCGTGAATTAATCCCGCCTCATACATTATGTTAGAATGCGCGGCGGGATAAGTTCGGCCAGCAAACTTATGTTCACTCCATTCCATAAGTTTGGGCCTCACTTAAAGATTTTCTTCTATCTTTTTCTTAAGCGCCTGTTTATTTAAGGCACCCGTTATCTGGTCGGAAACCTTGCCATTTTTAAAGAACATTAGCGTCGGGATAGACATTATCCCATACTGGGTGGCGGTTTTCGGATTATCATCGACATTGATCTTGCCGATTTTAACTTTGCCTTCGAATTCCTTAGCTAACTCCTCAACCACCGGACCAATCATTTTGCATGGCCCACACCACGGCGCCCAATAATCTACCAACAC
>ORJL011118943.1_pt1 | contig 21880 bp, 17 predicted proteins | sample 1779941 | NCBI WGS metagenome assembly ORJL01 (sample SAMEA104232317, study PRJEB22302) | groundwater metagenome | biome: forest; feature: aquifer; material: groundwater | place: USA | collected 2011-08-07 | depth 5.8 m
ATTGCACAATCTGAAAAATCGCTCGTTTCATTTTCAAATCTCTAATCCGTTGCCGCTTATTGTATGTCAGCTAACCCCTTATTGACCGCTGTCTCACGTCACCCCTAACATCTCTCCCCAATTTAACCGGACAGTAGTGATGATCCTAAGGAGGACTTGATAGCTGTCGAAACAGAAAACGATATTATCGTAGGCAACTTGAAAATCTTTGATGATGAAAATGAAACGGCTAAGTTTCTGGCAGAGGCAGGGAAAATGGCCAACGGGTATGTTATATTTTCTCTGCCTACGACGGAGGCAAAGGCGACAAGGTTTGAATATCCTCCGGTGCTTGCCAATAATGCCGAACACGGACTAATTATCGAATACAAGGGTTTTGCAATAGATGTCCTCGCTATGCCGAGGATTGCAGATGATACAACGTATGCAGAACGTGTGATGTTCCTCACAAGAGAATTGCCAGACACTATAGCCATGTGCGCTCCGGTACCTGCGAGCCAGACTGCAATTCTTAACTCAAGGATAAGGCGTTCCGCCTTTCAACTGGCGCGGCCGACAAGAGGGCGTGGGCGCGGCAAGGGTCCAAGGAGACCGCAAGAGGATATAACGAGAGTTGTAGCAGCATCATATGCCGCTTCTCAAGCAGGCAGGGCGGCTGTGACGGAGGTGCGGGAATCCGGAGCTTTTGCAAAGCCGAATACCGTTGAAATTAGAACTGCAGCTAGCGAACCTGTGGCAGCAAAACCGCTCACTGGCCAGCCGGTAACAACGGGCTTGCCACCGGAGACAGTTAGGGCTATACAGGGGGCGATGGAAAAAAGAGGAGAAAATATGAGCGTGTTTTTGGCGGAAAGCAGTGGCAGGAGTAGTCAAGTAAAAGGTATAAAAACACCGGAATTTAATAGAGAGATTAGAAGTTTGATTGCTGTTGCTAGTTGTTTTTATAAAAAAAATTGGCTTTTAGGTACATCTGGTAACCTATCAGCTCTTTTGAGTCGAAACCCTTTGCGATTTGTTATTACAGCAACTGGAACAGATAAGGGAAGTTTAAGCCCAAGATCGTTTGTTGAGGTGGAACCAACATTTGACAGGAAATCAAAGGAGACATGTGCAAATGTTCCAAAACCTTCCGGAGAAACTCTCTTGCACACAACAATCTATCAACACACTGCTGCAGGATCCGTTATTCATGTGCATTCTCCCTATTCTCTCGCAATAGCAGAATTGTTTTCTGCAAAAAGCGAGTTTAGTTTCGGAGGATATGAAGTCCAAAAAGGGTTGGGTTTTAAAGATATAAGTGAAACTTGTCGTATTCCTATTTTAAAAAATAGAGATGACTTAATGTTATTATCTCGGGATGTCGCTATTCGTATACAAGCTCATCTTGTCGGATTTTTGATTGAACGACATGGACTTTTCGTTTGGGGTATGACAATTGCTGATGCCAAACGACATGTAGAGTTGCTACACCACGTCTTTGAATATGAATTATTAAAACGTGGTCTTAGAAAGGAATAATATATGTTGTATAAAAAACGTTTGGTATGTTTGATTATTCTAGTTGTGTCATTTTTATTTGGAACAAGTAAAAATTTATATGGCTGGGATATTACCGAAGCGGCTAAATCGTACTATGGCCGGACAATAAAAATTTCATTAATGGCTGGTTACGAAGTAAATAAAGTTTTATTAAATAAAGTAATCCCCAGTTTTGAAAAAATGACAGGAATTAAAGTTGAAGTGGATTTTGTTCCTTATCAGGATGTTATCCCAACCCATGACCGTATTTTGGAGGCAGATGCTTCTGAATACGATTTGGTTAACGTTGATGATGTATGGTTTCCTCATTATGTCCACAATCTTTACTCCATAGAACCATTTATTAATAACGCAAGATTGGCGATGCCGTCATTGAAACTTGATGATTTTATTCCTGAATTACTAATGGGCTACCAATGGGAAGAAAAAAACTATTGTTTTCCTATAACATTTGAGTTTCCGATTCTCATGGTTCGAAAAGACCTCTTTAAGGAGGCTGGATTGGTTGATGAGAAGGGTGAGATAATTCCGCCCAAGAGTTTTGATGAGTACTATAAATATGCAAAACTTCTTACCAAAGATACCGATAACGATGGAAAAACCGATATCTATGGCACAACTTTGCACGGCTATAAGACGGGTATATTTGATGAGGTAGTAAGTTGGTATTGGGGAGCGGGGGGTGAATTGTTTGGGGACAACTTAAAAGTTGATTTTAATAATCCCATCATGGTGAAAGCATTGGATACATATCAAAAAATCTATGTAAACGGTTATGCTCCTCCTGAAAGTTCAGGATGGGAGTTGGGAGAAGCCGCCACGGCGTTTCGAACAGGTAAGACAGCCATGTCTTGGAACTGGACAATGGTCGGAGCGTGGATATTAGATCCAAAACAATCATATGTGTATGACAAAGTCGACTTTATTCCACTCTTTAAAGAAGATCCTAATAGGGTTCGTTATTTGCGTGAAGCGTCCAATGCCTTATGTATTCCCAAGAAGGCAAGGAATAAGGAGGCGGCATTTCTCTTTATGCAGTGGTATACCAGCCCGCAAATGGAGAAAGAATATATAAGCGACAGTTATCTCGTTCATCCATCCAGAAAGTCCGTAATCTTTTCCAAGGAATATGCTGATAAAGTTCCATATGCTGGTATTCAGCGGGCTGTTATTAATAAACATGCAATTCGTTTATGTCCAAAAATCACGGATTATCCAAATGTGGATCAAGTTTCTGCAATGTACTTCCAGCAGGTAATGACAGGCAATATGTCAGCGGAAGATGGCGTTGCGGCGGCGGCAAAAGGGGTGGAAAATCTTTTACGTACTAGGAATTATTATGAGAAACCCAATAAAAAGTATTCGCAGTTTTTATCAGGCCGTTATAGGTAAGCTACGAATCAACTTTCGGACAAAACTTCTATGTAGTATTCTGTGTTTTGCGCTGATTCCAATAACATTGCTGATAATTGTAACCTGTCATATTTATTCTTCTAAATGTCAGCGCGAATTGGAAAAACATGCAATAGCATCATCACAATTGGTGTGGAATAATATTATTAGGTATCTTGACAAGGCTACGGGCGAAGCCATGGTAATTGCAAAAATGCAAGCGATTAATAATGCTATTTTAAATAGAAAAATAAACGATTTACAAATGCTCGCATTCGAATTGAAGTCCGCTATTGGAGCTGATGTTTTATCCATAACAGATGAACGTGGTATTGTTTTGGCCCAAATTGTGAATCAGGGCAATCCTGGCCAATTGATAGAAAATGAGAAGATTAGTCAAACACTCATTGAAGGCGTTGCAGTAAAAGAAATCGTTGAGGAGGGCGGAAATATACTTTTAGTGGCCACAGTGCCAATTTTGAATTGGGTGCCAAGTGGAACTGTTACAGTAGGCTATCTTCTTGATGAAGCGAAACTTCACTCTATTAAGGACACGACGGGAACAGATATCATTATTTTACCATCCCATGGGAATGCGATCTCTACAAGCGATAAAACTGATTTAATCCTTAAAAGAATGAAAGTAAGAATAGAGGCGTTTAATGCTACTGACACTATAAAGGGAAACATATTTAGGTCGAGCATTGCAGGCAAACAGTATCAGATTACAATCGGTTCACTTGGCAACAGTAATTCAAACGTGAAATTGTTAATTATGGTACCCATTCAAAAATGGTGGATAGATCTTTTTGAGTTTCAGTATCTTCTTATTGGATTAGTTTTGATTTTGGTCCCGGCTGTTGCGTTTCTCGCGTACAGATGGGGGAAGGAAATGACCAAGCCTTTGTATTCTGTTTTAGGTCTTTCGATACAACAATATAAGGAAAATGGTCATTTCGATAGTAACGATTTCAAAAAAGAGGACGAGTTTTCTATAATCAGACATGCGATTGGGGAACTCTCTGAAAAGATAAAAAAATCCGCCCATCTAGCCGCCATCGGCCAGTCAACCGCAATGGTAGCACACGATGTGCGAAGGCCGCTTACCAGCATGAAGGCATTGCTGAGTATTTTGCCATCAATCAAAGACGATCCTGCCCTGCTGGAAAAGATGACCGCAAACGTTGACCAGACGATCACTCGAACAAACGCCATGCTGAACGAGATCATGGACTTTTCAAGAGACGCCACCGCCCTTGAGCTGAAAGAATGCTCGCCAAAGGTGATATTTGCATCGGCAGTCAGCGAGGCCTTGCGTAATCACCCCGAGGCAGATGTCGAGATCAGATATGAACTTGATTCCGAACACGTATTTTATTGCGATGTCGCACGTGTGACGAGGGTCTTTGCGAACTTGATAGACAATGCCCTTGGTGCGATGGGCGGCAAGGGAAGAGGTCTGCTGCGTATTAAAACACACGATGAGATAAAAGACGACAAGCGGTTCATTATTGCCGAGGTAAGGGATTCCGGCGGCGGCATCCCCGAAGAATATCTGTCAAAGATATTCGACCCGTTCTTTACAAAGGGGAAGAAGGGCGGGACGGGATTGGGTCTTGCCATCTGCCAGAAGATAGCAAACATGCACGGCGGTGAGATAAAGGCATGGAATCTTCCAACGATAGGGGCCGTTTTTTCTGTAAAAATACCTGCGGGGACAACAAGAGAGATTGTTGAAGACGACGAGCAGGACGATCTTATCCACGATTCAAAAGAATTGAAGGTCTTTAGGGCAGAAGAGACACAGCGCATATCGTTGGGAGATACGGCAAATACGGCCGAATTCATGCGGATAAGCAAGGCACAGGGGCGGATATCTACGCTCCTTGTGGTTGACGACGAGCCACTGTTCCGAGAAACGATACGAAGCTTGTTAAATACGCTTGGGCAGGTGAAAGACCATGTGAAGGTTATAGAGGCGGATAGCGCAGAGATGGGCCTGAAACAGTTCGAGACGATGGCCTTTGACTACGTTATTGCAGATATTGACCTTGGCCGGAATAAGATGAATGGATATAAACTAACGCAGGAGATATTGGAAAAACATCCGAGTACCTATGTGTTGATTCATTCCAACAGACGAAGAGACGAAATGGATGAAAAAATAAGGCAGGCCTGTCATCCCCGCGAAAGCGGGGATCCAGTGAATGTAGGGGATTCCCGCTTGCGCGGGAATGACACCCGCTTCATGGGCTTCCTTCCAAAGCCTATGAAGACGGACGAGTTGTTGCAATTTCTGGCGTGCAAGAGCTTTGAAACTGCTAGTGGCAGTGTAGCGGAACCCTTTAGGGTTCCACAAGATGATGGAAGGCTGAAGCCTTCCGCTACAGAGTCTTCGGCTAATCCAAAAACCGTCTTACTCCTTAACGACGATACAGAATTTTGTTTTAGCATGAAGTGTCAACTGAAATCATCCGCTGCACAGGTTCTTGATGTCAACAACATCAGCGACGCGCTCAAACATATATCGCAGAACAAGGTTGATGCTATCATATCGGACATAAACCTTGGCGAAGGTGAACCCGACGGTTACGAATTTTTAAAACACGTTCGCGAAAAAGATACACAGGTCCCATTTTATTTCATGTCCGGCTATAATAAGAGCAGTGAATGGCCAAAGGCAGAGAAGCTGGGCGCAACCGGCTATTTTCAACTCCCCTTTTGCATAGAAGACGCCCGAAAGGAGCTTGAACTATGAACGAAGAGGTTAATAGGATAATTCATAAATTGAAGAGTTCGATCGGGACATACAATGGCTTTGCGTCATATGTGAATGAAAAAGCCGCAGCGAAACAATCCGCAGACGAAAAAGACCTGAAAGATTATTGCGGAGCTGCGGCAAGGTCATCCAGAACCGCCGGCGAACTGATCGAAAGGCTCGAAAAGCTTCTTTCCTGAAATTCTGTTGAGGAAGCAAAAAACCTAAGGTTTGACAACCCCGGTATCTTGTGATAGTTGTTCAGACAACCCAAAAGGCTAAAATCTTTTGGGCTTTTTATTAAGCGAGCCATCGGATTTATTCCGTGGCGAGCGCAGGGCATGGGGGTATTGTTAGGCCCTGCCAAAATTTCAATGTTGCGAATAGCAACCATCAGGGCCTAACAGGCCCCCATTTTATATGATGCTCTGTCACTACCTAACGCCGCACAATATAGTCTTCCTGAACAACATCCGCACAAAGGATGACGCCCTGATCCACCTTGTCGAGTCGGTCTGCAAACTCAATAATCTCAAGAATGTCAAATATTTGACCGATGCAATCATGGATCGTGAAAAAGAGAGTTCAACATTTCTGCCGACCGGCATTGCCATTCCACACGCGCGCATAGCCGACGTCTCTGAGATATCCCTTGTCATGGGCGTTTCAAAGGACGGCCTCAAAGAAACGCCCGACTCTGATCCGACCCATTTGATCTTTCTCTTCTTCTCGCCCATCAAGGACAAGGAGTTCGGAAAGCATTTAAAACTCCTTTCCAAGATCGCCGCCATCTTTCGCGACCCAAATTTCGTCAAAGAAGTTGCAAACGCAACCGACCATGATAAGGTCTTTGCAACGATCCAGCATAAGGAACGCGAGATAACGGTCGACTGAACAATAGATGGATAATCTCTCAAAATACGCGACCAAGACGACGGCCGTGGTGGTGACGACCGCAATGCTGACGTTCGTCAGCTATTGGCGGGCCGCCGCAGTTGTCCTCTGCGACCTTGGAAGCTCGGCGTTCTATGCCTGCGGCATTTCCGAACAGGCGATCGGCAAGGCGGCGCCGTGGTACGTCCTGATAATAATGTGTTTTGCCCTGTGCGTCCGCATGGTCTATATGGAATCCTGCACGATGTTCGTCCGGGGCGGGGTCTATAGGGTCGTTAAGAACGCGGTCGGCGGGACGCTCGGCAAGATATCTGTTTCCGCGCTCCTCTTTGATTATTCACTGACCGCCCCGATAAGCGGGGTCTCTGCAGGCCATTACATCGGCGGATTTTTAAACCAGTTGTTTGACCTGGCCGGCCTTGGAATACATGTGCCGCGCAATATCTTTTCGACCATATTCGCAATCATGGCGATCCTCTATTTCTGGCGAAAGAATATCGTTGGTATAGAGGAATCAAGCGGCAAGTCCCTACGGATCGTCCAATTTTCGGTGATAGTCATGGCGACGCTATTCGTCTGGTCGATCGTGAGCCTTGCCATCAATCCACAGCCGCTACCGCCGATCATGCCAATCCCGACCGATGAGGCGCTGGGTTGGCTTAAAGATATCCCATGGTTCCATAGCTTCGCCGTGGTTGGCATCTTCATCGCCCTTGGCCACTCGCTCCTCGCCATGAGCGGTGAGGAATCACTTGCACAACTCTACCGTGAGCTTGCATACCCAAAGGTAAAGAACCTGAAACGCGCCGCCGTCATCATCTTCTTCTTTAGCATCCTCGTTACCGGCGTTTTATCACTCTTCGCGGTAATGATCATTCCCGACGGCGACCGGCCGCATTACTACGACAATCTTTTGTCCGGCCTCTCGATGCATCTGGCCGGACCAACGGTGGTGAAACTGGTCTTGCAGGGCATGGTCGTCCTTGTCGGCGGGCTCCTCTTGACCGGGGCCATCAATACGGCGCTTGTTGGGGCGAACGGGGCTCTGAACAGGCTTGGTGAAGACGGGGTCCTCGCCGCATGGTTCAGGCAACCACACCCAAAATATGGGACGACACACCGATTTTTGACCTCCATAATGGTTCTGCAGGTGGTCATTACCATTTTTTGTTTTGGAGATGTCTTCCTTCTGGGCGAGGCCTATGCCTTTGGCGTCGTCTGGTGTTTCATCAGCCAGACCTTCGCAGTTCTGGTCCTGCGTTGGAAAGATAGAGGCCCTCGCGAGTTCATGGTTCCATTGAACATCAAGGTCGGGAGCGTCTATGTCCCAATCGGCATAGCGCTGACATTCATCATTCTTCTGGCCATAGGCATGGTCAACCTCTTTACAAAGACGATCGCCACAAAGGGCGGGATCGCCTTTACGTGCGCGTTCTTTATTTTACTGCAGATCTTCGAATACTATAACAAAAGGAGCGGCGGATCAAAAGATCACGCCCTTGAGATGGTGAATTTCAATTTCAACGACACAGCGACACCCGAGGCCTGCGGCTGTAAGCACGAGGAGCGCATCCTGGTCGCCGCGCGCGACCCTAACAACCTATCGCACCTAAAAGAGGTCTTGGAACACGCAAGCCCGGAAACGACGGACGTCCTGGTGATGACGGTCAAAAAGACACAGGTATCGAAGGACGGAACCGCGGAGGGGATCGATCAGAACGAGCGCGTCCTTTTGACAAATGTCGTCTCGCTCGCGGAAAAATACGGCGTCAATTTGAAACCGATATTGGTCCCGGCCTATGACCCGACCTATGCCATCGCCAAGGCGGCATATGACCTGGGCGTCAAAGAGATAGTCCTTGGCAAGTCGCCAAAGGTCGATCCCGAGGTCCAGCTTGAGCAGCTTGCCATGGCGTGGGGATTCGTCTCCGCGACAAGCCCCAGGAAAATGACCGCGCGCGTCGTCTGGCCGGGGCACGAACTGAAGGTTGACCTTTCATAATGTTCACCATTGTCCTGATAGCGATTGGCCTTTCAATGGACGCCTTCGCCGTTGCCGTTTCAAGCGGTGTGGCGGCCAGAAACCTCCGATTTTCACACGCATTAAGGATGGCTCTATTTTTCGGCGGATTTCAGGCCATCATGCCGATGATCGGCTGGTTTGCGGGCATTAAAATAAGAGATCATATTTCTAATTTTGACCACTGGGTCGCATTTGGGATCTTGACGTTCATAGGCATCAAGATGATCTACGAGTCATTTAAGATGAAAACCAAAGACGATGACAAAAACGATCCCTTTAGGTTCTATACCCTTCTTTTGCTGGCCGTGGCCACAAGCATCGATGCCCTGGCCGTGGGAACGACCTTCGCTTTTTTGAACCTTTTAATAGTGGTTCCCGTGATCATAATAGGATGTGTTACATTTGTCTTTTCTTTCGTCGGCGTGTATATTGGCAGCAAGTTCGGCCACCTATTTGAAAATAAGATCGAGGTCGTTGGCGGCCTTGTCCTTATCGGCATTGGAGTCAAAATATTATTGGAGCACCTATTATGATAACATCATGGATCTTATTTAATCTGTTCGTCCTCTTGATGCTGACGGTCGACCTTGGAGTTTTTCATAAAAAAGCCCACACGATGAGGGTCAGGGAGGCCCTTTGGCTTTCTCTCTTTTGGATAACCCTGGCGCTCATTTTTAACGCAGGCATCTATTATTTCAATGGTTCGCAGGCGGCCATTGAGTTCTTTACAGGATATGTGATCGAAAAATCACTGAGTGTGGACAACCTCTTCGTTTTCTTGATGGTCTTTTCCTATTTTAAGGTGCCGAAAGAGTATCAACACAAGATCCTTTTCTGGGGTATTTTAGGAGCCTTGATAATGAGGGCGATCTTCATATTGTCGGGCATTGCCCTCATTCAAAAGTTCCACTGGATCATCTACATCTTCGGGGCATTCTTGATCTTCACCGGGATCAAGATGGCCTTGGAAAAAGACAAGGAGATACACCCCGAAAAAAACCCTATTCTAAGGTTATTCAAGCGATTCTTCCCTGTCACGACAGAGTTCGAGGGCGCCATATTTTTCAAAAGGATAAATGGTAAGGTCTATGCCACATCCCTTTTTGTGGTATTACTGGTGATAGAAACGACAGACCTTGTCTTTGCGGTCGATTCAATACCGGCGATCATTGCCATCACAAGGGACGCCTTTATTGTCTATACATCGAACGTCTTTGCCATTTTGGGGCTTCGAGCGCTCTATTTCGCGCTGGCCGGGGTCGTTGACCTGTTTCATTATCTTAATTACGGCCTAGCCTTCATCCTTTCGTTCGTCGGCGTCAAGATGCTCATCTCAGACCTATACAAGCTTCCAACCTGGGCCGCCCTTGCCGTGATTGCCTTAGTCCTTTTAATTTCGGTTATAGCATCTATCGTCTGGCCAAAAAAAGATATGAATGGGGAATTGAAAAATGAATAATATATTTATCATAGCGACAGGGTTTTTGGCGGGGATATTGGGCGGCTTTTTTGGCATTGGGGGCGGGATAATAATAATCCCGATACTGATCTATCTGGTCGGTTTTTCACAGCACATGGCTCAAGGGACGACACTCGCCGCCATGATCCCTCCGATCGGGCTCATGGCCGCCCTCGCCTATTACAAGGCGGGGAACGTCAATATCAAGGCGGCGGCCTTGATCGCTGCCGGTTTCTTTATTGGCGGCTGGATAAGCGGGACACTCGTCCAACATGTGCCTGAAGGTGTCCTGCGGCGGTCGTTCGCAATATTGCTTTTGCTGGTGGCGGTTAAGATGTGGTTTGGGAAGTGAAAGCCTTCTGTCATTCTGAGGGAGCGATAGCGACCGAAGAATCCAGCTTGCCCCGATTTGCGGGGCGAGGGGGTTTTTAACTGTCCGACAAAGCAGTAGTGGCGGAGGGTGCGGCCTGTCGGCCTAGATCCCTCGCTTAAGGCTCGGGATGACATTCATCTATACTTCCCCGCCTCATCCGTTTTCCCCAGTTTTTCATAACTCACAGCAATGAGGTTTTTCACCATATCCGCCGGCGGGTTTTGTGATTTATAGACCGGCAAGAGGAGGTTCACGGCCTTTTGATATTGCAAATATTTATAATAGACCTGCGCCTGCATAAACGCCTTGCCATCGCTTGAGAGGCCCATTGTCTCCACCTGTTTCAGATCGGCTTGTAATAGCTTTTGCTGCTCCGGCGGAAGTTTTTCTTGGACCGCTGCCGTTCTTTGTCCGGGGGCGGCCTTGACCATCCCGTGGACGGTCGGCCCGCTAGATGCACGGGTCGCGTCGTTGTACGCCATGCCAAGCCCTTTAATAAGCGACTTCTCCTTCGGCTGGCCCGCGGGTGTCTTGACGGCGATAAACTTTTCTCCGCCCGCTAGTTTTTTCATTGCGCCGTTCGAGAACATGAGCGTGGCAGATGCGCCCTTGGCGACATCTATCACAGCGCCATCACCAAACTGCGCCCCGGTCTTGGCGGAGGCAGTCTTGCCTCCTTCAGCGATGGTCACGCCCCCCTTTGCCTCTATCACAACGCCCGGATCGGCAAGAGCTGACGCCTGAAACATGAAACCTGAAACCATCACCAATAAGAATATTATCATTTTCATAGTATTACATGCCTCCTTTATGAACGTGTGCTATATAATTTAAGATGAAAAAGTTAGCAACTTTTTTTATTAACCGCCGATAACCGTTCCACACCCCTTAAAATGTGGAAACGGTAGGGTGTAAAAAGGGCTAAGACATGGCGGTAACGATAAATAATAGATTCATCGGCGGTGGAGCCGTTTGGGACCTCGGCGGCGCTGCAGGCACGGTGGATCTCACCGGCTGGCAATACACAGATGCGTTATCGGAGGATCAGGGTGAAATTGTAGATGGGATGGCAGATCTGACAGCCGAACTGGGGCGGCAATTGCAAGCTCGACAATCGCCATCATGGCAGTTTCCGCCCCTGTGGCGATCCTTCATAGCCGCCGCAGAAAGGGACGCCCATTTAGTCCCGCCGCATCTGCTACGATCGGCACTGCAAGGAACTGCTGCCGGCGGCCTGTTGCTGAGCCAGCCCATTGCCGCTGCCGCAGTCGATCTAATTGCAGCGGGAGGCCTCTTTGCAGCCGGCAGTTCAGGAGGAGATGGGCCATCTAAGCAAGTATCTCCACTAATAAAGCCGCCGACACCGTCTGCTTCGTCTGAAATCGCTCCATTGCAAGAGACCGATCTTCCTTCTAAAACAGAGGCCATTCAGGTCTTAAAAGAGGCGGGCCTTGTTGGTGAACATGGACGATTGCGCGATGTGAATGTGGACGAGGCCCTCAAATTGATCGAACTTTCCGCTTCGCACGGCGGGTTATTATCGCTCTTTGCCCATGGCGGGTATTCGATGCCGACAGAGGAAGACAGCGTTGATGCCCATCCCCTATTTGGCAGGACTCAACTCGCGGAGTTCATCTTTGAGCGAAAAAGGATCGCCGAAAATGGCAACGCTATTCCCGCATTGGTCCCTCTTTATGTCCAGCATCTGCGCAAAGCCGCCAATCACTTATATATCCTTTCGTGGACGGGAGATGTTATCGGGGCGGTGAATAGTAGCACCTCACCGTCGCTTGCCTATCTCTACGTTATTTTGGAAACGCTTCGCGACGAATCTGCAGATGTTATTTCGGAACTCCTCCACCATGCGCCTCTGGCCGATCTGAACATCGTCCGCGACGGTATCGCCCGAAAACTTGGGACAGATCCTTCAAAGTGGCAAGAAGCCGCCGATGCACATTCTGAACGCGATTCCGGAATGAGCATACATCTCGGCGGAATCGCAAAATGGCGCGGAGAGACAGAGAGGCCGGCCCTTGACCTGTCGCATGATATTAAATTGGATGGAAGAACTCTTCCTTGGGCAGACCATCCTCTCTTTAGTGGAGGGGCATCTCTGGACCCTCCGAAGCTTGGCGGGGCGGCATTCCTGGGAGAGGGTTTTACAAGCGCCGAACTTCCCGGCGGCCTGAACATCCACTGGCGCTACCAACTAAACACCGAGACACAGGTCCCGGAGATCGTCTTTACCGGAAACGATCCTGCCATTGCCTTTGTCCTGCAATACCTCATTGCGGCCAATGGAGGAACGAACGTCTCTGGTTTAGAGGATGACCTCTTGTCTTCATTCAGTCGCGCGCAACACTTTGTGGCGCACATAGCGGACCATAGCGGACACAAGAGATTAGCGAATGCGTCCGGTGTATTTATCCGTTTTAATCCCATAACATTGATGCACGAAGGTGTTTATACCAGGGCGCGCGAACACTACTGGCCGGGAAGAGATGCTCCAAATGTTGGATTCATTAAACCGGAGTAACTCCTCCCTGCGTGGCAATTTGTCCTAAATGAGGTCGCCGCCTCCAAGAGGTCTGTCGAATTTTTAGAGGATGCCGACCCGAATTCACTTTCTATTCTTCATGCCATGCAGAATGTTTTGCGGCAGATGGCCCCGGACCTTGCAGAACAGTTGCGTAATGCGCTCGCGGAGACAGGGCAGGCGTTGACCAAGGCCACTCTTCCAAATAATGTTTGGCACGCACGGGCTGGGGTCTTGATAGATCCAACCAGCGGGATGGTCAAACCCGTGATAAGGCTCTTTGCAAACAAAAGGCCGGGACAATGGGGAAGCATAAGCGGCCTTATTGAAGGGTCGGATGAAACCCTCCTTATTGGAACGCCGGAACGGAATGGCAAAGTTCTTTGGACGGTATCTGCCCGAGGAAGGAACGCTAAAGACGCGCTGGAGATAAATGATGCAGGTCAAAAATTAATAAGCGGACTGGGAGAGGATCACCGGCTTGCCCCCTTGCCGCCGGCTGAAGTGGCTATTGAGCCTCTGCCGGTTATTTCTAACGCAAATGACCTGCCTGCCGCAAGGCCGCCAAGCCTTAAAATCAGCGATTCGGCCGGACCACTTGAACCCTTTGCCCCTGCCACCGAAAAATTCTCCGGGGTCGTCTTAAAACACCTCCCTGTAACGGCCGAACAGCTGGATATGCTACTTACCTATGGCGGAACACTATCTGACAAAGAGCTGGAACGAATATTTCCTAATCCTGTCCGGCAGGCGTGGCAGACGATCGCCTGGGCAAAAAGACTTATTTCAAGATACCCGCATCCTTGGCAAAAAAATACTATTCGTCAAGACATTGAAGGCGTCTCCGTATTGGCTCCGGACAGGCGCAGGCTTGAGTCGGTCATCCTGCGGTTAATGTCGTTTGAGAACAACGATCCGGAACCGGCGCGCAAAGAGATCAAGCGCCATCTATTGATTGATCTGGGAAATTTCTTTAGCAGAGGAGACAAGCGCGTGCGACAGGCCTTTGTTGACCGCGAAAGGCTTGCTTTGGCGGCGACAGATATCAGCGTTGAAATATTGAGCGGGATCGCGCAGGAGCTTAGCCAGCAGGCGATCAACCTTGGCCAGGGGACATACAGCTTTTCACCAAGGACGATTGATGAACCCGTGACTGAAGGGGCAATGAGGGTCATTGTATCTGACTCTAGGTTAACACGAGTTCACAGACTTTTTGAATTGCAGACGGGGATAAAAGAAGACCTGCTGTTCCTACAATTTTTGGAGTTCGAAGTCGGCATCCAATTCGATCTTTCCGCGCATTTTACAATGCCCATTGATAAGGAGTGGCTCAAGTGGGTTTCGTTGCGCGACGCCGCCCTCTGGGCGGTCCCGAACAAAGAGGCTGTCCTTGGCGACCGCCTCAAAGATTACCAGCTCGTCCACGATGCAATATTGATCCTGACCGGCAGAGAACCAACACCACCGGACACCAGACCAAAGGAGCCGCCAGCCAGTGCGGTTTCTGCACAACCGAACCTGAGGGGCCAAGGTAGTTTTTGTTTCGCTCCGCAGCACATCAGACGATATCGATCGAACGACCGGAGAATCTTATACAATAAAAATGTTAAAAACCTTTGGGGTGTGGGCTGAAGGATATGATCCTCTCCTACTTCGCTGGCGGCAGATCAAAAATAGGATCACCAGCCATCGTTGCCATTGTTGACAACGACCCCAATCAGCTAAGGTTATATTTTGAGCGATTCAAACAGGCCTTGTACGTGCATATCAAAGGCGACCTTCCACCGGGGGCGAGCGAAGAGTTTCCTTCTGATATGATCGTTGTTCCATTGAGGCCAAGACCCTTAAAAAAGAACTAGGCGGTTTTGGTAGCGTTGAGTAAAACCGTAAAGTTACAATCTATTGAAAAATAATGTGTTTTTAAAACGCTCCATTCAGTTAACGAGTTTATAATATAAAAATGCCATAAAAACAAATAGTTAAACTCTACGGTTTTTATTGTTGACATAAAAACCGGAAAGTTGTATCTAGTTGTTATATGAGAACTTTTATTGGAAGAAGGGAAGAATTAGGCGCCCTAGCGGAGGTGTTTGATAGCCCCAGATCGGAGTTTCGCATGATAAGGGGGCGCCGAAGGATCGGTAAGACACGCCTATTGACAGAGGCAACCAAGGAAAGGACAGACACACTCTTTTTTTCAGGCGCTGAAGATGTGACCTCTGACAAAAAGAACAGAGAAAGGATCTGCGAAAAACTGGCCGATTTTGCCAAGGACGACATTTTGAAGGCTGCTAGAGGGCTCTCTTGGAATTCGATATTTGAAAAAATCGTAGAGTTCGCCAAAGACCGCCAAAATCTGATAATCATCTTCGACGAAATTCAATGGATAGCCCGCCAGGGTTCCGGTTTTTTGTCCGATCTGAAAGAGGCGTGGACCAGGCTGTTTCAACCCTCCGGCAAGATAAAAATAATCATTTGCGGCTCATCGTCAAAATTCTTTGAACATAAATCGAGCGGGCCGGAATCGGTGTTGCATAAGCTTCGAACGATGTCCGATATCTGGCTAAAGCCGATGACCCTCCGCGAGACAAGCCAGTTCTGCAAAGGATGGAACCACCAGGAGATCGTCCTTACACAGATGATGTTCGGCGGGGTTCCTTATTATCTTGACCTTATCATCTCCCCTGAACGCGGTTTTGTTCAATGTGTCAACGATATCGCATTCACATCGAAGACGATATTCTTTGACGAGGTCGTTGAAACATTGAAACTGGACATATCTTCCACAACACGGGCGATCCAGATACTGTCAGTTATCGGCCAGGATGGGAAGACGCTGAAACAGATGTCTGAAGGGGCCCTGCTTTCTGCTTCCACCGTTGATGAACTTGTGGAAAAATTGGCGGACTACGGAGTGCTTTATAAGCAATATCCTCTCGGCCTGCAACCAAAGGAAAATGACTTCGGAATGAAATATTTCATCGCGGATGAATTCCTTAATTTTTATTTTAACGTCCTTGATAAGGAACAGAGGGCAATAAAGAGCAATGGAAGCGGAAGGCTTTTGTTCAAGAGCGTCTTCAAAGAAGGTTACTATATAAAGAATTTCACAGGCAAGGCGTTCGAGCTTGTCATAAGAAAGATCATCAAAGGCGGAATAAATGCCCCAATAAACAAAAAACTATCCGTCGGCAATTTGGAAAAATATGAGGTTGGTTCGTTCTGGAAAACGAGCGGTTCAAACGGAAATCAAATAGACCTCGTCGTTTCAAGCGACGAAGATAGATGCACAAGGCTTGTCGAGGCAAAGTGGACGAATAAGAAGGTCGGCGCGGAACCGAACAACGCCATCGAACAGGTCTTGAGCAAGGATTATCCAAATCCCAAAAAACACAAGATCAACCGCTTTGTCGTTTCATCTTCCGGCTTTACATCGGAGGCCGTTTCTTTCGCCTCTAAAAACCAAGTTGGACTCATTGAATTGGACGACCTGTTCGATCGAATTTGATCTGGTCAGTAGACTAAAAACTCTATTACATAGTTGGCCCGATAAATCGGGCAACTACTATTCTATCTCCTTGGCAAAATACCTAGCGGTGAGCTTCTCGCCGGTCGCCTCTTTCACGAACCTGTCCCATTTTCACCTCATCCCCGGTTCAAAGACCTTTTTTATCAGATATTCGCCGACTTTTGGATCTCCCAAGAAGGCCTCGCTCACCGGCGCGATGTTCTTGGCGATATAGTTCTCCATCTGCGCGCCAAAGAGGCGGCCAAGCTGATAATTATGATAATAAACCGGCGCGGTCGTAAAGTGTATCTTCGCCGTCCAGTCGGCATTGTCGCGGCCCTTCGGACGCTGCAACATCTGATACCTCTCGACCAGGTCCCACCATAGTTTATTTAAATTCTGTTTCGGATTTGAATATAATTCGCGCTCAAAATTAGCCATGACAAGCACCCATCTCGCAAAGATGAGGAGATCGGCTTTATATGGATGGCGCTGTCACACCCGTGGAGGTCAAAGCCGGGCACAGAACACACGCCAAAAGCCTTCAACAGTTTCTCGCCAAATATTCGCCAAAGACGGCCATAAAATTGTCGGCTAACCAGTTCTTTAAAACGGAAACAGTTATCAATCTACCACTGTATCTTGCCGGGAAATTAAAATAGCTATTTTTTCAACATTTTTTCATCCTCCTTTCCCTTTAAATATCAGTATGTTAAAGTGCCCTGTCGAATGCTCGCTGCCGGGCGCACGCAACTTTTGCAAGTTTCCGCCGATAATATAGATGCACACTCCTTAAGGTGTGGAAAGAGGGCACGGCATGGGCGGAATATCGACAAATAGATTTGGTTTGTCAACCGGAGGAGCGGCTTTGGGCCTTGGCGGCGCCGCCGGTGTGCTGGATTTTATCGGCGGGCAAGATACAGAGGTTCTGCCGGATGTCCAAGAGGATATCAGCGCGGGGATGGCAAACCTGCAAGTTGAGTCGGGATGGCAGTCCCCGCCCTTATGGCGATCTTTCAAAAGCCAGGCCGCTTCTTTCATAAGCGGCTTGACGCAGCGAGGATTAAATTTCACCCAAGGCGATATTCGGGTGGTCTCCTTGGATAAGAAACCCGGACCGGAGTTCGGCTCCAAGGCACACAATCTGGGGCTTCTCTCTTCGTCGCACACAACACGCAAAATGACCCAACCCGGCGTAGCGGTTCTGCAAACTGGTGAAGCAAGCCGCAGCGATAAAATAGAAGTTTTCCGCAGGATAGTCCCATGGCTGGAGCAGGCAGGAACGCCGCTGCTTTTAGCAGTTCGCAGCAGCCCCGAAAAGTCCGCCCCCGGTATCGCAAAAAGTGTGATCTATATTGGGATGAATGAAACAACCGCTCAGGCTCTGGCCAAGACGACTTCACCTGAGGTCGCATATCGAACGTATGTATGGTTCATAAAGAACTTCATGAGGGCCGTCCACCCTCAGGCATCAATAGATGACGGGTTGCGCCAGAAAACAAATGGTGCGACATGGAAGGATTATACGCGCCTTCTCTTAGATGACCTTGGCAAAAAGGGCATCGTTATCCCAGATGACCCCTATGAACAGCTTCTGCAGGCAACTGATGCGGTTGCTAATTCCATGAGCTCGGCCGGAATGACGGGCGGGTATGTTATACAGAGGGCTGTCGTGATCGACGATAATCCTCTCTCCGGCGCTGGTGTATATTTCACGCGCTCATCAAGTGACGGCGGTCCGGTGGGCTCCGGACGGTTCGCCAGCAGAGAAACGGGCTCAGAGGTCGTCACGGGCGATGCGGGTGTTGAACTTGCCGCCGCCTCGCCGCTCCTTGCCAGCCTTGATAATGTGCGCGATCCGTTGGAAAGACTTTTTGGCGAGGCGCTGGATGTTGAATTCGCGTTCGTTCGCGGGGCCCTTTATCTGCTGCAGGCAAGGCCAATGCAGTTCTCTGACCCGGGGGTTCAGATACATGTCTGGGAGAATATGGTCAGGGGCGGATTAATGGCGGCCGCACAATTCCCAAGGCGAATATTCGATCTTAAAAAAGAGACACCGACGAATGTATATGTCGTTAAAGACCCGGACCAACTCAAGGATCCCGTTGGACGCGGAAAAGGAGTGAATAGACTGTTCGCGGCACAAGGGAGGCTGGTTCAGGCCGCTGACATACTATCAAAGACCGAAGCTGAAGAACTGCGCATTATGTTCGCCGAGGACCCCAACGATCCGGCGGTCTTGTCGGCCGTGTGGAAGAGGAGGATGGCGGGAATTATAACGCCATCCGGGCACGAATATTCCCATATCGCGATCTTGGCTCAGGCATTGAAGATACCCATGCTTATCGGGTTCGGTGGCGGCGCCTCTTCTTTGATAGGCAAGGTCGTGTTGCTCGATGAGGTGACCGGAGCGCTATATGCAATGAGTGACGATATGAGCGGCCTCCTGACCGGCGCCCCGCAGATTGACGTGAGAAATTATCTAAAAACCGACCCTGAGGCGATCGAAAGAGAGGTGTCACAGGAGATCGTCGGCATGTCCATTAAGGCAATGGCCACAAGGCATGACGGACTCATAGAGGAAGCCATTGACGCCACAAAGAGAGGCGATTTTGCCCGCGCCGCGTATCTGACCATTAAGGCAAATTCACTTCACGTTCAACTCCGCAAGCTCCAAAACGTGCCTGACCCTTTTGTGGTTTATGCTTGGGATCATCAACTTCCTACAGAGCTCGAAAGAAAATATGAAGGGCAGGATCTAGATAGAATAAGAGCTGCGCTTGTAAAAGAGGCTTTCGATCTTGATCCGATGTTCAGGAAATTATCGGAATATTACGGCGACCGTTTAAGGCTGGTAGTTACAAGAAATCCGCAGGCGGGACAGTATTTGGGGCTCATGGAGTTCTATCGTATCAGTGCCATCGTGGAGGGAGGAAGCCCATTTTTGAAGCGTTGGGAGTTCTCTACACGCAGCCATGGCGACCCGATTGAAAGGCTTTTCAGGATGATCTTTCGATTGGGCATGAAACCTAAGGAAATAATTAATGCTCGCGAAGAGGCCAAGGCCATGGCCAAAGATATCGACGGGGCTCAATATGTGGAATATGACATCGTTGATCGTTACCACGACAGGGGGCTTATAGCATGGAGCAAGGTTATCGGGGTCTTGCCGCCATTACTTTCTAAATTTACACAACCTGAGCCCGCGAAGGAACCTATGCCAGTAACGAGTGTTGGAAAGGAGCGTCCTGTTTCAAGAGAAGCACCGGTCAAATCTTCAAAAGGCGACTTGTTCGTATTAGACGCGTTTCTTCAAACATCAAATAGCAGAGAACCTTATATCAGGCAGGTGGTGGAAAAAATAAGAAGAGACTATGGAATCGATAAAATGCCGCATCGAGACGTTCTAAGACAAATTGCTCTGGCCTATGGGATAACCGAGGTCCTTTATACCGGCGCCGCATTGGGGTTAGATGGGGCAAATATTGTTACATCAACGGAGAACGGTAAGAGTTATATAATAACGTTGCGCTTTAGAAGAAAAGGTTTAGCCGAATTTTTTGTGGCTCATGAGCTGGGGCATCAAATTTTAAATCACAAGAAGGGTTATTGGCGCGAGAATGAAAAAGAGGCTAATTATTTTGCGCAACAATTGACTGGGATACACCCTGTTAAGGCAGTCGCATTAGCGGCGCTTGAATTGCCCATATTTATATATGATGCTGCAAGATTTTTGCTTGATAAGGAAGAACAGGAAAAAATGAGAAATTTATAGATCGTCTCATCGCAAAAAGTCCAATATTTAAGAAAAAGTCGTTGCAAAAAGTCTAAGATTCAGATATAATTGTCTTATGAAGAGAAATATATTATTTAAATTAGAGGGTTGGCTGAATAGTCCGAACCGGAAACCCCTTATCCTCAAGGGGGCAAGGCAGGTCGGTAAGACCTTTACCATAACCGAATTTGGAAAAGAGCATTTTGAGAGGTGCCATGCCTTCAACTTTGAAAAGAACAAAGATATCCACGCCGTCTTTGAAAAAGATCTTGAGCCCAAAAGGATAATTGAAGAGCTTTCCTATGTCATGCAAATCCCGATAGATGTCAAAAAAGACATGGTCTTTTTTGACGAAATTCAGGAGTGCCCGAAGGCGCTGACATCACTAAAATATTTTTGTGAGAATATGCCGGAACTGGCCGTTGTTTCCGCCGGCTCGCTTCTTGGAATTAAACTGTCACAGGGATCCTTTCCGGTCGGCAAGGTCGATTTTCTGCATCTCTATCCAATGAATTTCAGGGAATTTTTGACCGCCTGCGAAAACCAGATGCTAGTCGATGCCTATGACAATGCCTCTCTTTCTGCACCAATAGCAGAAATGGCGCACAAACAATTATGGCCGGAGTTATTGAATTATTATATTACCGGCGGCATGCCGCAGGCAGTACTGACATACATCGCCAACAAGGCCAACAAGCCCGTTGCATTTGAAGAGGTCAGGAAGGTGCAAAAAATTCTGGTAGATGGCTACAGTAAAGATTTTGCAAAACATTCCGGCAAGAATAATTCCATCCATATTGTCTCGGTCTTTGAAAATATTCCGTTGCAGTTATCGGCTCAGGTAGATGCATCAACAAAGAGGTATCATTTTAATCATGTCATCCCCGGCAAAAAAGGCTTTGCGGGGCTACAAGGCCCCATAGACTGGCTTGAAACTGCCGGCCTTGTGATAAAAGTCGGCATCTGCAACAGGGCAGAGATACCCTTGAAGGCCTTTTGCAAAGATAATATGTTCAAACTGTTTCACTTTGACATTGGCCTTCTTGGCTCGATGCTCGATCTCCCAATCCAGTCGATCTTGGGACAGAACTATGGCATTACAAAAGGATATCTAGCCGAGAACTTTGTTGCGCAGGAGCTTTTAGCCGCCAGTGGTGATGTTTTATACTCATGGACAGAAAGAAATTCAGAAATAGAATTTCTTATTTATCTGGATGGCGCTGTCACACCAGTGGAGGTCAAAGCCGGGCACAGAACACATGCCAAGAGCCTTCAACAGTTTCTCGCCAAATATTCGCCAAAGACGGCCATAAAATTGTCGGCTAACCAGTTCTTTAAAACGGGGACAGTTATCAATCTACCACTGTATCTTGCTGGGAAACTTCAAAGAACCTCAGAAAAATTGTAGTTGCCCGATTTATCAGGCTTGAATTTATCGACTTTTTGACCCCACCCCATAAATTGGGCAACTACACAACCTATTTAGAGCCTGTCGGGAAATGCCGTTTTTTGTCATTGCGAGGAGCGAAGCGACGAAGCAATCTCCCGTAACCACTTGATTTCTGGAGATCGCCACGTCGGCCTTTGGCCTCCTCGCGATGACAAACCGAATTCCCCGACAGG
>ORJL010099624.1_pt1 | contig 21879 bp, 24 predicted proteins | sample 1779941 | NCBI WGS metagenome assembly ORJL01 (sample SAMEA104232317, study PRJEB22302) | groundwater metagenome | biome: forest; feature: aquifer; material: groundwater | place: USA | collected 2011-08-07 | depth 5.8 m
TCCAAAGCCCATTCCACGTCTTGGGGGAAAAAATAGTGTTGATATAAAGCCATTCCTAGCTTAGCCACTTCAACTATATATTTATCCTGCAGTTTTTGAGAAGTTTGCTTCCACGATGGTAACTTAAGGATAATGTTTTCAACCGCTTGATCTCTAACATTTTTTACCATAATTTTTGTTTGGCGGTTGATGGATTTTTTAACAATTTCCATATTTCTTTTTAAGACTTCATAATGGTCCGGAGTTACCGCTCCCTGAACAATCATTTCACCCAATCCCAGCACTGCCTCTACAATAACCGATGATTTATCCTGGCTGACTGGATTTACCGTAAACATAACTCCGGAAACTTCGGATTGGATCATTTTCTGAACCGGAACGGCAATTCCGACTTTAAAATGGTCAAAATGCTTCTGTTCCCTATAAAAAATTGCTCTCGGATTAAACAGGCTGGCCCAAGCCTTCCTGACATAATCAACTACATTTGATTCACCAATAACATTCAAAAATGAGTCCTGTTGTCCTGCAAAACTGGCATCAGGCAGGTCTTCAGCCGTTGCCGAAGATCTAATCGCCACTAAAGTATGATTTCCCAATTCCAAATATGACTTAATTATCTTTTTGGAAACCTCTTCCGGAATCGGGCTGTGAACAATCATTTCTTTAATTTGATGGCTGACCCGGGCCAGTTCATCGGAGCGGTTAACATCTAGACTTTTCAACAAGTCAGAGATTTTAGTCCGCAAATGATTCTCCTCTAAAAATTTCCAATAAGAGGCGGATGTTACTATAAATCCGGGTGGAACCGGAAATCCGGCTTTGGTCATTTCCCCTAAATTAGCGCCTTTGCCGCCTACCAACGGAATATCTCCCTTATCTACTTTTTTAAAATCAATAACCAACGGAAGTTTCTCAGGCATTGTATTTAGAATACCCTATTAGACTCCAAAGTTCAACGGGTTGTATACTTAATCCCGGAAGTTAAAATGAAAAACTATTTTCTTATTTTTATTATTTTTATCTCCGGAACTGCTGTCGGCTGGTTTGGTCGTAATTTCAATTTCCCAAAATCTTCCGGTCAACTGATATCTCCGCTATCTACAGTTCCGACAGAAATACCCAAACCTTTGCTCAAATATTCATTTGACGGCCTTAAACAATCCTCTTTTATCCCGAAAGCCATTTTGCTGTCGGATAAAATCACTGATGACAGCAAGTTTACCAACCGCCTGTTTACATTTGAAACTGTTGAAGGCAAAGTCAGCGGAACTGCCAATATTCCGGTTGAGTGCGGAACTTCTAAGCCAAAATGTCCTGTAGCTCTCATGCTACGGGGATATGTGGATAAAGAAATTTATTCTCCGGGAACCGGGACCAAAAAAGCAGCCGGAGTATATGCCAATAACGGATTTATTACTTTAGCTCCGGATTTTTTGGGGTTTGGCAGCTCGGATCCGGAACCGCAAAATGAAATCGAGTCCCGTTTGATAAAACCGGCAACCGTTCTTCAATTATTGGCGTCAATCCCCAATCTGCCAATGGCGGATACAGAAAATATTTTTTTATGGGGTCACTCCAACGGCGGCCAAGTCGGGCTATCCGTTCTGACCGCCACTAATAAATTTAAAGCGGCCACATTTTGGGCCCCGGTATCCAAACCTTTTCCCTATTCCATTCTGTACTATACCGATGACAGCGATGACCATGGAAAGTACTTGCGGAAATCTATTTCTGAATTTGAATCCGTATATGACGTAGAATTATTTTCCGTTACCAATTATTTTGACCGGATCAAAACTCCCCTGATTGTTCATCAGGGTACCGGAGATGAAGCGGTTCCATGGAAATGGTCTATGGATCTTATTAAAACTCTGCAGCCGCTTAAAAAAGACGCCGCTCTTTATCAATATCCCGGAGCCAACCATAACCTTATCCCCGGTTGGGATTCGGCAGTTAACACGGATCTTAAATTTTTCAGGAAATTCACTTCACCATCTGGTCTTTAAACCAGTCCACCCACGGAATCGGTGCGGCATTTTGGCCGTAGAGAATTGAAAGATAAAGATTGGCGTAAGCTCCGAGCTGAATCAGCTCAAATGCTTGCGATAATTCTGAAGAAGAATTAAGCTCTACCGAGAATGTGCTGATGCCGTTTTTCTCCACTACCTGTTTTGTTAACTCAAATCTTTTTTGAACCCTTGGAGAATAAAGTTTGGAAAAAGCAAAAACAAATAAAATATTTTTGAAGTTAGTTTCAGGATGTTTCAGCCCTTCCATTAAATGATGATTCAGCTCCGGAATTTGAAAATCAAAAGATACATTTTTGGCGTTTTCATTTAATTGGTTATTTACCACATGCACCGGCCCGGCTAAATGTTCTCCGGCAATATAGATAATCATTTTACCCTTCATGGCTTGGGCTAATTTCTTAGCTGGGTTTAAATTCTCCGGAACTTCAACTTTAGTTTTATCAATTACTCCGGACATCACTTCTGCCAATCCGTCAATCTCTTTTTTACCGATTGAAACGATTCCGGCATGGGCCGCCAATGCCAATTGGCCAATCACGGAATAGCCGATTGCCATCCGCGGCTGATTAGAAGGATTGAATTTAGGAACGATTCTGTAAAAAGGGACTTTATGGTCTTCCGCCAATTCCAATAATTTTCCGCCTGTGCCTATCGCCATCCACTTCAAATTTTTAGCTATCGCCTGATTTGCATTTTGAATCGTCTCCTCGGTTGATCCGGAGTAACTGGAACAGGAAATCAAACTTCTCTCGTTGGCAAACGCCGGTAGATCATATCCGTTGACGCGGATCAGGGGAACTTTTAATTCTTTAGAATAAACAGACTCAATTACCCTTGCTCCAAGACCTGACCCTCCCATCCCGCACATGACGATATTGTCAATCTGTTTATACGAATCAGGAATGGAAATACCCTGTGACATTTCCCAAGCATCCAAGCATTGTTGAGGCAACGCTTCCACTGACCCCAGCACATTCCCTAAATCTATTTTGGCAATTTCTTCCCGGGACTCTAAAATACTGTTGTTCATATTAATTCATTAAGTTATCGGTGCAGCTTTAAAAAAATTTTACTTACTTTTATTATTTTAATTTGTATTTTATTGTTTCTCTTATAATCTATAATCTTAATTAACTTCTCTATTAACAATAATATCAATATCTACAATCTTTTCAAGTTTTATTGTTTTATTAATTGTTATTTATCTTGATATCATTTTCCCTATTTACAATTAATATAAAATGTAGTACAACATTTTATAAATTACTATTCTGAAATTAATTTTTGGCTTAACAGGTAATTATTTAGCCTAGAAAATAATAATTACTTAGCTAAAAAAATATCAGGCAGAGACAATTAATTGATTTTACTTTTAAGAACGAATAAGAGCTAAAATTTCATCGCGTTTAGTTTCCATTAATACCTTTGACTTGGCGTCTAAATTAAGCCTCAATAAAGCTTCGGTATTGGACGGTCTGACGTTGAAATGCCAATCTCTATAAAAAACCGTTATCCCATCCAGCATATTTTGTTGCCCGTTTTTGTATTTTTGAGTTAATTGCTTAATTTTAGCAACAGGATCGGCGACCTTAGAATTAATTTCCCCGGAAATAAAATATTTTTCCTCCAAAGGCTTTAGCAAGTCCGACATTTTAACTTTCTTCCGCGACAACATCTCTAAAACCAACAAAGACGGAATCAAGCCTGAGTCGGAATAATTAAAATCCCGAAAGTAATAATGGCCGGTAATTTCCCCGGCAAACAAACCATTTTCATCAGCCATTCTACGCTTAATGAAAGCATGCCCGACTCTTTCAAACATGGATATGCCGCCATTTTCGGCGATTAAATCCGGTACCGCCCAGGAAGCCCTGATATCGTAAATTATTTTTGACGCTGGGTGCTTTTCCAACAAATATTTTCCCAGAATTGCGGTTAAAAAATCGCCGGAAACAAATTTTCCCCTATCGTCAATCACAAAAAAACGATCGCCGTCGCCGTCGAACATAAAGCCCAAATCGGCTTTTTCCGCGACTACCAGTTTTTCGATTTTAACCCTGTTTTCCGGCATTAACGGATCCAACCCGTGATTCGGCAGATTTCCGTCAGGCTCCCCGTAAATTAATTTTAATTCAACCGGCAAATTCTTGTAAAGTTTAGTTAAAAACGGCCCGACCATACCATTGGCCGTATCAGCTATAACATTCAAGGGCTTAATTTCATTTGGATCAATAAATGATAAGACCTTTTTAATAAACTGATTGGTGTAATCGCGTTTTTCAATCTTCCCCTTTTTTGTTACTTTGAGATATTTACCTTTCTCAACTAATTTTCTGATATCTTGAATTCCTTCGTCACCGCTTAATAAATACGGCATTTTCCTAACCATTTTAAATCCGTTGAATTCCTTCGGATTATGGGAAGCCGTCACCATAATTCCCGGAATTCCAAATTTTGAACACACAAAATAATAGGCGTCTGTAGATACCATTCCGACGTCGACAACATCTACCCCCTGATCGACAAGTCCCTGAATTAAATTCTTTTTTAAAATTGGCCCCGACAAACGCATATCCCTACCAACAATAACTTTTTTAGGCTTGAGAAATTGAGCAAAACTTCTGCCAATTAAATAAGCGATTTTCTCATTTAACTGCAGGGGATAAATTCCCCTGATGTCATATGCTTTGAAAATCGAAGCGTCAACTTTCATCAAGGCCTAAATACTACAAATTTAGTAGGGCAATGTCAAGGTGGGAGGACAAATTAGAAGGAGTTGAGCCGGTTTTGACGGCTTCATCAATTTCAGTTAACCTTTTGTGAAAGCGGATAAGAGATCTTTCTGTCCATTTTGAGGATTGCTCAATTAACTTCTGTTTTCTCCAGTCGCCATATCCGCCGCCTGCCGCTGATTGAGAAGTTTCCAATATCAATTCAGTAATTCTTTTGACGGTCCAATAGAAAACCAATTCCACAGGCGTTTCGATGATTAAAGAGTTAAATGCGGCCGATAATAATTTTCCGTTTTCCGGAGTTAACTGATCAAGGTATTTATAAAGCAAACCGGAAAGTTTAAATTCCTTAATTTCAACCCCTGATTTTCCGGTAAATCTTTTTAAAGCCGCGGAAGTAAGTTTTTTTGGCTCCCACAACAAAAGGGATAAGGGACAAGGGCTAAGGGATAAATAAGAAAGCAGAGAATCCTTTTCTTTGGAAACGCGGCGGGAGAATAAGCCGTCTATAGCAATAATTCTGTCAACACCGAACAGGTTCTGCGATTCAATGGCCTGAATTAAGTCCTGTTGGGTGAGGTCGGTCCCGTTCAGCCTAACTATTTCATTAACTCCGCCTTTTAACTTTGCAGTCAGGTCAACAAACGCTTTCCGGCTTAGCTCAATATTTTCTCCATGAAAAATATTAATCATTATTTTCTACTTTCTATTTTCTACTCATTATTTCTTTTATAATTTTTAATAAATTTCTCCAATTCCCTCCCCAAATGAAAACTGCCGGTGCGGTGCGGCCGCAACGCCCCCGAAAAAGTTCTTGGGATATGCAAAAGTTCATGAATTAATGTTTTTGTCTGTTGTTCCAACCCCAACCTATCAAATTTTTCAGACAAAACTTCGATGACATAGTGGGGTTTTATTCCCAATGCTTCCTGCCAAATTGTAGGAAAAGCCCAAATCCGGGCAATGGCCCGGGATTTAGAGCCGTAAGACCTGATAGCGGCAATTTGCTCAAATTTGACATAACTCATCTCAATTTTTTTAAGAATTTCTTTTAACCGATTTTTGACATCCGGAGCTTTTTTGAAAATCATGGTCTTATGTCATTCCGGACTTGCCTGCCCGTTTACCCGTCCTCTGGCGGGCCTATGGAAGGATCCGGAATCTATTTAAATAGATTCCAGCTTTCGCTGGAATGACAACAACAGCGAATATTATAACGCTAACAATCTTATCATCTCATAAACCATTGTCGGTTTTCCGTTGTCGTCCAACAAAGAAAAGGCAGAGAATGGCATGGTTTGGGCGTTAAATAAAAATGGGGTCACAGCCGCCACTTTTTCATCCGTCCGCCAGATTTTTTCGTAGGCTAGCTTGAAATATCCGGCAATTAACCGGTCTTTCTTCTTAGTATTATCCCACCCCGTTTCAGTGATATAAACAGGCAAATCCTTTCCGGTTCTTTTTTTAATAGTATCCAGCTCAAATTGATAAGACCTGATACTCATTTTATGAGAATCATTAGGGTTTCCGGCAAATCCGGGATTGGGATAAGCGTGACTATTCCATGCGGACAGACTGACGATTATTCCGGGGAATTTAGTCAATAACTTATCAAGAAATAAATTTAAACTCATAGTTGAGCTGGTATTGGCAGCAGCTGCGTCAAGGGCTGCCGGAAGAACTAAATACTTCTTTGGCTCTGTATTAAACCAATTGACAAGAAAAGTCAGGCTTTTACCGTAATCGACCGGATCGACTTTACCACCCCATTCCGGAGCATGATTTGGTTCGTTAAAGGCGATGACGATTAATTCATTCCGATGCCAGTCTAATTTGGAAAAAAAATCAGCAAAACTTACGATATCACGCCTTGTCGGACGTTCCCAGAATTTTCCATTATGGCTGGTGGCCAATCTGACTATGGGGATGAATCGGAATTTATCTGCCTCGTCAAAAAATTTTTGCCATTTAGCTTCTTCAAGCTGATCGAGTCTGATCGGAACTGTTATAAAACCGCCATCGGGAAAAAGCTTAGCCACTTCGCTTAATTCTTCCGTCTCCAGAATATGAACCCCAAGTTTATTTCCGCCGGCTGCGAATAACATGTTCGGCTTTAGTGCTCCTAGTATAACAATGATAAAGAATAGTTTGAAAAATACTTTCATATTGCCATTGTCATTCCGGACTTGCCTGCCCGTTTACCCGTCCTCTGGCGGGCCTATGGAGGGATCCGGAATCTATTTAAATAGATTCCCGCTTTGGTTCGACGGTGCTCACCATCCTGAGCTTGCCGAAGGACCGCGGGAATGACACTAAAGCAGCGATTCCTGTCCTGTTTCAGATTGAGGATAAGTTAAGCCAAGATGCCGATAGGCTCTTTTAGTAGCTACCCGACCCCGCGGCGTCCGCTTTAAAAATCCGATTTGCATTAAAAAAGGCTCAAATACGTCTTCGATAGTCCCGATATCTTCATGGGCCGTAGCGGCAATTGTTTCAACTCCCACCGGCCCGCCGCCGTGCTTATTGATGATCGCCAATAAGATTCTTCTATCAGATTCATCCAATCCTAAAAGATCAACTCCCATCAATTGCAAGGCCTTGTCAACCACATTTTTATTCAGCAACCCGTTGAATCTTACTTGGCTGAAATCGCGGGTCCGTTTCAACAATCTATTCGCGATTCTGGGTGTGCCACGGCTCCTCTTGGCGACTTCCATCGCCGATTCCTGGTCCACAACCATTTTCAGAAGCTTGGCTGAACGCTTGACGATATGACACAACTCGTCATCTTCGTAAAAGTTAAGGCGGTGAATAATTCCAAACCTGTCCCTCATTGGCGACCCGATTAAGCCGACTCTGGTGGTGGCTCCGATCAAAGTGAATTTAGGCAGATCAAGCCGGACAGTACGGGCCGAAGGTCCTTTGCCTAAAATTATATCGAGGCCGAAATCTTCCATGGCCGGATAGAGCATTTCTTCCACTATTTTATGCAACCGGTGAACTTCATCAATAAATAAAATGTCGCCGGGCTCGAGATTGGTCAATATACTGGCCAAATCGCCGGATCTTTCAATTGCCGGACCGGAAGTTACCCGGATATTCACTCCCATTTCAGCCGCGATAATATGGGCAAGCGTTGTTTTTCCCAATCCCGGCGGACCGTATAGCAGCAAATGATCCAGCGGCTCCTTGCGATTTTTAGCGGCTTGAATAGTAACTTTTAGATTTTCGATGACCCGTGGTTGACCGGTAAATTCATCAAATCTGCTAGGCCTAAGCGATGAATCTAAAAGCTCTTCCTCGTTGGTTTTTAGATCTTTATCTTTTAACTTCTTATTACTCATATTTGTTTCAAAGCTAACCTGATCTGTTCCTGAAGCGGCAAATTGGCATCGATATTTTTTATTACATCTTTGGCTTCATCAGCAGTTATTCCCATTGACTTTAAGGCAGTTAATAAATCTTTTCGTTGTTTGGCGTCGGCAGAAGATAAATCTAATTCTTTGGCCTCGCCGATTTTGCTTTTCAAGTCAATTATTATCCGTTGAGCTGTTTTCTTGCCGATGCCTGAGATCGATTGGAAAAAATCAACGTCGGCATTGGAAATTGCCGATTTAATTTCAGAGGGGGTTCCGTTGCCGACAATCGCCAATCCCGATTTTGGTCCGACTCCGGAGACAGTTAATAGCTGTTTAAACAGCTCAAGTTCCGACTTGGAAGAAAATCCGAACAGAGTAATTTGATCTTCCCGGACGTGAGTATAAACCGGTAAATCAATCTTAACTCCAACGGATAAATTTTTCCCGAAAACAGACGCCGACGGATGGACCAAATATCCCACTCCCGAAACATCAATAATTATGGTGTTTAAATCCGTCTCAAGCAGTTTTCCCGAAAGGAATCCTATCACGATTTAAAGTATAGCAAAAACTGGCTGAAATTATCGTTTAGTCGCTATCGATCAATTGAAGAAGCGAGACGGCGAATTTTCCCAATAATCGATGTTTATCAACTACTTCTGCCTCATGAGCGGCAATTGCGACTTCTTTAAATGCCGAATAAGACGCTCTATCTTGAAATGGTTCAAGTTGAAGTGATTCAAATGAATCTAATATAAAACTGGATTCAGTTAGCGTTAACCCGCGAAGATCATCGCGAAGAGCAGATGTCGCTCTCCTAAAAGGTTTTGCATTATGAAGATTGGCCAGATGATCATTGACACAACCAACAATCCGAGAAGCTATTACTGGTTTAGTAAGTGACGATGAAGATATCCATTGATCTTTGCTGCATCGACTAGCTTCAATGGCATCGGCTAATCTGATTCGCAAAACATCAACAGACATAACAAAATTAGTCTATCTCAGTTTGTCAAATTTAAACCTGTCTAGGGGCCTAGCACTAAACAAAAGTTAACCACCTACTTGTACTCCTGTAAAGTATCTGATACTTTACACTTATCCACATTATGTATATCAGGCCGGATTATCACGAGAATGGAATTTATCACGTTTACAACCGCGGAGTAAATAGACGAAAAATCTTCAAAAGGGAATCTGACTATTTTGATTTCCACGAGATCCTCCGCTACTATCTAATTGGCTTCCCTGATTGTAAAGTATCTGATACTTTACATGGTAATTTACCTATTAAATCTTCGTTTTCTATAAGGTGGAGGATGCAAAACAAGCCTGTTTCTTTCACCGCTGATCCTAATGGGAACGGTATGTTCCGTGGCTTTCTCGAGCTTTTAGCCTATTGTTTGATGCCAAACCATTTTCATTTCCTTATTCGTATCTGTAAAGTATCAGATACTTTACAATCTCCAATTTCGGAATTTATGAAAAGAATCGGAATTACTTATTCCCATAAATTTAATCATGACAACCAACGTATCGGCCCTCTTTTTCAAGGAAGATATAAAATCAAGGAATTAGATTCTGATGAACGCGTTATGCATGTTTCCAGATATATCCATATTAACCCTACTATGGCAGGACTCGTTGTCAAGCCGGAAATGTGGCAATGGAGCAATATTAACGATTACTATCTCTTTCCGACTAGAACTCCTTTCGCTATTTCAAAACCGAAATTCATTTTGGGGTTATTTAGAAATAGTCCTTCCGAATACCGAGATTTCGTTGAAGCTCAATTTTCCAATTCAGATTCCGTATTGCTTCAGCCCGTTGCCATTGATTCTGAAGATTAACCGAAATATATTCGCGAATATTGTCTGTAAAGTATCTGATACTTTACAGATACTTTACAGTTTAGTTGAACCAGCGGCGAGGGCCACAGCCAAAGCATCGGCGGCATCGTCGGGACGGGGGATTTCTTTTAGATTCAATAGGGTTTTAACCATTTTCTGGACCTGGGCTTTTTCCGCCCTACCGTAACCGGCTACAGCCTGCTTGACCTGAAGGGGAGTCAAATCTATTGATTTAATTCCGGCTTTCTTTAATGCCAACAGGATCACTCCCCTCGCCTCCCCCACTTTAACCGCGGTTTTGGCGTTGGTATTAAAAAAAAGAGTTTCTATGCCGGCCAAATCCGGCTTATACTTCTTTATTACTTTAGAAATCCCGTCAAATATCATTTCCAACCTATCTGACAGGCTGACTCCAACAGAAGTCTCCAAACACCCGTAATCTATTAGTGAAAATTTAGCGCCGGTTTTGTTTATTACTCCCCAGCCCATTCGGGCAAATCCGGGATCGATGCCTAAAATTATCAAATTGTTAGATTGCTTTATTGTTAGATAGTTAGCTTGAAAAGCAATTTAGCAATTTAACAATCTAGCAATTCCTTTATTTCCTAATATGTTCTAATAATTTTAACTCTAGTAAAGCCCGTCTTAACTCTGCTTCCACCATCTGGAAATCAGTTCCTTCCAGTCTTTTTTCTAACTCCGCTTTGGCTTTATCTTTGGCTTCCTGGGCTCTTTTTAAATCGGCGTCTTCGGGCAAAATCGCGGCTTCGGAAATTATGGTGACTTGATTTTCGGCCACGTCCATAAATGCCCCATTCACTCCGACATAAAAATTATTTTCTCCGACCCGGTAATTGATGACTCCGTCCCGCAATTTTGATAAAAACGGAGCATGATTCGGCAAAATACCGACATCCCCTATTTCCGCCGGAGCGTTGACTATCTCGACATCTTCTATTTCTAAAATCTTCTTAGACGGAGTGGCGAGGGAAAGGTGGAGTAATTGATTCATTTCATTTCTTTCGCCTTTTTAACAGCGTCGTCAATACTCCCGACCATGTAGAAAGCTTGTTCCGGCAAATTGTCGTGCTTGCCTTCAATAATTTCTAAAAATCCCCTGACGGTTTCCTGAATCGGAACATAAGCCCCGGGAATGGAAGTAAACTGCTCGGCCACAAACATCGGCTGGGTCAGGAATTTTTGAATTTTTCTGGCCCGGGCGACTATTAATTTATCGCTGTCCGACAATTCGTCAATTCCCAAAATAGCAATAATATCCTGCAAGTCTTTATATCTTTGCAGGATCTGTTGAGCCTCTCTGGCGGCCCGGTAATGATCCTGGCCGACAATGCCCGGTTCAAGAATCGTAGAGCCAGAAGTCAAGGGATCGACAGCCGGATACAAAGCCTGTTCAGCCAAAGACCGTTCTAGAGCAATAGTGGAATCCAAATGGGCAAAAGTGGTGGCCGGGGCCGGATCAGTGTAGTCGTCGGCCGGAACATAAACCGCCTGAAATGAAGTAATTGAACCTTTTTTGGTGGAAGTAATTCTTTCCTGCAAAGCCGCCATTTCTGAAGCCAGCGTGGGCTGATATCCGACAGCCGACGGAATCCTGCCCAAAAGAGCGGATAATTCCGACCCGGCTTGGGAAAACCGGAAAATATTGTCAATAAACAACAGAACGTCCTCGCCCTGCTCCCTGAAATACTCGGCAAAAGTCAAAGCTGTCAATCCGACTCTTAACCGGTTGCCGGGCGGTTCATTCATCTGTCCAAAAACCATCACCGTATTTTTAAGCACCCCGGCATCTTTCATCTCATGATATAAGTCATTGCCCTCGCGGGTTCTCTCGCCAATTCCGGCAAAAACCGAATGGCCGGAATGCTCTTCGGCAATATTCCTGATTAATTCCTGGATGATGACTGTTTTGCCGGTTCCGGCTCCGCCGAAAGCGGCCACCTTTCCTCCCCGGGGAAACGGAGCGATTAAATCAATCACTTTAATCCCTGTTTCCAGCATTTGCGGATTGGTTTCCTGTTCGGTTAATAACGGAGCCGGCTGATGAATGGATTTAAAAAATTCAGGCTTGACCTTGCCAAGACCATCAATCGGACGGCCGAGAACGTCAAATATTCTCCCCAGAGTAGAGGGACCAACCGGAACGGTTATCGGATGTCCGGTGGCCGTTACTTTTAAATTCCGCTTGAGGCCATCCGTCGCTCCCATAGCTACTGTCCGGACTAAGCCTTTGGCTAACAACTGTTCGGTTTCCAGAGTTAATTCAACCCCATCATCATCCATTTCCACTTTCAAAGCTTCGTATGTTTGGGGAGTGTAGTTTTCAAACTCAACATCCACCACCGGCCCGGAAATCCTGACAATTACCCCCTGTAGTTTATTATTCACATTTTTCGTTTTCATAATTATTTTTCAACTAATAACTAATAACCAACAACTAACAACTAATTCACCACTGCCATACTGGCCGTCACAATATCCGCAATTTCAGCGGTTATCGCTTTCTGACGGCTTTGATTATATGACAGTTGCAAAAGACCTCTTATCTCCCGGGCATTATCGGAAGCATTTTTCATGGCAATCATCCGGGCTGATTGCTCCGCGGCTTTAGCCGATAAAACCGCCTGATAAATTGACAGCCTGACATAAGCCGGCAATAATTCCGACAATAAATCTTCAGGGGTTGGTTCAAAAATATACTTCGGCTGAAGAATCGGGATCTCCGGCATTTCGGAGGTTAACTTCACCGGCAAAATGTCTTCAATCACCGCTTCCTGATTTAAGGTTGAGATAAATTTTGGATACAACAATCTTATTCTTCCCACCCGGTTTTGCTCATACTCCTCAATCGCGATCGCCCCAATCCCCGAAGTATCGGATAAGTTGGGTTTATCCCCCAAGGAATCAAAGCTGGCCAAAACATTCCAATTGGTCCTTCTGGCATAAACCACGGCCTTTTTTCCGACGACTATAACTTTATCCTGATTAGACTTTTCCTTGATTTCCGTTTCGGCTTTCCTAAATATTCCGGCCGGCAGAGAACCGCATAATCCCCGGTCCGGAGAGATTAAAATTATCAAAGACGGTAAAAGATCTCTGTCGGCTGTCGCGGAAATTAAGGGATGGTCGACAATGCTGGAAAATTTAAGAATGTTGGAAACCATTTTTTTCATTAATGCTTCATAAGAAATTCCGGCTGTGGCTACGTCTTGGGCCTTTTTCATTTTACTGGCTGCTACCGCTTCCATCGCTTTAGTAATCTTACTTATATTTCCGGCTGATTTTATTCTGCGCCTCAATTCACGGTTATTCGCCATTTTCCTCCTCAAAAAACACCTGCTTGGCATCTTTGACTACCTTGGACAATTTTTCAATAGTTTCAGGGCTCAAAAGTTTTTCTTTAAGGATTTTTTCAAATATTTCCGGATTATGCCGCTCAACATAGGCCAACAAATGACTTTCAAAATCTTTAATCTTTAATAAATCTAAATCGTCCAAAATTCCGTTGGTCCCGGCCCAGATTGAAACCACTTGTCTTTCCACCGGCATCGGTTCGTCCCAACCCTGTTTTAATAATTCTGTCAATTTAGCCCCCCTGTTCAAATCTTTTTTAGTCCGGTCGTCTAAATCAGAGGCAAACTGAGCAAAAGCCTGGAGTTCGCGGTATTGGGCCAAGTCCAATCTCAACCTTCCGGCAACCTGTTTAACCGCCTTTATCTGGGCCGCTCCGCCGACGCGGCTGACTGAATTACCGACATTAATCGCCGGTTTCTGGCCGGAATTAAACAAATCGGCCTCCAAATAAATTTGGCCGTCGGTAATGCTGATAACGTTGGTCGGGATATAAGCGGATAAATCACCGGCCTGAGTTTCGATGATAGGCAGGGCGGTTAGCGATCCCCCGCCGGATTTTTGATTTAATCTACAGGCTCTTTCCAAAAGCCGGGAATGGGCGTAAAAAATATCTCCCGGATATGCTTCTCTGCCGGAGGGGCGGCGCAAAAGCAAACTAATCTGGCGGTAGGCCCAGGCGTGTTTACTCAAATCATCGTAAATTACCAAAGCGTCTTGACCTTTTTGTAAAAAATATTCTCCGATGGCGCAGCCGGCATAAGGCGCCAAATATTGCAGCGCTGGAGAATCAGAAGCTGAAGCTGCTACCACAACCGTGTGGGACATTGCTCCGAATTTTTCTAAAACGGCGATAAATTGGGCGATATTGGAGCGTTTTTGGCCTATGGCCACATACACGCAAACCACATTCTCATGTTTTTGATTGATAATAGTGGATAAAGCGATCGAGGTTTTTCCGGTTTGGCGGTCGCCGATAATCAGCTCCCTCTGGCCCCTCCCGATCGGAATCATCCCGTCAACCGCTTTAATTCCTGTTTGCAAGGGGACGGAAACCGATTGTCGGGCCATTACTCCCGGAGCAATCACTTCCAAAGGATTAAATTTTTCGGGCTCAAAATTTTCTTTGCCATCCAAGGGTTGGCCCAAAGGATCGATTACCCTGCCTAAAACTTCTTGAGAGACAGGAATAGATAAAATCCGGCCGGTGGTTTTTACCAAATCGCCGGGTTTAATCCGGGAATTATCCCCCAGAATCACGATTCCGACGCTTTTTACGGATAAATTCAGAACCAAGCCCCGGGCCTTATCTTCAATTTCAACAATTTCTCCCATCATGCTTTCCGATAAACCGTCGGCTTCGGCCACGCCGTCGCCAATCAGAGTAATTCTGCCGATGCAATACTCTTTTTTGCGATGGACCTTCTGATCTATATCTATCGTAAAATCTAAAATTTTATCACCGATTTGGGCCAAAAATCCCCCTGAGATTAAATTATCGATCTCATTCTTAATATTCTTTACCCCCAAGTGTTTCTTAATCTTTTCTAGCTCAGCAGGATTTATTTTTATCCTAGAACGAATTATGGCGTCAGACATATTATTTACTCCTAATTAATCTGGATATTTGAACTTCGGTAATTTTTTTCTGGTCTTCTTTTGATAAAAACTCTGACAAAGCCTGATTGGCTAATACCGCGGCTTGCTTTATTATCAAAGCCTGCAAGTTGGCCTTGCCTTTTTCGGACTCGGATTTGGCGTCTTTATCCGCTTCCCGCATAACTTTCTTTGATTCCTGCCGGGCTTGGTTCAAAATTTCCGCCGCTTCTTTTCTGGCTTGAGTTTGAGCCTGTTTTATAATTTCATCGGCTTTAAGCTTAGCTTGTTTCAGCACCTGCTGATCTTTATGTTCGTAATCTTTAATCCTTTTGGACAAATCTTCTTCCGCTTGAGCTTGGTCTACAATCGACACCCTTCTCTTCTCCAATAAAGTCAGCAATGGCTTTAACAGAAATTTTTTCAGGACAAACATCAAAATTAAGAAGTTTACCCCTTGGGCTAAAAGCTGGTACGCGTTAATACCCAATTTTTCCATAATCTATTAAACGAACTTTAGTATTAGAGACATGACCAGGGCGTAAATCGCGATAGCTTCCGTAAAAGCAATGGCTAAAATCATATTAGTCTGAATTTTACTGGTAGCTTCAGGATTTCTTCCCATGGCTTCCAGGGCTTTTCCGCCGATAATCCCGATTCCGATTCCCGGACCGATGGCTCCTAATCCAATCGCCAGCGCGACTGCTATTGAATCCATTTCGTTAACCTCCTTTCCATTTTTAAATTAATGTTCTGCATGGGTTGTTGCTAAATTCAAGAATACTAATGTTAACATACTAAACACCAGGGCCTGAATAAATCCGACAAACAGCTCCAATCCGTAAAAAGGCGCCGGGACCAAAAACGGGACCAAAAACGAGGTTACCACCAGCAAAACTTCCCCGGCAAATATATTTCCGAACAGCCTGAAAGCGAAACTGATGATTTTGGAGACTTCACTGACCAGTTCCAGAATCCCGACAAATGTCAGAATCGGATTTTTAAAATTAAAAAACTTTTTGACATATTCCATTTTCAGGGTTTTCAAACCGTAATATTGGACCAATCCCACACTCAAAAGGGCCAGGGCCAGGGTGGTATTAATATCCGCTGTCGGGGCCCGGAACAAAGGAGCTTTTTCCGCTCCGTGTTCGCCGATTTTAACAAATATCGTCCCGACTCCGGGAATTAAACCGGCCCAATTGGCGAAAATAATATAAATAAAAGCGGTAAAAACGAACGGAAAAAAGACTTTAGCCCTGGGTCCGGTTATATTATTGGCCAAATCATAAATCCCCGAAACCGGAATTTCGACTAATACCTGAAAGTACGAGGGGATTTTCTTCAAATTCCTACCGACATGAATCGCAACAATGCTTAAGCCCAAAACCAATAACCAGCTGGTAAATAAAGAATTAGTTACCGCCAAGGGGCCGATATTAAATAACGGTTCAGCGGCAATTGATATGTGTAAGGCAGAGGACATATTATTGAAGAGCAATGGCTTCAAATTTATGTTTACCGTCAACTAAAAAAAGTTCAACCTGAATTCCGGGGGATTCGGCTTTAATGGCCGCGGCAGTATTTTTCAGATCGTTGCGGTGAGCTTCCTTTTCCAGATCTGAATTGGCAAATTTTCGTTCCGCATAAGCTTTGTCGCCCAGAGCATTGATTAAAACTACTTTTTGAATACCATAACTTTTCTTAGCCTGGCGGATGCTTTTCATAATTGCTTCCCGGTCTTTGACGCACCCGGCTACGGCTATCCTGACATGATTCGATAATAGCTTGCGTTTGGACAGCCAATCAAAAAAAAGTTCCTGATAGCGAGGATCTGAAGTCGTCGCCACCAAGGTTTTGGGGTTGCTTGGCATAAATATAATCATATTATACAACACTAAAGTGGTGGTTGCCAATATCGATGTTGGGGTTTATGATTTTAACTTATGACATTTGGGACAGACTTGCAGGGATTAATCGCTTCAATCGGTTATCTGGGGATTTTCGGGATGACTTTTGCCGAGTCAGGCCTTTTTTTCGGATTTTTTCTTCCCGGAGACAGTTTGTTGTTCACCGCCGGATTTTTAGCCTCCCAAAATATTTTTAACATTTGGATTTTATTGCCCCTTATAACCTTGGGAGCGATTGGCGGAGACAGCGTTGGATATTGGACCGGAAAGAAATTCGGAGGATGGCTGGTTAAACAAAAAGAGTCGTTTTTCTTTCAAAAAAAACACTTGGAATCTGCCAGGCGTTTTTATGAAAAACATGGCGGCAAAACCTTAATATTGGCCCGATTTATGCCAGCCATCAGGACTTTTGCTCCGATTGTGGCCGGAATGGCTGATATGCATTACGGGTCATTTGTGACTTATAATGTTGTCGGCGGATTTCTGTGGTCTTTTGGTTTGACACTGCTGGGATTTTTCTTAGGGTCTGTCATTCCCGACGCGGATAAATACCTGTTACCAATCATCGGGGTTATAATTTTAGTCTCTGTCTTACCGGCCGTAATCCATTTTATAAAAGACAGACGGAAAATTAATAATAATGAATAAACTTATATTCTTCTTGATTTTATTTGCCACAACAGTTACAGTCTTTATGAAGTTTGCTAAATCGGACGAAAAAAATTTGCCTATGACCGATACGTCAACCGATAAACTCACCTCTCCGAATATTCTCGGTTCCGCCACAGGCCAGACAGCGACGCCGGCAGTCAACCCTGAATTATCCCCGACAAGTCCGGTAGTTCCCTCAGGCGTTCCGGCCTCCGGATATTCCATAGCCATTTTGCGTACCACCGCCGGCGACATTACGATTAAATTTAATTCAGGCGCAACTCCAAACGCCATCGCGAATTTTATTAAATTGTCCCAAAGTAATTTCTACAACGGGACGATTTTCCACCGGGTAATTAAAGGTTTTATGCTCCAAGGCGGCGATCCCAAAGGTGATGGTACCGGCGGGCCGGGATATAGTTTTGCGGATGAACCGTTTGCAGGCGAATATACCCGCGGGACCGTGGCCATGGCCAATTCCGGCCCCAATACCAACGGCAGCCAGTTTTTTATAATGCATCAGGATTATTCTTTGCCAAAAAACTATGTTATTTTAGGAAAGGTTGTGGAAGGGATGGAAACCGTGGACAAAATCGCGGAAGGTCCGACTTTATCCGGAGGTGAAAATTCCCAGCCGGTTAATCCGGAAATGATTAAGTCTGTAGAAATAGTAAACGAAGGGAGGTGAATTGCGTGAAAAAAATATTATTTATCTTGGCATCGGGGTTACTGCTATCGGCTTGTTATCACAATCCAAAACCGGCTGTGACCAATCCGGTTCCACAGGAGACTGCCAAACCAGCAACGGATGTTACAAACGAAACAGAGACAACAAAAATTGAGATTTCGGGATTTAAATTTTCGCCGGCAACTTTAACCGTCAAAGCCGGCCAAACAATTAAAGTCACCAACCGCGACTCGGTCGGACACACGATGACTGCTGACGACGGAACATTTTTTGAAAGCGGTTTATTGGGAAAAGATCAGTCGGGTACAATCACCGTCCCGACCAAACCGGGAAACTATAGGTTTCACTGCACCCCGCATCCGAACATGAAAGGGACGTTGGTGGTGGAGTGATACTATCCCACCAAATCCCATTCTTTGAGCTTGTCGATGTCACCGGCTTGGATTTTAAACAAACTGGCGTATAGACCTTTGGCGGCAAGCAATTCCAAATGGGTTCCCTGCTCTAAAATTTTCCGGTCTTTGATTACAATAATATAATCGGCGTGTTGGACCGTGGACAGACGATGAGCGATGACCAGCGACGTCCGGCCTTTCAAGAAATGCTCCAAAGCTTGCTGGATAGACAGTTCCGAATGTGAATCCAGAGAACTGGTGGCTTCATCTAAAATAATCACCGGCGGATTTTTTAGAATTGTTCTGGCTAAAGATAACCGCTGCTTCTGCCCGCCTGAAAGCAAAACCCCGCGTTCTCCTATCACTGTCTTATAGCCTTGTTTTAATTTAATAATAAAATCATGGGCATTGGCGATCCGGCAAGCTTGCTCCATTTCTTTCAAAGAAGCGTCAGCCTTCCCATAACGCAAGTTTTCTTCAACCGTATCGGCAAATAGAAATGAATCCTGCATCACAAAACCGATTTCTTTTCTTAATCGTCTTTGCGATAAATTTCGGATATCAATTCCGTCAACCATAATCCTGCCTTTCTGGGGATCGTAAAACCGCAAAATTAAAGACGCCAAAGTTGACTTGCCTGCTCCGGATGGTCCGACGACTGCCAAAGATGTCCCGGGTTTAATGGAGAAACTTAAATTATCAAATACTTTTGCTCCGGAATCATAAGTAAAAAAAACTTTTTCAAAAGTAATTCTGCCTTTTATCTGTTCCGGCTCAGCCGGTTTAACTACATCATGAACCGTCGGTTTCTCTTCTAAAATTTGTAAGAATTCTTTGGAACCGATTTGAGCTCTTTTTGCCTCCCAGAACACCCAAACCAAATACCATAGGGGTTGCCGAATCATCTGTAAATACTGAATTAAAAGAATCATTGTTCCGATAGTGATAGAGCCTGTAAAGGCAATCCAAATTATGTAAACGTACATCCCCCAACCCCAAAATTCATTAAATAAATCGCCTATAACGGCAATATTGGTGTTCCTCTCCATTTCCCGCCGGAGCGAATAAATCTTATGGTCGAATTGTTTTAAGCGCCGGAATTCAAACTGCTCGGAGATGAAAGATTTTATTAGCTGGATGGCGCTGATTGTCTCCCAAAAATGTCCGTATTGGTTATCGATCAATTCATATTCGGATTTTTCCAAATATTCATTTTTGCGGAACCTCCAATAATTAACCAATGAATAGGGGATAAATGAAGCCACGGCGGCAATTCCCAGCATCGGGCTGACCCTCATTACGATTACGATAGAAATTATGGCCGTCAGCAAACTGGGGAAAAAAACCATTCCCGAATTATTAATAATGCTGGTAATTCTGTCTACTCCCCGGTCAAGCTGGCTCATCAATTTACCGGAAACCTGTTTATCGAAATATTCAATCGAAAGCGAAAGAAGATTCTCAAATCCCATTTGCCTTAAATAGGCTTTAAACTTTTCGCTGAAAAGATTGGCCAAATACAAAGAGAGCCTATTGAAAATAGTCAATAAGAATTTAACTCCTAATAAAATAGCCAAAAGAATATAAACCGTGTGGAGTTGAGGTTTAAGCCCGCCGGAAATCACCAAGTCGGTAATCCGCTTGGTTATCTGTGGTTCGACCTGATTGAAGGCCGATATCAACAAAATTAAAGTTGATATGGCCACCAACTGGCCCCGATATGGCTTGGCAAGAGCGAGTATTCTTAAAAACATAATATTTATAGTTTGTCATATTTTGGCAAACGATCTGGATTATATTTTACTACATTTCATGGCTGAACGTTATCTAAAAGATATTTTACGATAAACTTGATAAAATATATTGTTCCGGGTCGGTAGCTCAGCCTGGTTAGAGCACTTGCCTTTTAAGCAAGGTGTCCTGGGTTCAAATCCCAGCCGACCCACCAAAACGGCCCTATCATCTAACGGTTAGGATATCAGGTTTTCATCCTGAAAATCGGGGTTCGATTCCCCGTGGGGTCACCAAAAGTGAAATCGAGTCAGAAATAGGGGCAGCGCTGGCTGCGCCCACCTCCGCAGACAGCGCTGCAAAGGGGAAATTTAAATTTGCCGAGAGCCGCCGATTCATTAAAAAGAAGTTCGAGCCGACTTTTTTTGCCATGATTGATAAATCATGGCACTCATTTTTTGCGCGCGCGATTTTTTGCGCCTGCAAGGCGCTAATTACGAATTCCCTCATAGGTTCGAGCCAAACAGTTCCGTTTTTGGAAATTTGCGATTTTCTCTCCTCCAACTTTAGTTTTTTATCAAACAATTCATTCTTTTTTTGCTTGTAAATTTCCGGTTCGATAACTTGATCAAGATAACCATCGAGCAACCTGTTTAATTTGATTTCAGATTCTTGGATTTGTCCGTCTAGTTGTTTTTCTTCCACTTCAGCAGTCATTTTATCTTTTTCTTCGGCTTGGGTGATCCATTTTTCAAAATAGGGTTCCCAATCTTCATGCAAGCCGCAATCACTAACAATTTTTCTTAATTGTTCTTCTGTTTCAGGTTCGGAAATATATTTTTGATTGCAGGGTTTTAACTTTTTCGTACAGCGGTAATAGATAAAAGTTTGTCCAGTTCCATTTTTGTATTTTTTAATATGCTGTTCTGCCGTGATTGCGGCGCCACATTCGCCACAGGTCGCCAGACCTGCAAAGGCGAAGTTATGGCCTTTTTGTCTTGGTCGTTCTATTTTCTCAATTTGTTTTTGGACTTCATCAAACAGCTTTTTGCTGATAAAAGTTTTATGAGAGCCCTGATAATATTCCCCTGCGTATTTGAGTATTCCCAGATAAAATCTGTTTGAAAGCATATTTTTAACTTGCCCAACTTTTATTGGTTTTTCTCCTTGTTTTTTAATCCCAAACTTAAACATAAATTGAGAAATGGCTGTAAACGAAGAATTGCTATCAACAAAAAGCTGAAATGATTTCTTTACTACTTTTGATTTTTCTTCATCAACATCAATTCCCCTCGTTTTGGGATTGTTTATGTATCCGTATGGTGCTTTACTTGGCCAAACACCATTACGAAGTTTTTGTCGATTACCTCGTTTGACATTTTCGGATAAGTTATCGACGTAATATTTTGACTGGCCAAAGGCGATTGAAAGCATGAATTTTCCCTGCGGTGTTGATTCAAACCAAAACGAGGGGAATTTTAGATCAAGGAGTTTGCCTGTATCCAAAAGATAAATTATTTTTCCGCCGTCTATCGAATTTCTGGCAAGTCTGTCGGGATGCCATGAAA
>ORJL011163459.1_pt1:2500-21877 | contig 21877 bp, 25 predicted proteins | sample 1779941 | NCBI WGS metagenome assembly ORJL01 (sample SAMEA104232317, study PRJEB22302) | groundwater metagenome | biome: forest; feature: aquifer; material: groundwater | place: USA | collected 2011-08-07 | depth 5.8 m
GGGAATAACGGCGGGGACGGGTTTGTGGCGGCCCGGCACCTGTTCAACAAAGGAGTGAAGGTCTCCGTCGTCTATTTTCAGGACCCCTCAAAGCTCAAACCGGACGCGCTCGTGAATTATAGGATCTTAGAAAAGCTGGGGGTGCCGCTCAAGCCGGTCTATAAGGCGGATTTCCGCAGAGAGCTGCGGGCGGCGGATGTCACGCTCGACGCGCTTTTTGGAACCGGACTTTCAATGGATGTCGAGGAGCCGTTCCGGTCCGCGATCGAGGCGATCAATACGTTCGGCAAGAACGTCGTGAGCGTGGACGTGCCGTCGGGTCTTCATGCCCAAACCGGCGTGATGATGGGCCCGTGTGTTGAGGCCTGTGTCACGGTGACGTTCGGACGCGCCAAGAAAGGGTTCCGTAAAAAAGACGGGCCGCGGATGGCGGGGAGGGTCGTTGTGAAAGATATCTCCTTGCCGCCCCAGCTTTTAAAAGGAAGAAAATAGCCGACATCAAAGGAGGGTGTATGCCGTCAAAGCCGCTTAAGCTCAAAAAAATAAAAAGTAGTCTTGTAAAGACGTTCAAGATCCGTAATCGCAGCGGGTATGCGGCGATCTGTCTGAGCAACCTTACCGAAGGGCGCACCCCGGCGCAGGCAGTGGTGCGGCTTACGAATCCGCTCAAAAGAATGGGCTATTGTCTCTAAATATGCTATATAGAGGACTAGGGCGGTGCGTTCCATTTTCCAAGAGCGGAGGAGACCATGAGTTTGTTACACGATGCGTTGAAGCGGGCGCAGTCCATGCAGCAAGAGCGGAAGGTCATTCGTGTGCCGAAGGATCCTCTGATCCGGCGTGCCAACGCGGCTGCGCTTCTGGTGGCCGTGGCCTGCCTCGCCGTGACGATCTTCGGGCTCCGTAAAGAACATCTGGCCGCGCGCTCGACTTATTCTGATCTGGCCATGAAGCTTTCGGTGATCGACGCTAAGCACGAGGACCTTGTGAAGCGGATCCACACGGACGAGCCCTACCTCGATACCCGCATCCAGCTTGAGGTTTTCGAGGTGGAGACCGCGCTGCGCGCGTTGTCCGCACGTGTCGATGCGATGGAGATGGATAAAAATTCAGGGCTTGCCGGGAACATCGCGATGAAGGAAGAGCTCAGGGCCGAAATGGCGCTCGTTTCGAAGCGTCTCCACAACGTGGAGCGTGATCACTCCGTGCTCGCCGACCGCATCGAAGCGGTGAAAGCGGGAAGCCCCGAACAGACCTCCTGACCCCGGAGGATCTGTGAAGCGGGTTTTTATCTTTCAACACGTTCCCACTGAAGGCGCGGGGACGATGTTGACCTACCTCGAAGCAAACGGACTTCCGTATTCTACCATCGAGCTTTACAAGAACGCCGCTCTGCCGGAACCTGGTGCGGTGGCCGCCGCGCTCGTCATGGGCGGACCGATGAACGTCTACGAAGAGAAACGCTATCCATTTCTCACATCAGAAATAGAACTTATCCGCACGCTTGTGTCCACCGACGTGCCGGTAATGGGCGTCTGCCTCGGCGCGCAGCTTATCGCCAGGGCGCTCGGCAAGCGTGTCTACAAAGCGGCCACGCCGGAGGTCGGCTGGCACGATGTCGAATTGACGGCTGATGCGCGGCGAGACGGGCTCTTTTCCCATGCACCGGCGGATGCTGCGCTGCGCGTGCTCCAATGGCACGAGGACACGTTTGATCTGCCCGAAGGGGCGGTCCTCCTTGCGCGAAGCGCCGATGTGCCGCATCAGGCTTATCGTTATAAAAATAATGTATACGGTCTTCAGTTTCATATTGAAGCTGACGGCGCGATGATCGCGGACTGGTTCAAGGACCGCGCGGACGCGGATCCGATCCTCGCCGAATACCGGGCCTATCGCGCAAAATTGGAAGCCATCACGGAAAATATATATGCGTGTTTCTTCGGCAGGATCGACGCCGCGCCGTCTTTGGGCCGGCCGTGAAGGGTTACCCGCTCGTTATTTTCGATTTCGACGGCACGCTCGTCGATACCGCGCCGGACATCGCGCATTACGCCAACATCGTCTTGGCTGATTTTGGGTATTCTCCGTGCAGTCTGCGCCAGGTGAAAGGCGCGCTCGGCAACGGGGTCCACGAACTCATTAAAAACCTTGCGCCCGGTTTTGACCGGGACCCGGAAAAGTTCGAACGTGCCGTGGCGACGTTTCGTAAGCTATATTTCGAAAACCCCGTCCTATCCTCAAAACCTTACCCTCACGTTGTGCGGATGCTCGAGGGATCGCTCGGCGCCGCGAGAAAAGCGATCGCCACGAACAAACCGCAGGACATCACTGAGCAGATACTGAAGATCCTTTCGCTTGACCGCTATTTTGAGATGGTCATCGGGATGGGGTCGGTGTTTCCTCCGAAGCCCGATCCCGCGTCATTGAACCACATCATCGACCGGTTCGGCGTGAAAAAAACGGAAGCGGTTCTTGTCGGGGACAGCGCCGTGGACGTCGAGGCGGCTCGCCGGGCCCAGATCGATTTTGTATGGATGGAGCACGGGTACGACGCATCCCCCGGGGCTGATCCGGACGTAAAAAATCGCTTCTCCAATGCGTCCAAATGGGCTTTCCTGACCCCTTGACGCGAGGGCATTCTTCGGGCATACTTCACGAGCAAACATGAGACATCGACGAAAACATATTGAGGTGTTCCAGACCCGCTGAGAAATCAGCGGGTTTTTTCATTTTAGTCGGCTTGTTCTTTTTAAAACTTTACCTAAACGATGATCAAAGGCGGCCTTTCCCTCCTAGCGGTGGCGTATCTGGCGGCCCTGTCGATTTCCCACGGCCTTTCCGCATCAGCCGATGAGGATCTCAAGTTTCCACTCAGGGCATCTCGGGAGACGGCTCGAATCGATAAACTTTTAATTAGCGGCAATGAATCCCATATGTCAAACCTGGATTACGATAGCCGCTTTAACGAGCGTCTTGTCGCGGGGCGTCAAACTCTTCTTGACCTGGAGAATAGGAGCGGTCGAACCAGCCGTTGACGCGCAGCCCTGCGCGTTGTTATGATGCCAGGCATGACCCCACCACCTTTTTGTAACGATCCGCCAAGCGAATCGGTCGCATGCGCGGCCAAAGAGGTGGTGGGGTGACCACTTGGCTTTGTCTTGCCGCCGGGGGCGTTCTCGGCACATTCGCACGTTACGGGCTTTCACAAGCTGCTTTTAAAACGCTTGGGCCCTCCTTCCCGTACGGCACTTTTGCCGTTAATCTCATCGGTTCGTTTCTGGTCGGATCATTCGCAGAATTTGCAGGCCATAGAATGTCTCTCGGTCCGCAGGCGCGGATATTCCTGATGACCGGTTTTTGCGGGGCGTTCACGACATTTTCCGCTGTAATGCTCGAATCTTCGCAAATGATGCACGCGGGCCATCCGGCCCGCGCTTTTCTTTACATCATTGCCAGTGTTGCGGCGGGGCTTCTGTTGTTTCAAGCAGGCGTGCGAGTGGCCGATGTGGTGATGTCATGAAGCAGGCCAGTGGACATTAGAGCGCGCCGCGCAGCGCTCGCCGCGTGTTTTGCGGTCATATTCGACATGGACGGCGTCATCTCTGCGTCGAATCCGTACCACCGGCGCGCGTGGCAGGCGGTTTGCAGGAAGCATGGGCTCCGGGTCGCCGATTCCAAATTTAGCAAGATCTACGGACGCATCAACGCCGAAATCGTCGAATACCTGTTCGGGCATCGCTTGCCGAAAGAAGAGATAAAGCGTTATGCCGCCGAAAAGGAAAAGATCTACCGCAGGTCCTACGGACCGCGCGTTAAGTCCGTCGCGGGTCTTTTAGCGTTCCTTGAGAAATTAAAAAGGACCGGCGTCAAACGCGCGGTGGCCACTTCGGCGCCGACCCAAAATGTCCGCATGATCCTCCGGGGTACGGGCGCGGGACGTTATTTCAAGATCGTAGTGGATTCGACGGGCATCAAGCGGGGAAAGCCGCACCCGGATATTTTTTTACAGGCCGCCAAAAAGCTCGGTGTGCCGCCTCGGCGTTGTGTGGTGATCGAGGATTCGATGGCGGGCATCGAAGCCGCGCACCGGGCGCGGATGAAAGTGGTCGGCATCACGACGACGCATTCCCGCAAAGAGCTGTCACACGCGGACCGGGTCATCCGGGATTTCCGGGGCCTTGATCCGGGATCACTGGAGGCCATGCTGCGAAACTTATGGACACCCTGAGAGGAATGGCTATGGATATGCAGAAGTTTTACGATATGGCGATCATTTATACCGTGAAATATGGTTTGCAGGCGATCATGGCCGCCGTCATTCTCTTCATCGGTTGGAAGCTCGCCAACTGGGCGGCGCGGCTGACCGGAGAAGCGCTGCAGAAGAAGCATCTGGACGTCACGTTAAGCCATTTTATTGCAGGTATCGTCAAGGCAGTCGTGATGGCGTTCGCCATCCTCATGGCGTTGGACAAGCTGGGGATAACGATCAATCCTCTGATCGCGACGATCAGCGCCGCGGTATTCGGCGCGAGCTTCGCCATTCAAGCGCCGCTCTCGAATTACGCGGCGGGCCTGTCGATCATCCTGACAAGGCCTTTCGTGGTCGGGGATACGATCAGTATCAAGGGGTACAGCGGCGTTGTTCAAGAGGTGAAGCTTCCATCCACGGTCCTGATGAACGGTGACGGAGAGCGCATCACGATCCCCAACAAGGACATCGTCGGTGAAGTCATCACAAACTCGCATCATAATTCCGCGGCGGACATCGTTGTCGGGATCAGCTATTCGGACGATCCCGAAAAAGCCATTGCGGTGATACGGGCGACACTCAAGAAATTTCCGGATATTCTGCAGGATCAGGGGCCGTTCGTGGGTATCCAGTCGTTCGGTGATTCGTCGATCAATATCAACGTGCGCTACTGGGCGCCGACCAGCGATGCGCGCGCGACTTTGCATGCCGCCAATCTCGCCGTCTATAAGGCGCTGTTAGCCGCGCAGATCACGATCCCGTTCCCTCGCAGGGATGTCCATGTATTCCCCGGAGAAAAAGCCGCGCTCCTGGCCGGAAAATAATGAAACGAGCCGCGGCGTTCGCGGCCGTCTATTTCGGGTGGGGGTCGCTGTACCTGGCGGTCCGCATCGCGCTCGAGTCGTTCCCGCCCTTCATATTGGCCGCCTCCACGATGATCGCGGCCGGTGTGATCCTGCATGCGCTAGGCGCACTGAGAGTGCATGTTTTGCCTACGCTCAGCCAATGGACTTACGCGCTGCGCACAGGCTTCCTTCTTGTGTTTGTGGGCAACGGCGCAGTGGCTTGGGGAGAGCAGACCGTTCCTTCGGCGCTGACAGCGATCCTGCTCGCGACGGAGGTGCTGTGGATCGCGCTTTTCGATTGGGTTTTTTTTGGCGGCCGCGCACCGGCCGGAAGAGCCGTGCTTGGCATCACGCTCGGCTTGAGCGGAACCGCCGTATTGGTGTGGACGGGAGTTCCCAGCGGCGTGGATCCGAGAGGTCTGGCGGTCATCCTGCTTGCGGCGCTAGGCTGGTCGTTCGGCTCGCTTATTTCACGGCGTGATCCGGACCCGCCTTCCGCGGTGTTCTCCACGTCGATGCCGATGCTTTTGGGCGGCGTGATGCTGGCCCTTGCCGCAACATTGACCGGGGAGTGGGGGCGGTTCGAGTGTGCACAGGTCTCTGTGCGGTCGGCGGTGGCGTTGGGCCATGCGGTGCTGGTAGGGTCCGTGGTCGCTTACTCGTCGTATGTGTGGCTTCTCAAGAACGTCAGCCTCGCGAAGGTTTCGACCTATGCGTATGTCAACCCGCTCGTGGCGGTGGCTCTCGGTTGGGCGCTGGGAGGAGAAAGCGTCAACTTGCGCATGCTGGCGGGAAGTGTTCTAATAATCTTTTCGACCATACTCATCCTGTCCCAAACAGAAAAGGTTTGCGCGTGAAGATCATTTCCTGGAACGTGAACGGGATCCGTTCGGCAATTAAGAACGGTTTTTTCGATCTCGTGAAGAAAGAGGAACCGGATGTACTCTGCCTGCAGGAAACCAAGCCTCCCGGCCAAAAAATCGACCTTGAGCTTCCCGGTTATGAACAGTTCTGGAACAATGCCAAGCGTCCGGGATACTCGGGGACCGCTATTTTTAGCCGGATGAAGCCGATTTCCGTGGCGAATGGGATCGGCGTTCCTAAGCACGACGACGAAGGGCGTGTAGTCACGGCCGAGTACGGGGATTTCTATCTCGTTGACGTTTATGTCCCCAATTCCAAGCGCGATCTTTCGCGCCTGCCATACAGACAGAAAGAGTGGGACGTCGATTTTTTAAAATATCTGAAGACGCTCGAAAAAAAGAAGCCTGTCGTGTTTTGCGGCGATCTGAACGTCGCTCATCAAGAGATCGACCTGACGAATCCGAAGACTAACACCAGGAACCACGGTTTCACGCCTGAAGAGCGGGCCGGGTTCGACAACGTCGTGAAAGCGGGTTTTGTGGACACGTTCCGCGAGTTCGAAAAGGACGGAGGGCATTACACGTGGTGGAGCCGCATGAACAACTGCCGCAAACGGAACATCGGGTGGCGCATCGATTATTTTTTGATCTCAAAGCAGCTGCGGGGGCGTCTCAAACGGGCTTTTATTCTGAAAGATGTCATGGGGTCGGATCATTGTCCGGTGGGGATAGAATTGAAATGAAACGTCCCGCTGCCATCGTATGGGCGCTTCTTTTGGTCGGCTGTCCGGTGTTTGCCGAGACGACGACGGCCACCACGGATGCCGAGGTAAGAAAGGTCGTCAGCCGCTATTCCTTCGAGTCCCAACCGCAAGAGCTGCCGGCCGATCCGATCCGTGATGCTGTGGCTGCGGAGGACACCGGGGCTTTAGCCGCGGCGCTTGCCGCTGATCTGAATGCCAAGAATGTGGCAGGCCAAACCACACTCATGACGGCGACGGTCCTTCGAAAACCGCGGGTCATGCGCTTTCTTATGGAAAGAGGGGCTGATGTGAATGCGCGAGGACCGCGTCAGGCCACGGCGCTTTTTTTGGCTGCTGAGCGCGGTTATGGGCCCATTGTCGAACTGCTTTTGAACGAGGGCGCCGATATCGAGCTCCAAGCGGACGACGACGTGACCCCGCTCATCGCGGCGGTCATTCATGAACGTTACGGTGTCGTTGAGATCCTGCTCAAGGCTGGCGCTAACGTCAACCGCAAGATGAAAGGCGGTCTTGCGCCGTATGATTTTGCGAGACTCAGCGGGAATGAAGACCTTTTGGATCTTCTCAAGCGGTATGGCGGCCGTCCGGGTGAGGAGAAAGATGTCCTCGCGACGACCGTTCAGTGATGGCGGCGAAGCCACCACTAAGCCCGTCTAACTCGTTTATCCGCCACAGTGCGCCGGCATCCGCCACAAATCTTTGGCGGACCCGTCCGACGGACCCGCCGAAGCCCTGTGGCGGGGACTCGCCGGAGCTTTGTGGCGAGCGTATAAATGTGCTATAATCCGGCGTCATTCCCAGGGTCTCGGGTATCCGGCAAACGACTTTAATTTCAAGGAGTTACGTATGTCAGGCCATTCTAAATGGGCAACGATCAAGCATAAGAAGGGCGCTCTCGACGCCAAACGCGGCGCTCTGTTCACAAAAGTCATCAAAGAATTGACCGTTGCGGCCAAGCATGGCGGCGGCAATCCCGATACGAACCCCCGTCTCCGAACGGTTCTTGCGAAAGCCAAGGAAGCCAATATGCCCGCTGACAATATTGACCGGGCCATCAAAAAGGGCACCGGCGAGCTTCCCGGCGTGGTGTACGAAGAGTCGTCGTACGAAGGCTACGGCCCGGGCGGCGTCGCCATCCTGATCGAAGTGCTTTCTGATAACAAAAATCGCACGACCTCCGAGGTACGCAATATCCTTGAAAGAAAAGGCGGCAATATGTCGGGCTCGGGTTCCGTCGCGTGGCAGTTTACGAAAAAAGGGTACCTCGTGGTCAAACGCGAGGGTGTCGACGAAGAGAAACTCATGACGATCGCGCTCGATGCGGGCGCGTCGGATTTCAACGCCGAGAAAGAGGTCTATGAGATCACGACCGAGCCCAACGATTTTGAAAAAGTGAAGAAGGCCGTGCAGGACGCGGGCATCGCCACCGAAAGCGCCGAAGTGACGTTCATCCCGTCGACGACGGTGAAGATCACCGAGCCTTCCGTCGCCAAAGCGGTGCTGGCGCTCATCGAGTTCCTCGAAGAACACGACGATGTCCAGAATGTGTACTCGAATTTTGATATCTCCGAAGAACTCATGAACCAGGTGCTCGGCTAAGCGCGTGAAGGTGCTGGGAGTCGACCCGGGCCTGCAGGCCACGGGCTACGGCGTGATCTCGATCGAGGGCGGTGTCACGGATCTTTTGGAGGCCGGCGTCATCCGCACGCTTCCCAAAGAGGGGATCGCCTCGAGGCTGCACAAGATCTACTCAGGGCTCGCCGACGTCATCAAGGAGCATCGTCCCGATGCGCTTGCGATCGAGAAGATATTCGCGCATTACAAACATCCGGCGACGGCCATCCTGATGGGACACGCCCGGGGTGTCGTCTGTCTTTTGAGCGGTGAGTACGGTATCCGTCTGGCGAGTATTCCCTCCACGAACGTAAAAAAAATGGTCACCGGAAGGGGACATGCGGACAAGCGGCAGATGCAGAAGATGATCCAGCATGAACTCGGCCTCAAGGAAATGCCCGAACCGCCGGACGTCGCGGATGCGATCGCCATTGCGATGGCATACGGCATGAGCACGCGCCGCATGCAAGAGGCGGTACGATGATCACGCAGATCACGGGCAATGTCGAACACTTCTCCGAAAATCTCCTGACCCTGCGGATCGGCGGCATCTCCTACGAAGTGTACATACCCACGGCCGTCATTCACGGGCTCCAGGGCAAGCTGACTGCCGGCGCCGAGCTTTCTCTGACCACCTACCACTACTACCAGACCGACCAGTCGAAAAGCATCCCCATTTTGATCGGCTTTGCCAACCGGATCGAACGGGAGTTTTTTGAAAAATTCATTACCGTGTCCGGTGTGGGTCCCAAGGCGGCGGTCCGTGCGCTGAGCCGCGCGATCCCTGATATTGCTACGGCGATCGACGACGGGAATCTGGCATTTTTGAAGTCGCTTCCGGGTATTGGCGAACAGCGCGCCAAAGAGATCATCGCGAAGCTGCAGGGGAAGATGGGGAAGTTTGCGCTCATGCCCGGCGGGTCGCCGGGCGCGGCCGCGAAAGCGGCGCCGGAGGCCGGGCCGGCCTCCGATGTGCGGGAAGAGGCGTTCGAAGTGCTGGTCCAGCTTCAGTACAAGCGTGAAGAGGCCAAACAGATGGTGCAGAAGGCGTTCTCGCGCAACGCGCGTTTGGCGACCGTGGAAGAAGTTTTGAACGAAGTCTACCGCAACAAGAAATCCGATGGATAAGACCGACCCTCAGAACGGGCGCGAAAAAATAAGCTTCGAGCGCGTCGAGCGCGAGAAGCTTGTGTCTGCGTCCAACGACCGCGACTCGGTCGCCGAGGTCACGCTCCGTCCTTCGAAGATCAGCGAGTTCATCGGACAGGAAGATCTTAAGGCCAACCTCGGTATCGCGCTCCAGGCCGCGAAGAAAAGAAAAGAGCCGCTCGAACACCTCCTTTTGTCCGGACCTCCGGGTCTCGGAAAGACGACGCTCGCGCACATCGTGGCGCACGAGATGGGCGTCGATATCCGCATCACCAGCGGACCCGCCATCGAGCGCACGGGAGATCTGGTGGGGATCCTCACCAATCTTGAGAACGGCGACATCCTTTTTATCGACGAGATCCACCGTCTGTCGAAGACCGTCGAAGAGTTTCTTTATCCCGCCATGGAAGATTACCGGATCGATGTGGTCAAGGGCGCCGGGGCGTTCGCGTCGACGTACAAAATGTCGCTCAAACGTTTTACGCTGATCGGGGCCACCACGCGTCAGGGTCTTCTCAGCTCGCCTCTGCGCGACCGGTTCGGCGTGTCGTTTCACCTCGATTTTTATGAGCCCGCCGATCTGACGAAGATCGTCGAGCGCTCCGCCGGGCTTCTCGGCGTGTCGCTGGCCTCCGACGCCTCGTCCGAGCTTGCCCGGCGCGCGCGCGGAACTCCCCGCATCGTCAACAAGCTCCTCCGCCGCGTCCGCGATTACGCCCAGGTGAAAGGCCATGAGAAGATCACCGCCGAGACGGTTACGAAGGCGCTTGAGGGCCATGGCATCGACACGAACGGTCTCGATGCGCTCGACCGCAAAGTCCTTAAAGTCTTGATCGAAATGTACGGAGGCGGACCGGTCGGCATCGAATCGCTTTCGGCGACGCTCAACGAGGAAGTCGACACGCTGGTGGACGTGGTCGAGCCGTTCTTACTCAAGATCGGATTCTTGAGGCGCACGGCGCGGGGCCGTGAGGTCACGCGCGCTGCGTACGACCACATGAAGGCTTCCTTTGCCCCCGCCAGAGGCGGGTCCGCCTCCGGCGGAAAAGGCCCGGATTTCTTCCGCCGATAAAATGGGCCGCGTGTTCATGGCGGGCGTTTTCGCCGTACTCACCTTTTTTTTATCGACCCCGGCCGTCTTGGCCGCCGAGGGCGCGTCCAGTGCGCCTTCGATCCGTGTGCTCGTCGCGGAAAAACAGAAATTCATCCGCGTGCTCGTCAAAGGCGACTACACCGTCCTGGCGCTGCCATCGCTCCAAGTCCTCAAGAAAGGTTCGAGCCTCAATCTCATCGTCGTGCCGGGTCCGAAGGGCATCCGGGCCGGAGGGCAGGACCTGCCGGCCGCGGTGACGGGGCTGCGTATCGAATCGGCAGGCGAACGGGATCTATTGGTCAACAAGTCGCGTTTCCGCGGGAGGATCGATATCCGCCGTGATGCCGCAGGGACGCTTTATGGGATCAACACGCTCGATATAGAAGGCTACCTTTACGGCGTGTTGCACCACGAAGTGTCGGCCTGGTGGCCCGCCGAGGCGCTCAAGGCGCAGGCGGTGGCCGCGCGGACGTATGCGCTCTATGAGGCGTCTGTCAGCCGGACACAGGAATATGATCTAAAGAGCAGCACGAGTTCGCAGGTGTACGGCGGCAGCACGACGGAGCGCGGGCGCACCACACGCGCCGTCGACCAGACGACGGGGCAGATCCTGGATTACAAAGGCAAACTTTTCCCGGCCTATTTTCACGCGACCTGCGCCGGAACGACGGCTGCCGCGAAAGAACTCTGGAATATAGACACGCCTCCGCTTGGAGGCGGCGTCAAGTGCGATTATTGCAAAATTTCACCGCATTTCTTCTGGAAAACACGCGCATCTCTGGCCGGGATCGAGGAATCTCTGGCAAAGACAGGCCGGCCGCTGGGCCGTGTGCTTGATATCCGCCCCGTGACGCAGACGCCGTCCGGCCGTGTGGGGAGCCTTCGCATCACCGGCACGGCGGGCGAGACGGTGATCGCCGCCAAGGATTTCCGTGTCTGGATCGGCGGAAACCGCATGAAGAGCACTTTTTTTAAAGTCCACATCAAGGACGATTCCGTGTATTTTCACGGACAGGGCTGGGGACACGGCGTGGGCCTCTGTCAGTGGGGTTTGCTCGGCCAGTCTTTGCTTGGGAAAAAATACGGAGAAATGCTGGCTTTTTATTATCCCGGCTCCTCCATTGTCGATTACAGGAAGGAACCGGCATGAGGCTCGAAGATTTTGATTATCCGCTCCCCAAAGAACTGATCGCCCAGAAGCCCCTGGAAAAACGTGATTCGTCACGGCTTCTAACGGTCGATCGGAAAACAGGTGTCCTTGCCGACAGAAACTTCAGCGATATATTAGAATTCTTCTCGCCCGGAGACGTGCTTGTCGTGAACGACACTAAAGTTTTTCCTGCGCGCATCCTCGGAAAGAAGAAGGGCACCGGCGGGAAGGTCGACGTCCTGCTCTTGAGCCCTGCCGCCGAGCCCAATGCGTGGCGCTGTCTCGTCCAACCGGGCCTGAGGGAAGGCCAGGTGATCGAATTTCCGGGCGGCGCCGAAGCGGCATTTCTAAGGCGCGGAAGCGATGATATCCCCGTGGTGGAGTTTCACGGCGTCGAAGACGTGCGCACGCTCGCCGAAAAGATCGGCACGATGCCGCTGCCGCCCTACATCAAGCGGGAGCCCGACGCCTCGGACGTTTCGCAGTACCAGACCGTTTATGCCCGGAGAGAAGGCGCGGTCGCGGCGCCGACGGCGGGCCTCCATTTCACCAGATCCCTCCTGGCGCAGCTTAAAGCCAAAGGCGTCGATGTCCGTCATGTGACGCTGCATGTCGGCTACGGGACGTTCAAGCCCGTCGACGATCTTGTGAATCATCGCATGCACTCCGAATCGTTCGAGCTTACCCCCGAAACGGCGGAGGCCGTGAACGCCGCGAAAGCCGCCGGGCATAAGATATGGGCGGTCGGCACGACGTCGCTTCGTGTGTTGGAGACCTGCGTGCAGAAGAAGAAGCTGATCCCCGGAAAAGGAGAAACGGATCTTTACATCACCGCTCCGTTTCCCTTCGAGGCCGTCGACCGGCTCATCACTAATTTTCATCTTCCAAAGACGACGCTTTTGCTTTTGGTTTCCGCGTTCATGGGTGAAGAGCTGAGAAAAAAAGCGTATGCTCATGCGGTGAGCGAGAAATATCGATTTTACAGCTATGGTGATGCAATGGTGATCTTGTGACGACTGCTGCGGTTTCGAGCGCGTTCCGCGTCGAAAAAAAGGACGATCGCACGAAGGCTCGCACCGGCGTCCTTAAAACGGCGCACGGACAGATCCAAACGCCGGTGTTCATGCCGGTGGGCACCCAAGCCACGGTGAAGACGATCTCGAATCACGAGCTTCTTGACGCGGGTGCGCAGGTCATTCTGTCCAACTCGTACCACCTCTACCTTCGTCCCGGCGAACAGGTGATCAAGGACGCGGGCGGGCTGCATAAATTCATGTCCTGGCCCAAACCGATCCTCACGGATTCCGGCGGTTTTCAGATATTCAGTCTTTCGACGCTCAACAAGGTCCGCTCGGAGGGCGTCGATTTCAAATCGCACATCGATGGGTCGAGCCACTTTCTTGCGCCGGAGGATGTGGTGCGCATACAGGAATCGCTCGGCAGCGACATCATCATGCCGCTCGACGAATGCGTGAAGTACCCATCCGACCACGCCGTGATCGAGAAGTCGCTCGTCCTCACACACGACTGGGCCCGGCGCTCCAAGTTCGCGTGGGCTAAATTTCAGGAAGGGAAGCCGGACGACAGGAAGAGCCTTCTCTTCGGGATCGTGCAGGGCGGCGGATACCGCGACCTGCGCGAACGCTCCGCGCGCGAGCTGGCGGCGATGGATTTTCCGGGGTACTCCATCGGAGGCTTGAGCGTCGGTGAGCCGAACGCAGTGATGTACGAGGTTTTGAGCTGGACGCTGCCCGAACTTCCGGAAGACAAACCCCGCTATCTTATGGGAGTGGGGCTTCCCATGGACCTTTTCGAGGCGGTGTCACAGGGAGTGGATATGTTCGACTGTGTCGTCCCGACCCGCAACGGCCGCAACGCCACGGTGTTTACGACCGACGGCAAACTGCTTCTCCGGGGGGCGTCCTATATCCGCGACTGGGGCCCGATCGAGGCCGGCTGCACTTGTTATACCTGCAAACATCACAGCCGCGGTTATTTAAGGCATCTTTTCAACGCCGACGAGTATCTTGCGGGGAGACTTGCTTCTTTACATAACATCATGTTTTTCGTACAATTACTGCAATCCATGCGCCGCTCGATCGAAGAGGGATGTTTCACGGAGTTCCGTTCCGAATTCGAGCGTCGTTTCAATAAACAGGGAGCCCTTCAATAATGAACCCATCTTCCGACGCGCTGGCCTCTTTCTTGCAGAGCCCGCTGCCCATGCTGCTTTTCATGTTCGTCATCTTTTATTTTCTTCTCATCCGCCCGCAGCAGAGGAAGCAGAAGGAACACGAGCTCATGCTTTCGAAGGTCCAGAAGAATGACGAGATCATCACCGCGAGCGGTCTTCACGGCACCGTTGTGAATGTCAGCGATAAGACGGTGAGCGTCCGCATCGCGGACAACGTGCGCGTCGAGATGGAAAAGTCGAGCATCGCGCTCGTCAAAAAATAACCTTCACGCCTTTATAATCCGACAAGGAGAATCATGTTCCAGAACCGTCTGAAATGGGGAATGCCGCTGATCGCGGTCGTGATTGCGATCTCGTTGTACTACGGCTATCCGCCGCTCGATCCCGACGGCGCCGGGCCCAAGGAAGGCCGTATCAAGCTCGGCTTGGATCTTCAGGGCGGCATGGACCTGACCCTCCGCGTGGACACGTCGAAGCTCACCAATGAAGCGAAGAAGGACGCCACCGACCGTGCGGTCGAAGTCATCCGTAACCGCATCGACCAGTTTGGCGTTTCAGAACCTATTATCCAAAAGCAAGCCAACAACCGCATCAGCGTGCAGCTGCCTGGCGTCAAGGACCGTGAACGCGCACTGGCATTGATCGGTAAAACGGCGCTTCTTGAATTCAAGATCGTATCCGATCTCCCTGATACTAAAGACGAGAAGGGCCAGCCGCTTGCTCCCGCCGGAACACAGGCTTACCCCTCCGAAGAAGGCGGTCAGCTTATGCTTGAAGATGCGACGCCTCTCACCGGCGAGCACATCAAGGATGCGATGGTGGAGATGGAGACGCAGTTCAACACGCCTGTGGTCAGCCTCGAGTTCGATCCTGAAGGCGCAAAAACGTTCGGGGATCTCACGGCCGCCAATGTAGGCCGCCGCCTGGCTATCGTGCTGGACGGTAAAGTCCAGTCCGCGCCCAGGATCAACGAGGCCATTCCTTCAGGGCGTGCGCAGATCTCCGGTAATTTCAAGTACGAAGACGCGTCGGATCTTGCGATCACGCTCCGCGCAGGCGCCCTACCGGCTCCGATCATCATCGAAGAAGAGCGCTCCGTTGGCGCCTCGCTCGGCCGGGACTCCGTCCGCCAAAGCATCCGCGCGGCGCTCGTCGGTTTTGTTGCCGTCGTGGTGTTCATGCTCGTTTATTACCTCCTGGCCGGGGTGGTGGCCAATCTCGCGTTGGCTCTCAACGTGGTCATGACGCTCGGCGCGCTCGGGTATTTTCATGCGACGCTGACGCTTCCCGGTATCGCGGGTATCGTGCTCTCCATCGGTATGGCGGTGGATACCAACGTGCTTGTGTTCGAGCGTATCCGCGAGGAGCACGCGCTGGGCAAACCGATCACGGCGGCGCTCATCATGGGCTACAAAAAAGCCTTCACGACGGTGCTCGACTCGCATTTGACCACGCTGATCACAGCGCTCATTCTTTATTACATGGGCTCGGGTCCGGTCCGCGGCTTCGCGCTGACGCTCGCGATCGGTATCATCGCCAGCATGTTCACGGGGATTTTCGTGACGCACCGCATTTTTGACCTCCTGATCGCCAAAGACAGCCTCAAGAATCTCAAGATGCTGCATATCTTCAAGCGCACGCCGAAGTTCGACTACCTCAAGCTCCGCAGGTTCTGCTACGCGCTGTCCATCCTTGTGATCGCCGTCGGCGCGTTCCGGTTCGTGCAGCGCGGTAAGGAGATGTACGGAGTCGATTTCACGGGCGGCACGATGATGGAGCTCAAGTTTCAGAGCGCTCCGACGCTCGAAAGCGTACGCAAGGCTATGGATGAAATCGGCCATGGTAACGCCACGATCCAGATCGTCGCCGGGACAAGCCAGGTTATTTTCCGTACCGAACAGGGCACGGAGGCGGCTATCCAGGAAAAACTGAAGGCGTCCATGCCGGACAACCCGTTTGAGCTCAACCGTCTCGAAAGTGTGGGACCCATCGTCGGGAGCGAACTTAAGCATAAAGCGGTTTGGGCGTTTCTGATCTCGCTCCTGGGCATCTGGATGTACGTTGTCTACCGCTACGATTTCCGCTTCGCGGCCGGCGCCATTCTTGCCATTTTTCACGACGGTCTCGTGGCGCTCGGCGCTCTGGCGCTCACCGGCCGTGAATTGTCGGTGACGTCGCTCGCGGCGGTGTTGACGATCCTCGGTTTTTCGATCAACGACACGATCGTCATCTTCGACCGCATCCGTGAACGCCGCCGTTCGGGCGTGAAGGAGACTTTCGGCGAGGCGATCAACACCAGCGTCAACCAGACCATGTCGCGCACGATCCTGACGACGCTCACGGTGTTCATGGTCGTCCTGTCGCTTTATTTCCAGGGCGGAGACGTGATCAACGATTTCGCGTTCACGATGGTCGTGGGTCTGATCAGCGGTACTTATTCGACCATTTATATCGCCGCGCCGGTGCTCATCGATTGGCCGGGCCAGAAAAGGTCCGGCGGTCCTTATGTGCCCGCCTCCGGCGGAAAAACCGCCACGGTCGTCGCGAAGAAGAAATAAAGCGGCTCAGGCAGCGCATGCGACCCGCGAAAAACTGGATCCTGCAGCCCAAGAACGATGCGGCAGGGCGGATTTCGCGTGAAACGGGTCTCCACCATGAAATCTGCTCGATCCTGCTGCGCCGGGGTTTGACCGACGGTGCGGCGATCGAGCGTTTTCTTTCGCCTTCCATCGATTCCCTCGAAAGTCCTTACGCTTTCGGTGACATGAAAAAGGCCGTCGACCGTCTGCGCTTGGCGGCCACGCGCAAAGAAAAGGTCCTCGTCTACGGCGACTACGACGTGGACGGCATCACCGGCAGCGCCATTCTTTACCCTATTCTCCGCACGGCCGGCATCGATGCCGATGTCCACATTCCGCACCGCGTGAACGAAGGCTACGGCCTGAACCGCGCCTCTCTTGAGAAGCTGATCGAAAAGGATTACCGGGTCGTCGTGACTGTCGACAACGGGATCACAGGCATGAGCCAGATCGAGTACCTTGTGAGTAAGGGTGTCGATGTTATCGTCGTCGACCACCACACGCCGAAAGAGGGTCTTCCTCCGGCGTATTGCATCGTCAGCTCGGCCAATGCGGACGGGAAGGGCGATAAGAACCTCGCGGCCTGCGGACTTGCGTTCAAGCTCGGGTGGGCGCTCCTCGGTGATTTTAAAGCTGTTGAGGAGTACCTGGATCTGGTGACGCTCGGGACGATCGCCGATCTGGCTCCGGTCACGGGCGATAATCGTATCCTATTGAAGTACGGGCTGCCGATCCTATCGAAGACCAAACGCCCCGGTCTCCGCGCGCTCATGACCGTGGCGCGCGTCGGCCGGCAGGCGACGTACCGTGACATCGCGTTCGGTCTGGGACCCCGCATCAACGCATCGGGCCGTATGGGATCGCCGGAGCAGGCGTTTCGGTTGCTCACGACGAAGGATGACAAAGAGGCGTTCGAGCTCGCACGATTTCTGGACGAGGGGAACCGCGATCGCCAAAAGGTGGAGCTGGCTGCGTTTGAGGAGGCGGCTGCCCGCGTCATTGAAGAGGGCGCCGGAAGCGTCATTGTCCTTGAAAGTGAAAAGTGGCACGAAGGCGTGCTGGGTATCGTCGCGTCGCGTCTGGTCGAGCGTTTTCACAAGCCGGCCATCGTCATTTCTCTGAAAGACGGCATAGGGAAGGGCTCCGGCCGCTCGACGCCCGCATTTTCCATATACGAATCAGTGCTTCAGTGCGAGTCGCTGCTCGTGACGTTTGGCGGCCACGCGCAGGCGTGCGGTCTTACGATCACTCGCGAAAATATCGCTGAATTTCGTCAGAAGCTCCACGAGACTGCTGTGAAGCACGCCTCGCTCGGTCTGGCCTCCGATCTTCATATCGAGGCTGAGCTTCCTCCGGCCCATATCGATCTTCAGTTTCTCCGCGAACTCGAGAAACTCGCGCCGTTCGGCCCGGGCAACCCCAAGCCGCTTTTTCTCACCTGCGGCATGCAGGTGAAGGGGGATGTGCGCAAACGCGGCAAAGACACCTTGCAGTGCTGGATGACGGGCGGGGACGGCAAGACGACTTGCGAGGCGGTGGGGTTCAGGATGTATGAACGCTGGAAGGCGACTTCCAAACGGAATCTTGATCTCGTGTACCAGCCGGCTCTGGTCGAATGGAACGGTATCGCTTCGATCCAGCTTGAGATCGAGGATTGGCGTTAAACGTAAAAAACCCCTCAAGCGGGTTGCCGCCTCAGGGGTTTTAAAATTACGAGATCGCTTAAGCTTCGGTCGTCTCGGCCGCAGCGACGGGCTTCTTCCAAGTGCGTTTCGGAGCTCTCTTGACCTTGCCCGTCTTGAGCCACTTGGCGCAAACCTTGACGTACTTGACCGTGCCGTTTTCGATGATCTTCACATTTTGAAGATTGGGCGAGAAGCGGCGCGTGGTGATGCCGGTAGTCTTCAAGCCGATACCGCCGGATTTCTTGGCGATACCACGGCGGGCGATCTTCTTGCCGAGACGGGGCTTTTTGCCCGTAAAATAACAAACTCTGGACATGCGTTTCTCCTCAGAATGAAGGAACAATGTAGCATGGTTCTCCTATGAACGCAAGCCAAAGTTTAAACTCTGCGGAGAAGCCATTGCGGGTGCAGAATACGCTGGCGACCCCGGTCCAATACCTCAAGGGGGTCGGTCCGGAACGAGCTAAGATATTGGAAAAGCTTGGGTTACGAACGATCGGGGATGTTTTTTACTATTTTCCGCGACGATACGAGAACCGCACGCCCGTAAAAACTGTAGCGGAAGCCGTTGTGGGCGAGAAAGAATGTATTTTCGGGACCATTATGAGGGGCGGTTTTTTCAAGGTGCGGGGCGGTCCTGCCATCTTCCGCGCCGTGGTATCCGATGGCAAGGCGTCTCTCTTTGCGACCTGGTTCAACATGCCCTACCTGCAGAAAGTGTTCACGCCTAAGGCCCGGGTCTTCCTTTATGGCCGCATCGAGCGGGAGGGGCGTCAGCTTAAGATGGTGCATCCGGAATATGAATTGGTCCCCGCTGCCGGCAGCGCGTCGATACATAACGGCCGCATCGTTCCTGTTTATCCGCTGACTGAAGACCTCACGCAAAAGACGCTCAGACATCTTGTTTTCCGGCTGCGCGAAGAACAGTCGCCGCTGGTGCGCGAGACGCTCCCGCTCGGACTCCGCGAACGGCGCGGATTGCTTGACGCCGAGACGGCCGTACGGCAGGTCCATTTTCCGGACTCCGAGGAGGCATTGGCGGCGGCTACCAAACGGCTGGTGTTTGACGAATTTCTTCTGCTTCAGATCGCTGTCCAGATCAAGCGCGCCGCGCTCAGAAAAGAAGACGTGCGCCTTACGCACCGGGGCGGTTACGCGGAAGTCGCGCGCTTTGTGTCTTCGCTTGATTTCA